>SMVA01110238.1_pt1 | contig 10275 bp, 3 predicted proteins | sample 2456451 | NCBI WGS metagenome assembly SMVA01 (sample SAMN11095933, study PRJNA526329) | marine sediment metagenome | biome: Marine sediment; feature: Surficial sediment; material: Deep marine sediment; isolation source: Hadal surficial sediment | place: Pacific Ocean | collected 2014-05 | depth 0-1...
ATTATATTTTTTTTATTATTGTATCTTCTTTTCGAATATACAATTGTATATTTTTTTCAAATTATATTTTTTTTTATTGTATCTTCTTTTCGAATATACAATTGTATATTTTTTTCAAATTATATTTTTTTTATTATTGTATCTTCTTTTCGAATATACAATTGAGTCGAGACATCACTACACATGTAATTTATGTATGAGTCAAGACGAGACATCCCTCCCTCCCTACACATGGTAATGGAGGGAGAGACATCCCTACTACACATGGTAATGGACAACTAAACGACAGACAATATGCAAATATATACTGATGAAATATATATTTTACATATTAGTTTAGTTGTTTAATTAACTCTCTCTCTCTCCACACATATTGAAATGCAAATAAGGTTGGTACCTAAACCTTAAAAGAGATCGCAATGAAATGAAAGAAAGAGAAAATTGTTTTGTTTTTGTTTTTGTTGTTTGAATGGGTATGACCAATTTAGTCATCATTAATTCGGATAGGTCTCAATGAATCGCAGTGTAAAAACTGCTCTTCGGACAAGTACAACTTCCGGAAGCGATGTTCCAGAAAGAAAACGAACGAGTTGTAAGCTCAAGGCTATATATTGTAATGTGCAATAATAGTATGTCACAGAAAAACCTTGCTATCGAGTATTACAAAACACACGATATGATGTTTAAATAATGAATATATGAGATGTTACAAAGTAAATAAAAAACTCAACAATACGTTGATGCGAAATGCTCCGAAGAGCATATGATTATAGAGTATTGAAGGTTTTGTTTTATTACATACAAATCATATAAAGGTGAGTAAAAAAAATGCAAAGAGATTCATTAAACGTGAAAACATACAATTAAAATAATTGTGTTTTAATTATTTTTTATTTTGCCTTTATTTTTTTATTACTACTTCATCACATGACAAGACCGGGTTCTATCTTAAGAGGGGTTCAGATATACTTGAGTCAAGTTATCCGGCACGCGTTAGAATCTGGGTTATTTCCACTTTCACAGCACCCAATAAACACATATCGTGTATGAGCTGTTCCTCTCGTACTAGACCCACAGTTACTGCCACGATGATAGTAGCTTATTTTTTTTCTTTTCATTTACAATACTTTTTAATATATTGTATTGTATTTTGTTTTAATATTTGTTGTTTTTGTAGTAGTGGCAACAGTAGGATAAAACTAACCTGTCTCGCGACGGTCTAAACCCAGCTCACGTTCCCTGTTGGCAGGTGAACAAACTTACCCTTGTACCCGGATGCGAGCACAGGATAGGAAGAGCCGACATCGAAGAATCAAAAAGCGGCATCGCTTTGAACGCTCCGCCGCCACAAGCCAGTTATCCCTGTGGTAACTTTTCTGACACCTCTAGCCGCAAAAGAAGGAGGTGCTATTCTTCAATACTCATATGCAAGTACATGTAATAGTTATTATCTTCTTATACAATAACAAGACCGAAATCTTGATCTGTACTGAAGACATGGAATAAAATAAGTGTACTACATTTATAATAGAGTAAAGAGATTGACACCATAGAATTCATGCGTATTCTAAAGGATCGCTAGGCCGTGCTTTCACACATAACAACATATCTTTCCTCCGAAAAGGAAAAGATAGATGTAATTGATTATCTTTGTGTACTGGTACTGAGAGTACATAGATTAAGACAGCTTTTGCCCTTATACTCTAGGAGAGGTTTCTGTTCTCACGGAGCTGTCCTTGGGACACCTGTGTTGTATTATAACAGATGTGCCACCCCAGCCAAACTCCCATTCTGCTAGTGTCCTGTACGATTACAATAGTGAACTAGTATAAATAATATATACCAATTACAAACATATCTCATTATATTGTATCACATGAATGCCTCAAATAAAACAAGAACATAATTTAATAAATTAAATCAATGATTCAAGAATACAGAGGAACAACATCCATGAATGGAGAACAATGTTAAAATGTAATGTCATATTACAGTAAGTCAGCCAAATCGTCAAGTAGCGGATGTCCCATGGTCGTGCGAATGCACTGCCTCTTACGATCTTCGCCATGCCGACCAGATGACAATAACAGATTAGAGTCAAGCTCAAAAGGGTCTTCTTGCCCCGCTGTTGCACAAGAGCGTAATGTGAAACATATTCTCAAAGGAGTATGAACACAAACTGTATTGATATAATAAATGTGACACAGATAAAACTGTGTAAACATAAGTATGTCCAAGACCGTTGGCTTGGCTGTAATTTCGCTAGATAGTGAGTAGGGACAGTGGGAATCTCGTTGATCCATTCATGCGCGTCACCAATTAAATGACGAGGCATTTGGCTACCTTAAGAGAGTCATAGTTACTCCCGCCGTTGACCCGCGCTTAAAATGCTGAAGCCACTCAGAATAACTTGCAGAGCACTGGGCAGAATACACAAGGTGTTCACATCCATTTCGGACTAAGAAAAGAAAGAGGATATATGAATCCAAGAAACATTGCACCTTGCTATGTTTTAATTAAACAGTCGGATTCCCCGAGTCCGTGCCAGTTCTCAAAGGGTTTATATAATATCCTTCGGAGCCAGTCCTTATATCGTGAGTACGGACCGAATTTGCCGACTTCCCTTACTCACTGTATTTCTATACGACCAAAGGCTGCTCACCTTGGAGACCTGATGCGGTTATGAGTACAGACAGTATAGCAGCGGATGTATTTTTTGTTTTTGTTTGTTTTTGTTTTATTATTTGATTAAATTACGAGACAAGATTTTCACGCCTGAGAACTCAAGGTCCGCAAACACCTGGTGAAAGTGCATGAGTTGAATGAGTCACGATCTTATATACACAAGATGTTACAGGTCTCAACACATGCTTCGGCGTTATTCCCAAAATGAGATAATATGGATAAGTGCTTCTTTCACTAAATGCCGCTCAACACTTATCCGACACAATATATATTATATTGTTTTTGTTTGTTTATTTTTTATTTGTGGTATATGGTTAAGCAGGTAAGAAAACCCTGCTAGGACTTGAACCTCAAGTAACTTGCCTTGTGATCAGAAGAAAAGAGACTTTATTAAGCTCTTTCGTATCTAACCGGTGCGTCGCCGCGTAAAACTGTAATAAATAATATACTGGTTACTAACTAATGTTAGATATCGTATATGTGTTTTATTTACTACAAATTGAGTTTTTTTTTTATTATTATAACTTGCTATACAGGTGTAGGAATATTAACCTACTTCCCGTTTGCGTATTGCAACTAAATATCTAAACCACAAAGGGTTGTAAATAAAATTTAGCTGATTCAAGACTGTTTCAGTCAGTAGCTTAGGACTGACTCACCCACGTCGCACTAAGCTGCAACATGGAACCTTTCTCCGCTTCGGTCATCCTCGGTTATATTCTCAGTAAGACTCCTTGCTACTTCTACCAAGATCGGCACTTTGGGTAGCTCCACGGTCTCTCACGAGAACCGCTTCAGTGCGTACAATACGTACATGAAAACAAACATGCACGAAAGTATACCCAAACGCCCTCCTACACATTCAATATGATTTATTTATTTTACATAAAGTAAAATTATGTTACTGCTTGAATGGTCAAGTGTCGGGCAATAACTGCTTGAGCGCCATCCGTTTTCGAGGCGGTTTGGTTTGGCAGGTGAGTTGTTACACACTCCTTACGCGGATTCCGACTTCCATGGCCACCGTCCTGCTGTCTACACCAAACAGAACACTCTTTCGATTTATCGGAAGGTTGGAGCAGATAAGGTCTAGCCCGGCTTATCTTGAAAACGTCAGGTTGAGCCCCTCATCGCCAGTTCTGCTTACCAGAAATGGCCCACTACGAATCTTTGATACTTTTTTAATTACTTTTCTTTCATACACATTTGTTGTTTTGTTTGTTTGTTTTGTTTTTATTATTTATGTATGTGTGAATTATGTAGCCACCTTCAAATTAAGAAAGGTTTATGCTAATCGCACAGATTTAAAGTTTGAGAGAAGGCCGAGGTCATGTTAATAAGACCCACAGATACCTCGTCTCATTGCTTTACCATGGTGCTACTCATTCTGTATGGCCTGTGGCCTAGATTCGAGCTATCCTGAGGGAAACTTCGGAGGGAACCAGCTACTAGATGGTTCGATGAGTCTTTCGCCCCTATACTCAGGTCGGGCGGCAACGATTTGCACGTCAGTTCCGCACAACGCAAGCTTCCACCAAGTTTTCACCTGACTTCACCATGTCCGAGTATAGTTCACCATCTTTCGGGTCTCAACAAAAATGTTCAATAGCTCAACTAATCTTATCCTCAAAAGAGAATAAGTAGAATGCTAGAAATTCGGCATTTAAACATAGTTGGCCGCTGATGCAGTTCAAAAATATAAAAAGATATATTTCATAGAACGTCTCAGTAATGTCGCTTTCGCTGTGCCGTTATACATTTCCATGTATTGTTGCGACTTACACTTCAGTTGAACTCCTTGGTCCGTGTTTCAAGACGGGTCGAATAATAGTGTTTGTACTTAGCCAGACATGATGCGTTATATCTGCAAAGATTTGCAAGAACGCACCAGTCCACTATGCGCGATAAAGCGCAAGAAACACTTTGTCCGATTGTACTGCGCTAACATTTGTTTATTTAAAAACAAGAATAAATATCAATTCATCTATTCTATATTGTTTTTTTTCTTTCTTCTCCAAATATCATTATCATTATTTATAATGATTTTGAAGGTATTTTTTTTATTATGTTATTGCATATAGCTGTTAGGCGATTTCACTCTCTCTTTCACTCCCTTTGGAGCGTATGTATCGATCGCTTGAACCCACATGTTCTCACATGGGATTCTGAAAGCAGAGATACACGTGCTGGAAGGGTACTTTTCATCATTCCCTTACGGTACTTGTATGCTATCGGTTTCCGTTGCATAAATAACACCAATATTTAGCCTTAGATGTGTCATTACCACCTCCTTGCAATTTGAGCTGTAGTCCCAAACAACTCGACTCAGACAATGACGATTCGGAAGTTTGTGCATTGAGTGTGCAAACGTGGCTGTCACACTCTATGGTGATGGGTATCAGGTTGCATTCCAGCGCAATTATGCTGGACTTTCTTGCACACTGCATACATTACATATGCGTTTTTTGCACTTTTTTGTTTTGTTTATTTATTTATTTGACATTTTATTCTGTCATGCTGTCATGCTACAATTCCATACTCAACTAAAAGTCGAGCAATATGGATTTATCATTGGGCTTAAAACGTACTTATTCCACATAAATGCGGAAGTACGCGTATAAGTTATTTCCCACTTCACTCGCCGTTACTAAGGGAATCCTGGTTAGTTTCTGTTTTTGCGCTGCGCTGACTGATATGTTTAAGTTTAGCGCGTATCCTTGCTTGAGCTGATGAATATTTTGTTTGCTTTTGAAAGCAAAATAGATACATATTTTAATCAACAACATGAATGATTACATTATTTTGTTTATCATTTTTTTTTTTATTATCATGTGTGATATGTTATACATATATGTTATCTGTTAGTGCATCTTTTTTTCAAAAGAAAACACATAACTTAATACTAATTGAATGGAATGTACATGTATGGTACCACATGTACAATAGTATTTTGATAGAGCAAATGAAATTTGTATTAATATAAACAATCAACCAAGCACACTGCAATTGCAAAAAAGCAATTGTCTAGTGACTAATTCGTTCAGTAAGTAAGGTGTTCTGCAGCCCGAAGACTGAAATGTGTCTTGCAATTCACACGACTATGATTTCGCAATTCGCTGCGACCTTCAACGATGCAAGGAACCAAGAGATCCATCGCTCAACCAGACGACTGACAACATTTTGTTGTCATTTTGTTTTGTTTTGTTATTTATTTTTTTTCAAAGCAATACATTCAAATCATTCCTTTATCGATTCGAATAATACATATTTTGCATCAATGGCAAAAACATGTCTTCTTTAATGGAATATTTTTTTATAGATGGTGTGCAATATATATTTCTTTGTTTTATTTGTTTGTTTGTTCCGCACATTACATCACGCGTCAAATGTATTTGAACGCACTTGGACATTTTTCATTACTGTTCTTTGAAATGAATACAAACATTCATTCATTTATTAGTTTTGTTTTGTTTTGTTTTGTTTTGATAAACAGCGTAATGATCCATCTGCAGGTTCACCTACAGATGCCTTGTTACGACTTCTCTTTCCTTTAAAACTCTCTATTCGTTTAAGTTTCCATCCAAAGGACTGTCCCTCAAACTCAGAAAGAATTTCATCGGTAAGAGCGACGGGCGGTGTGTACAAAGGGCAGGGACATATTCCGGGTGGTTTGTTGAACCAAGACCCGTACAAGGCATTCCTAGTTGAAAACGAGACCAACAATTAACAAGGGTCTGTCCCGACCATGAATTCGATGAATGCATTTCTTACACCACAGGGTGATGAAGAGAAAATATGCAAATGGAAATCTATATTTCGAACTGATTACCGACTTACTTTCGAAGTGGGCTTGCTGTACTGTATATCCGAAAATATAACAAGTAACAGACTTGTTGATATGCTTACTGCATAGATCATTGTCGCACGTGTGCGGCCCGGAACATCTAAGGGCATCACAGACCTGTTATTGCCGCAACCTTCCTCTGGGTTACAGAATACCAGCGGTCCCTCTAGTTTAGACGTTCAAAAAAGTCATAATATTTCAATGACAATAGAGTCAACTAAAGGTTGCGGTCACGTTCGTTGCCTTCGGGGCGTATCACCATTGTAGTACACAAGTTCGAGAACCGAACGAGGTAACTACATTTAGGTTTGCCCCATTATTGGCGCAATTAAGCAGACAGATTACTCCACGAACTAAGAACGGCCATGCACCACCTATCACACAATCATGAAAGGACTAGCATATTTGTAAAGCTAATCGAAATTAACTATATATCACCTGTCAATCCTCAGTGTGTCCGGACCCGGTAAGATTTCCCGCGTTGAGTCAAATTAAGCCACATGCTCCACGCGTTCTTGTGGTGCCCTTCCGTCAATTCCTTCAAGTTTCGCACTTGCATGTATACTACCCCCAGAGGGGAATGTCTCAGACATTTCTGCAGTAAGCACGTGCCTAACACGTGCCTCACACATTGAAGTCGGAGTATATGTACAAATCTAAAAGAAATGCACTTCCGATAACATAAATGCGCTTACATCTCACCAACTGAGCGCAAAGCTCCGACATTCAGATGTACCCAAGATGAGGTACACTACAGAAAAAATCAACCTTGAACAGACGAGCCAAGATGGGCTCAAGCCTTTTTGTAGGTTGGAGGGAAATGCAATCGAGAGCCCATCGTTTGATGTAACAAATGGGACGACGAGGGTATCTGATCCTCTTTGAACCCCCAACCTTCGTTCTTCATTGTAAAGTGATAAATAACACAATTATAATGATATACAAAATACATTTTTGTTTGTTTGTTTTATTATTTCATTGTTGTTCATGTAGTTTTGCATTGCGGATTAATAAATATCCTTGTTATTATTATTATCACAAAGAGAATAGCCAAGCCAAGCGCTTTCGCTTCTGGTAGTCTTGCTAGGGTCAACGTATTTCACCACTCGCCCAGCAGTACTCTTGACTCCAACTATCACCATCGACATTCGAAGCACATATATTTGTTTTGTTTTGTTTCATTTGTTTTATTTATTTTATTTAGATCGATATCAAATATATGGTTGTTGTTGTTGTTGCAACATTCCATGATGGGGCATTCAATGCACATATCATATGACATGTTTGATACACTCTGATTTGTTCACAGTGTTGAGAGAGATAGTATGATTTCATTTATTTATTTCTTTCATACTTTTCGTTTATATTATTCTTTGTATATTTCTCTTTTCGTTTATGATCTAAATTTTGAAACATTTATGTCTGTTGGTTGGTGTTTTTGTGTGCAAACGAAATGTCTAAAATTTCATTGAGAGATACACAAAATAATATTGCGTAAATGTTCAATCCAACTACGAGCCTCTTAACTGCAACAATGATTGTATAGGCCAGTGGAGCTGGTATTACCGCGGCTGCTGGCACCAGACTTGCCCTCCACTTGAAGTTCAGATATATGATTGTGTCTAAGACACGCACACAGGTTCTGAATTGCTTAGAGTCACTGCATTACAATTGAGCACAATTAGAGAAGACGACTTGCCAGCCCGAAAGCGGCTGCGTCAACTCTTTTCTTTTAAGTTACTCAAAAGTTACGGCTTGTCACTGCCTCAATGAAATTAAAAACAATATTCTAATTCATTCATTCACAAGAGAACAGTGTAACAAGATAATTGTTATGTTATTGTGGTTTGTTGTTTATTTTGTTTTGTTTGTAATTAAGTGTTTTTCGTTTTCGTTCTTGCTTTGCTAGTATTATTATGTTTATTTTTAAATAGGGGACTAGCATTGGGCAATTTACGCGCCTGCTGCGTTCCTTAGAACTAAGAGCGGTCTCTCATTGTACGGTGCTCCTTCTACGAGATCAGAAACTACTCTTTCGTATGCGTAACTGCTTTGAAGGTTCCATAATACACTTGCCAACCCTGTGACTTGATGCAACAGAAGTCTTGTATGACATGCTTGCAATTAAAATTCTAGCAAGTCTGCTCAGCTGATCAACTCTTGGATAAGAGATTGATATTGCGTTGTTATCGTCTCTCATGTTGCGTTTATAGATTCAAAGAATCTAAAGTCCGATAACTGCATGAGCATATATATTTTTTATTTGTTTTATTATTCTCGTACGTATTAGCCAAACTTTTGCTGAGTTATCCAATAAAATTGTATATTTCTTTGCAATTAAACAACAAACATTTGTTTTTTTTAATAGTTTTGTTTTGTTTGTGTTATATTACGTTTGACGCGTAGTCAAGACAAGTGTGACTGTATTAAGCAGCTGTCTGCAGTTGCATAAGTGAATATATCAAAAATATGATATAATTAATGTTTCTGTTAATGATTTATTTATTCATTGTTACATTAATATATGTGAACACTTATTCAAACCATCGTGTTGCAAACCACTTGCATGGCTTAATCTTTGAGCTAAAGGAGCGTATGGACAGCCGGCAGGATCGACCAGTTATATGCGCATTATAGTAACCATATTTCAATGAATAGGTTTTTTTTTATTGTTCAATTTTGCGCTATTTTCCTTTTAACCTCACATGTATAAATTATATTCTTTTTGTTTTTATAATTATTACATGAAATGAGGCGATTTTTTTTTATATTATTCTTTTGTTTTCTTATTGATATTTTGTGTATCTTTATGAATAAAGATGAACACATCATGGAGTATGAATAAATTAATATTACATACTCTTGTGGTATGCTTGGCCTTGACAACACAAGCATTATTCCTTGGTCTTTTTGTTTTCCTCCTTTGATTATCTATTCATGTAACATGAAATAGATGAGAGAGAACACAAGGAATCGTAAATGAATGCATAATTTATTTGTTTGTTTGTTTGTTATATTATGCATTTTGTATGGTTATTATGAGACATGTGAAACAGTCTACCTTTGTTTATTACATACATTGTGTGCAAACAAAATCACATTGATATTGTCAAATTCATGACAGAATGCTTGCCACTGATACAATCGGTTATGCTTATTGGATGTAACCGAGTACGCTCAAACAGACATGTATATGTCTGGAGCGATAGTCAAATCAAAGATGATTAGTAATAAGTTAATATACCAATCAAAAATTATACACTCAACATAGACATGTACAAATAACATGCACACCTCTGGAGTGAATCGTCAAATCAAAGAAGTTACTACCAAGTTAATGAAGCAACCCAAGGCGGACATATATACATAATATATATGTCCTTTGGAAGAAGAGAACACTCTTTCGGCCTTTCGACCTCTGAGCTCCACCCCCTTCCTAAGTATACTAGACCTCGTGTAATCAAACAAATTATTTATGATACTTTCAATTCGGTAGAGAATTCTCAAAAAAATTGACGATTGTATGCACTCTATGTTGGGTACCTCCAATTCTGAGAGACAACTAAATGACACAATAGAATTCTATATAATTTCTTTGATTTTTGGTAAGAATTCTTTGTTGAACTATTTCAATCAAAGGAAAACTTTTGCAGAACATGAGATATCAAAAAATCTCAAAAGCATTCAAAGCATGGTTTTTTATGTAGTTTCCAAAAAACACACATAAAAATTTCATATCATTTATA
>SMVA01262891.1_pt1 | contig 10274 bp, 11 predicted proteins | sample 2456451 | NCBI WGS metagenome assembly SMVA01 (sample SAMN11095933, study PRJNA526329) | marine sediment metagenome | biome: Marine sediment; feature: Surficial sediment; material: Deep marine sediment; isolation source: Hadal surficial sediment | place: Pacific Ocean | collected 2014-05 | depth...
AATGTAGGAGTGAAATTACTAAAAAATCAATTTTAAATTACAATTTAGGAAGGAGAAAAAATAAAAATCATTTTTTAGTTTTAAATAATGGAACAGACGAACAAGCTTCACCATACATCAAACTTTTTACTATAGGCTGTAATTTTTGGGTAAGCAGTATAAATGCATTTTCAGGAATGGGTTTGTGGGCACAACCTTTTATTATAACAGACTTGTTTTTATAGACAGATAAATCTAATTGACATATAATTTCTGTAAAAATAATAGTTTCGAGTTCTTTTAAAGTACCTACTGAAACTTTTTTAGCAAAAGGATTTGCATGTACAGTTATAAGCATATATGCCCAAGCAGGAATTATAGCTTCAGAGGTATTAGAAATAGCTAAATAACAATCTTGATATTGAGACCAATCATGGTTGTTTACGTGTTCTCTAAATATTTTTTCGCGAAGAATCATACCTTCATGTAGCCATTGTGAAATTTCAAAAATAACTCGCTCCCCTTTAGGGTAAATTTCTTCAAGATCTAAAGTAACAAGTTTACTATTTGCGACTCTATTTTTAATTTCATTTTCCATTAAAGCATTCCCAATTCTAGTTTAGCTTCTTCACTCATTAAATCCTGACTCCATGGGGGGTCGAAGGTAATTTCTACCTCGGCATCTTTTACTAAGTGTATAGACTTTACTTTCTCTTCTACTTCTAGAGGTAAACTTTCTGCTACAGGACAATTGGGTGTTGTAAGTGTCATTAAAATTTTTACTCCATAATCTTCGTTTACAAAAACATCGTAGATCAATCCTAATTCGTAAATATTCACTGGGATTTCCGGGTCATAGATGGTTTTAATTACCTTTATAATTTTTTCGCCTAATTCATTGGTATTTATTTTTCCTTCTTGTGTCATTTTTTATTTATTAAGTTGAACCTGATAAGCTAGGGCATACAATTTTAATTGTTTAATCATAGACACTAAACCGTTGGCTCTAGTTGGTGATAAATGTTCCTTTAAACCAATTTCGTCGATGAATTTTGTATCTGCAGCAATAATGTCTTCAGGCTTTTGATTTGAAAAAACCCTAAGTAATATTGCAATTATTCCCTTGGTAATTATAGCATCACTATCTGCAGTAAACAAAATAGTATCCTTATTAAAATCGGCATGTAACCAAACCTTGGACTGACACCCTTTTATAAGCTTGTCATCGGTTTTTATGGCCTCGTCTATTAGAGGTAGAGAATTACCTAGCTCTATCATATATTCGTAACGTTGCACCCAATCATCGAACATTGAAAACTCGTCTATTAATTCCTTCTGTATTGCTTCAATCGTCATATTAAATTTTATTCTTTTTTATCATGGTTAGCTTTTAACAAAACAGTTCTGTTGGTATTTGAATACAAAGTAAGCAAATTGTTTTCAATTTTAAAAAAACCGGTTTCGCTTAGGGCTTTAAAAAAAGCTCTTTCTATGTCCATAATGGGTTCGTCACAGTACATTTCGGTTACGGTAAATATACCAAAATTAAGTTTATTTCCAGTCAAAGTATAGTTCCCAAAGTATCCATTACATCCACCATTTCCACTAGCTGACTTGTCTGTTGAGTTAAAGACTATGGTTGGTATCCTGTCTGTTATATTTTTTCCGTTAATTCTAGTAATAGTGTATTTACCTGAAAGTTCAATATTTTCAAAAACCTCAGTTACTTTTTTAGTTTCATTACAAGATGTAAAATATAGTAAAAAAACAAAAATATTTAATAGGACCATTTTCTTCATTATTTTTTTTTATGAGAGCATCATTTTTGCTTTTTCAACGGCTTCAACTAATTTAATCACTTCCTCTTTTGTATTATAAAACGCAAAAGAAGCCCGAACCGTTCCTGGGATATTATAAAAATCCATGATGGGTTGTGCACAATGATGCCCGGTTCTTACGGCTATTCCTAATTTATCAACAATAGTACCAATGTCGTAAGCGTGTATGCCTTTAATATTAAATGATATAACCGATGTCTTTTCATTACTTGTTCCGAAAATTTTTAAACCTTCAATTTCTAACAATTTATGAGTTGCAAAATTCAATAAATTCTCTTCGTAGGTTTTAATTGCCTCAAAACCAACACTGTTAAGATAATCTACAGCTACACCAAAAGCAATTCCACCAACAATATTTGGGGTTCCAGCTTCAAATTTATGAGGCAGGTCGGCATAGGTGGTTTTTTTAAAAGTCACCTCTTTAATCATCTCTCCACCAACTTGATAAGGTGGAAATTTGTTAAGCCATTTTTCTTTTCCATAAAGCATACCTATTCCAGTAGGGCCACACATTTTATGGGCCGAAGTAACGTAAAAATCTACATCCAATTTTTGTAAGTCGGGAATAATATGGGCACAAGCTTGAGCTCCATCGATTAATACTGCTGCACCTTTTTTATGAGCTTTGAGGATAATTTCTTCAATAGGATTGATTGTACCCAGTGCATTTGAAATATGATTTACAAAAACCAATTTGGTTTTTTCTGAAAGTAATTTATCATATTCAGAAAGGAGTAAAACCCCCTCTTTATTCATGGGCAATACTTTAAGGGTAGCTCCGGTTTTTTCACAAAGCATTTGCCAGGGCACGATATTGGAGTGATGCTCCATAGCCGAAACAATAATCTCATCTTCTTTTCTGATAAAACCTGAAAAACCACTTGCTATCATGTTAATCCCGTGAGTAGTCCCTGAAGTAAAGATAATCTCGTACGGGTTTTTTGCATTAAAATGCTTTTGTATTTTTTGTCTTGCAGATTCAAAGGCATCGGTGGCTTCCTGTGAAAGTGAATGTACTCCACGATGTATGTTTGCATTGTAGTTAGAATAATAATCAACAATACTATCAATAACTACTTGTGGTTTTTGTGTAGTGGCAGCATTGTCAAGATATACTAACGGATACCCATTAACTTTCCGTTGCAGGATAGGGAAATCTTCTCGTATTTTTTGCACATCAAATGCCATAGATAAGGATTAAAATATTGTAAATACAGCATTATATATTAAAGCCAATGCTTACTCCAATTTTTTTGGCGATTAGTTTGTTGATTCGCATTTTTAGTTCGGGGATTTTTACACTTTCCAAAACAGTATTAGCAAAAGCATACATTAACAGGGCTTGGGCTTCTTTTTTTGCGATTCCGCGTGTGCGTATATAGAATAAAGCATCTTCATTAAACTGACCGATGGTACAACCATGTGAACACTTTACATCGTCTGCAAAGATTTCCAATTGAGGTTTAGCGTTAATCGTAGCTTTATCGTCTATTAAAATATTATTGTTTTGCTGAAATGCATTTGTTTTTTGAGCATCTTTTTCAACCACAATCTTTCCATTGAATACTCCTGTAGAAGAATCTGCATAAAGACCTTTGTAATCCTGATGGCTTTCACAGTTTGGTGCAATATGTCTTACTAAAGTGCTATGATCTACATGTTGTTTGTTTTCTATAATAGTAATTCCTTTTAAAGTAGAATCACAATGTTCACCGTGTTGATAAAATTTTAGATTATTTCGGGTTAAATTTCCTCCAAAAGAAAAAGTATGCACACTACAATGGCTCTCCTCTTCTTGCTTGATATACGTATTATCGATCAACGATGCATTTAAATCATCATTCTGGATTTTATAATAATCAATATAAGCTCGTTTTTCAGCAAATATTTCAGTAACCGAATTTGTAAAAACAGCATTTTCACTAAGGCTTTGATGCCTTTCTATAATTTGAACATGTGCATTTTCGCCAACGACAATTAAATTACGCGGTTGCATCATAAGTGCTGCTTCATTTCCGGTAGCAAAATTGATAATTTCGATAGGTTTTTCTACCTCTTTGTGTTTTGGAATATAGATATAAGCTCCTTCTTTGGCAAAAGCTGTATTAAGAGATGTTAAACTGTCATTTTCAGCTATCTTATTATAATATACCTCAATTACTGCACGATATTTAGGTTTCTTAAGAGCAGCAGACAATAGACAAATATCCATATTGTCGTGAATAGTTTCAGAAAGATATGAACTATAAATACCATCTATAAAAACAATTTTATAAGTGTCTATGTCGTGTAAAAAAAATCGTTTTACATCTTTAAATTCAATACTACTTTCCTTTTTTGGAAATATGCTATAATCTTTATTTACAATAGGATTTAAAGAAGTGTACTTCCAAGCTTCTTCTTTTTTTGTGGGAAAGCCTTTATTTTCAAATATTTTAATGGCTTTATTGCGAATATCATGTATAGGGGAACTGTCCTCCAAATAATCATCGAAAGCAAGAAATGAGGACACTAATTTATCTTTTAAGTTCATTATTTTTTTGGTATTCTGTGATAGTATACAAGTATGGAATTACTGTAACTAATTGCTACTAACTTAATTATGTTTTTACTTCTTCTTTAATCCAGTCATAGCCTTTTTCTTCTAACTCATAGGCGAGTTCTTTGGTGCCGGTTTTTACAATTATGCCATCGATTAGTATATGTACAAAATCCGGAACTAAATGTTCTAACAACCTTTGGTAATGAGTAATTACGAGAATAGCATTGTCTTTATTCTTTAATTTGTTTACACCTTTTGCCACGATTTTTAATGCATCGATATCCAATCCAGAATCAGTTTCATCCATAATGGCTAATTTGGGATTCATCATTGCCATTTGAAAAATTTCGTTTCTCTTTTTTTCACCACCGGAAAAACCTTCATTGAGGGAACGAGATAAAAACTTCCTGTCGATTGCCAATAAATCTGCTTTTTCTTTAATTAGTTTTAAAAATTCTGAAGCTGGCATATCCTCTTCTTCATTTGCTCTTCGGGTTTCTTTTATAGCCGTTTTAATAAAGTTAGTTACGGAAACTCCTGGAATTTCTACTGGATATTGAAACGATAAAAAGATACCTTTATGTGCTCGCTCTTCGGGGTCAAGTTCAGATATATCTTCTCCGTTAAAAGTGATTTCTCCTTGGGTTACCTCAAAAGTATCTTTCCCTGCAATGATAGCAGCAAGTGTACTTTTCCCCGATCCGTTAGGTCCCATAATAGCATGAACTTCCCCTGCATTAACTTCTAGATTGACACCTTTTAAAATTTCTTTATCATCTACACTCGCGTGTAAATTTTTAACTTGTAACATAGTTATTCTTTCTTAACTTCTAATTTTATATCTGTTTTTGAAGGGGTTTTACTTACACTTAATATTTCCTTTATGGTTAGTATTTCGTCCCAGCCTTCCTGACCTTCAGGTTTTTTTGATACAATACCTTTTACAATTACAGGCACCATATCAAACTCTTCTTTTTTTACAGTTTCAACCTGTTTTGCAAGCTCTTCAGACATTTCATCTAAGGCAACGCCATATATAAAGTTTGAACCCTTTAATACTGCAGCATCTGCTAAATAAATAAATTCTCCTTGGTAGATAGTGATTTTGGAATCACTGGTTTCATTTGAAACTAATTTTGGATCCTTTTCTTCTGTATTTTTACACGAGAAAATGAGTAATGCTAGTGCTACTAATAATGTGATCTTTTTCATTTATTTTTTTAAATTTATGGTTACCCAACGGATCCTTCAAGGCTTATTTCTAATAATTTTTGTGCTTCTACAGCAAATTCCATCGGTAGTTTATTTAATACTTCTTTACTAAAACCATTTACAATAAGTGCAATGGCTTTATCGGTTTTTATACCACGCTGGTTACAGTAAAAAATTTGATCCTCCCCAATTTTACTTGTGGTGGCTTCATGCTCTATTTGTGCAGTTTTATTTTTGACTTCAATGTAAGGGAAGGTGTGTGCTCCACAATCATTACCCATTAACAAAGAATCACATTGTGAAAAATTACGTGCGTTTTCGGCTTTAGAACCAATACGAACTAGACCGCGATAACTATTTTGTGATTTTCCGGCAGAAATACCCTTAGCTATAATGGTGCTTTTGGTGTTTTTTCCAATATGGATCATTTTGGTACCTGTATCTGCCTGCTGATAATTATTTGTAACGGCTATAGAGTAAAATTCTCCAATTGAGTTATCACCCTTTAAGATACAACTAGGGTATTTCCAGGTAATTGCACTTCCGGTTTCAACTTGAGTCCAGGAAATCTTAGCGTTTTTATGGCAAATTCCTCTTTTGGTGACAAAATTAAAAACGCCACCCTTTCCTTCTTTATTTCCAGGATACCAATTTTGTACTGTAGAATATTTTATTTCGGCATCGTCAAGTGCGATTAATTCTACTACGGCTGCATGTAACTGATTTTCATCACGTGCAGGTGCTGTACAACCTTCTAAATAGCTCACATAACTTCCTTTATCTGCAATAACAAGAGTTCTTTCAAATTGTCCCGTTCCCGCCTGATTGATACGGAAATAGGTTGAAAGTTCCATGGGACAACGCACTCCTTTTGGGATATAACAAAAAGATCCGTCACTAAAAACAGCACTATTTAAGGCAGCGTAGAAATTATCTCTTTGTGGCACAACAGAGCCTATATATTTTTTAACAAGTTCGGGATGTTCTTTAATGGCATCGGAAATGGGACAAAATATAATACCTTTTTTAGCAAGTGTATTTTTAAATGTAGTAGCTACCGAAATCGAATCAACAACAATGTCGACTGCAACGCCTGCCAGTTTTTTTTGTTCATCTAACGATATGCCAAGTCTTCTAAAAGTATCCAGCAACTCTGGATCTACATCATCGATACTATCGTATTTTGGTTTTTTTGAAGGAGCAGAATAGTAGGATATATCTTGAAAGTTGGGTTTTTTATAGTTAACATTTGCCCATTCGGGTTCTACCATTTCTTTCCAATACTGAAAAGCTTTCAAACGCCAGTCGGTCATCCACTCAGGCTCTTCTTTTTTCTTTGAGATAGCCCGGACAACATCTTCATTTAGACCCACAGGGAATGTATCAGATTCTATATCGGTATAAAATCCGTATTCGTATTCCTTGGTTTCAAGGTCTTTTTTTAAATCGTCTTCCGTGAATTTTCCCATGAGAAACTTTTATTTTATAAAGAAAAACTCTCCCCACACCCACAGGTTCTGTTGGCGTTGGGATTGTTAAAAACAAATCCTTTTCCGTTAAGACCACCATTGTATTCTAGGATGGTGCCTATGAGGTACAAAAAGCTTTTTTTATCGACAATAATTTTTACGTTATTGTCTTCAAAAAGTTTATCATTTTCTCCTTTGATATTATCAAAATCAAGTTCGTATGATAAACCGGAGCAACCACCACTTTTCACACCTACGCGCACAAAATCTTTCGCAACATTAAAACCACTATCAGCCATAAGTTGTGAAATTCTTGATTTTGCGGTATTACTTACTTTAATCATCTAATTAGATTTATTCTAAATAATAGGCAAATATACAATATTTATAGTGTTTACCTAAGTAGTTAGATTAATAAATAACATATAGGTATAACTTTATTTGATAGTATTAGACTGCTATTTCAACAAAACCTTAAAAATTTAATAAGCTATTTCTTTTTTTAATAAATTTTAACAAAACCTTAAGTTATAAATGAGTAACACAATCGGATATTGAACGCCAAAAAGAACAATAAAATAAAATAAAATGAAATACATAATAATTACAATTTTTACCACTATTTTTCTTGGGGAGTGTATTATTGCCCAAACAAATACCGATCTTCCGTTAAACACAAACATTAATGCAGCAAGGACTAATTTTCATCCTGCAATAAGTACAACCATAATAACCACAATTGATTTAACACAAGTTGTCGATGATAAAGTACCCGTTACAATTAACCCGGGGAAGTTTTCACAAGATACTGTTACTTATCGACTGCCAAAAGTTGTTCAAGGCACCTATAAAGTAAGCAATTTTGGAAGTTTTGTGGAAAGTTTTAAAGCCTATGATTATAAAGGTGAAGAAATGGAATTTAATAAGATTGATAAAAATTCATGGGTAATAACAAATGCCACAGAATTAGATAAAATCACGTACTTAGTAAACGATACCTTCGATATTGAATCTGCTGGAACAATTCCAACTCCTTTCTCACCCTCCGGGACTAATATCGATATAGATATTTATGTATTAAATCTTCATGGTTTTATTGGTTATTTTGACTCACTTAAAAGCAATCAATACAAATTAGATGTTACTTCTCCGGTAACTTTTAAACGTTCATCTGCTTTGCAAAACGCAGGAATCCAAATTAGCGAAGATGGTTTGAATATCACCACTAGTTATTTTGCGCCTAGATATTTTGATATAACCGATAACCCAATGATGTATGGTAACCTTGATGTTGAAGAATTTCAGGTTGGTGATATAAAAATTGTATTAAGTGTATATTCTCCAAATGAGGTACACACAGCTAAAGATTTAAAAGAGACTATGCTTACAATGATGGAGGCACAAAAAGCATATTTAGGTGATGTTGACTCAACCCCTCGGTATGATATATTTGTGTATTTATCTGAACTTAAGGAAACATCTCCAACAGGCTTTGGTGCATTAGAGCATCATACATCTACCGTTGTTGTAATGCCAGAATCAATGCCGAAGGAGGATTTAGCAAAAAGTATGATTGGTATAGTGTCACATGAATTTTTTCATATAGTAACTCCATTAAGTGTGCATTCAGAGGACATTCATTATTTTGATTATAACAATCCTACATTCTCTAAGCATTTATGGATGTACGAAGGGGTAACAGAGTACTTTGCAACGCTGTTTCAAGTAAATCAGGGCTTAGTCTCTGAAGAAGAGTTTTATAATACCCTGATGGGGAAAATTCAAATAGCTTCAAGTTTGGATGACACTATGAGTTTTACCGAAATGAGCGAAAACATTTTAGAAAGCCCATATGCCGAAAATTATTACAATGTATATCAAAAAGGAGCATTAATAGGAATGTGCATAGATATTTTATTGCGTGAAGAAAGTAATGGTTCTAGAGGAATTTTATCATTAATGAAAGAGTTATCTCTTAAGTTTGGTAAAAATATTCCTTTTGAAGATGATTTGCTTATTGATGAAATTGTTAGTATGACCTACCCTTCTCTTAGAATTTTCTTTGACACCCATGTGATAGGTACCACACCAATTAGTTATGACACTTTTTTTGAAAAAGTTAGCTTAGAAATTTCTGAAAGTACCATTGAAACTAATTATATTCAAAATAATGGTGTGGTAATAGTAGAGGCAACTGAAGAGGATACCATAATTTTCAATGATCTAGTTGAAGATAATAGCTTTTGGAATGATCAGGGCGTACTTCCTAATGATGTTATTATCGAGATAAATGGGACTGTATTAACTGTTCAAAACGCACACCAAGTTTTTACAAAGGTATTTATGTGGCAGCCAGGAAGTGAAATAGTCGTGAAATTGGAGAGAGGAGAAGAAGAAATTAATATTAATACCATTTTAACTCAATCATATACATCAGGAAATGGATTGATGTCTAAAAAAAATGCAACAAATGAGCAAATTGCTTTGCGAAATGCATGGTTGAAGGGATAGGTATTTAAGAAATATGTATTTGTAAAAAAGCCCGATTGTCTAGTCGTGCTTTCTAATATTTTAAGAACATACGAGCAATTTTAAAAGTTTAGTTCACCACAATAATCATAGGATTATCTTTTTATTATTTTTTTAATTATTTGATTGTTAATAGAGACAAAATAAATTCCCTTTGAAAAATATGATATATCTATTGATTTTGTTTCTGAATTAATATTTACTTCAGAAAAAAGTAATTTTCCACTTATATTAAATATTGTAATGTTTGAAATAGACGCATTTTTTGAATTTATTGTAATTGAGTTGGATGTTGGGTTAGGATAAATCGACAATCCATCATTAAATTCAAAATCCCCATTAGATAATATTTCAACTACGATTAATTCAAAAGAACAATTCGATGTGTTGTTTTCATCATCGGTTGTTTCAAATGAAATTGTATAGGTACCGATAGTGAGTTGTGTTCCTGGAGCAGGGTTCTGTAAAATGGTAACATTTGATGTACAATTATCTATAGCAGTTACATCTCCAATACTTGCATAATCTGGCAGTGTATAAAAATCTTCACCACTGTCGTATGCTACTATGGAATTTGACGGACAAGTTAATAGAGGAGCTAAATCATCTTCAATCATTATGGTTGCGGTACATGTATCTGTGTTTCCAGAAGGGTCGGTTACAGTTAATGTAACAGTGTTTGCCCCCAAATTTGAACAATCAAAT
>SMVA01434309.1_pt1 | contig 10274 bp, 8 predicted proteins | sample 2456451 | NCBI WGS metagenome assembly SMVA01 (sample SAMN11095933, study PRJNA526329) | marine sediment metagenome | biome: Marine sediment; feature: Surficial sediment; material: Deep marine sediment; isolation source: Hadal surficial sediment | place: Pacific Ocean | collected 2014-05 | depth 0-1...
AAACACATCCGTTGTCAGTGATTTCAGGCAGTGAAAATCACGAGAGATAGGGATGTGGCTTCACGCAGTGAAACACATCCGTTGTCAGTGATTTCAGGCAGTGAAAATCACGAGAGACAGGGATGTGGCTTCACGCAGTTAAAATCACGAGAGACAGGGACCTGTTTTACTTCGGATAACCGTGAGTCTAGTGCCTCAGTATCCCCACTCCGATTCCTTCGAACGCAAAGGACTTGTCTCTTAAATCGACCACGATCGGAGAGAAGTCTTTATTCTCTGGCAGTAGTGTGACATGCCATTTCCTTCGGCCTCTCTCGAACCGTTTTACCGTCACTTCATCTTCGATTCGGGCAACGACAATATCACCATTATTGACATTGGTGGTTTTGTGTACAGCAAGCAGGTCGCCATCGAGAATGCCGCCCTCCATCATACTGTCCCCGTGTACGGTGAGCAGGAAATCAGCTCTTGGTTTAAAAAAACTCGCCGGAATTTCGCAATAATCCTCGATGTGTTCCTGCGCAAGTATTGGGCTGCCGGCGGCAACGCGCCCGACAATAGGTATGCCGTTTGAATCGGGTAACTTGATGCCGCGGGAAGTCCCGGGAATCATTTCGATGGCGCCTTTTCGTGCCAGCGCTTTCAAGTGCTCCTCGGAGGCATTGGCACTTTTGAATCCCAGCTCCTTTGCAATTTCTGCACGAGTGGGTGGATAACCTGTCTCATCAATGTAACTTCTAATGAAATCCAGTACTTCACTCTGTCTTGGTGTAAGTTTGATCATGGGCGGTCCATTCATATGGTTTTTTATACAGGTACTGGAATTATATACAGCAATAATTAATTGGCAAGCATTATCACGACTTATTTTTCAAGACGTGACCCCCATCATTTACCGGGTCCGGACTTGCGGTGGACCCCAAATTATGATTTTCTTTGCGCCCTTTAAATCGTAAACAGGGTTATTGATGAGCAGACTGCTGGTTTCACTATTCATGCTGATGTTAAGTTTTATTTCGTTTGCCGAAACGGCAGAAGAGAAAGGTCTTGCCATTGCCGTTGAATCGGACAAACGGGACCAGGGTTGGGTCGACAGTCGGGTTAACCTGGAAATGATTCTACGCAACTCAAGAGGTGATGAGAGCCGCCGGCAAATGCGACTTAAAAACCTGGAAGTTGAAGGCGATGGCGACAAGAGCCTCACCATATTTGATACACCACGGGACATTAAAGGCACCGGGTTGTTGACATTTTCCCATAAAGTAAAGGCTGACGATCAATGGCTGAATCTACCTGCCCTGAAGCGAATTAAGAGAATTGCATCCAAGAACAAGTCTGGCCCGTTTGTTGGTAGTGAATTCGCATTCGAGGATCTTTCCAGTCAGGAAGTGGAGAAATATACTTACAAGTACCTGCGCGATGAAGTTCTGGACGGACAGGACACATTTGTCATGGAACGATATCCGGTCGATAAATATTCCGGGTACACCAGGCAAACCGTCTGGATTGACCAGTTACATTATCGACTGATGAAAGTTGATTATTATGATCGTAAAAATGCATTGTTGAAGACGCTGCTATTCACGGGTTACAAACAGTATTTGGATAAATACTGGCGTGCCGGTACCATGGCTATGTTCAACCACCAGACAAAGAAAAGTACTGATCTTTTATGGAACGACTATGAGTTCGCGACTGGACTCGATGATAATGATTTCACCCGGAACAGCCTGCAGAGAGCGAGGTAATACCGATACACCATGAAGTCTTTTCCCCTTACCTTTTTTTCCCACTTATTTTCCCATATATTGGTCATCTGCTCGTTTGCATGCCCGCTTGTCATGGCAGAAGAGGCAATAAGAGCAGAGGATGTCTCTGCGACGGAAAATGTTGCCCAGGCCCAGGCCAGGTATTGGGTGGTTGGGAATTACCCGGATAAAAGACAAGCCATTACGGAAGGAGAGCGGTTAAGTGGTGTTACAGGGGTTGAAGTTCTCATGCTGCCCATTGAAGTGGGCGGGAAAACGAATTTTCAACTGCTGGTGCGCCTCTTTACAGACGAATATGATCAGGCCCGCCTGAAAGACCAGTTGGGTTATGCCGGTGTTAGCGATATCAGGGATACCAGCATCGCTGGCAATGAACCAGGCTTACAGTCACTGTTTGCTGTTATTGATTATAGTGGTGAAGTGTTGGGCTCCTCTGCTGAAATAGAATTCAGCACTGCTGAGGATATTCCGGCGAACTTACCCATTGGACCTTCTGCCGATGCCGTTGATAAGAATCCTGATCCCGACTCTGTTACCGCCCCTGTCAATGCCCCTTTCAACACCCAAGTGGCAGTGACGGGGAAACAAAATTTCCTGGTGGTGGGCAGTTTTCATGAAAGCAGCCATGCTGAATCGATGCGGCGGGGGATGACAGAATCCTTTGACCAGGTGTTAGTGATGGTGGGCAGGGTCAATGGAACGGACGTGCACAGGGTTTTGGTGGGACCGGTTGATGAATCGGCTGAAGAGGAATTTAAAACCCGGGCCAGGAACAAAGGTATTGAGAACGCCTGGATTATGCCTGGCGTGGTGGTTGATTCACGGTCTATAGCGGAGCGGGCGGAGAAAGCTGCAGGGGAAGCGAAGATAACAACTGCGCCCAAGGATGACGCAGACGCTGATTCCGATCCCTTCAATCTGGCCAAAATGAGAAAAGAACCCGGATCTCTTTTTTTTTCCCCGGACAAATAGCCAGCAGCAACGCTAACAGCCCTTCCAATAACTCTTCTAATAACTCTTCTAATAAAAGCAAGGGTCGATGGCGTACAGATATTGCCGGTGAATATCGCGTCTTTGCTGAACGCGGTGTCAACGATCTGAACCGATACCATGCCTCGGTGAGTTTTCTGAGCGAATATTACAAAACCTGGAATGATGATAATGATATCTTTGCTTTTGTCGCCTTCGGTCGTTGGGATGAACAGGATTCCAACAGAACGCACTTTGACATAAGAGAATTGACCTGGATTCATGTTGCGGACAACTGGGAACTGCGAACCGGCGTTCGTAAAGTTTTCTGGGGAGTAACAGAATCGCAGCATCTCGTCGACATCATCAACCAGACAGATAATCTTGAGAATCCAGACGGCGAAGAAAAACTGGGTCAGCCCATGGTCAATCTATCCCTGTGGCGGGACTGGGGTGTACTGGACTTCTACATCCTCATTGGCTTTCGCGAAAGAGCTTATCCTGGGGTCAATGGCCGTCCACGGCTGCCCTTTCCTATTGACGAGGATGCGGCAGTTTATGAATCTTCTGCGCAGCAGTGGCGAACAGATTTTGCCGTGCGCTGGGTTCAGAGTTTCGGTGAACTTGAACTGGGTCTCTCGCATTTTTCCGGCACTTCCAGAGATCCGCGTTTCAACCTGCAACTGGTCACTGACGCGGACAGTGTCCCGGTAGACGCAGTTTTAATTCCCGTTTACGACATTATTGACCAGACCGGTGTTGACGCCCAATATTTCATCGGCGACTGGGTCTGGAAACTGGAAGCCATATCCCGCAGTGGCCAGGGTGACAGGTTTAGTCAGTTTACCTTTGGCTTTGAAAAAACCTTTGTGGGAGTATTTGGTGGTCGCAGTGATCTGGGTGTTATTACTGAATATCTATATGATGATCGCAGGGCGCAATCGCTGGTAATTGGTGATAACGATGTTGCGATCGGTTTCAGGTATTCGCTCAATAATGCAGCAGATACAACTGCACTGGTCGTCAGCTTGTGGGACGTTGAAACCCACGAATATTTAAGCACACTGGAAGCAAGCAGCCGCCTTGGGTCGAACTGGAAAATAATAGTGGAAGCCTCTGTTTTCAGTAACGGCAAGACAGTACAACAAGATTTCAGCGGTTTTCTGCAAACCCTGCTTGATCCCGAGTCTGAGCTGGCTTTTTTCCAGGGTGAAGATTTTGTTAAAATTGAATTGATTAGGTATTTCTGATGGAACAAGTTACAAGCACAGCGAAAGGGTTGATCGAACTGGTATCTGACCCGATGGTTTTTAAGGTTTTCGGTATTGTTTTCGCGACCCTGTTGTTTAACTACCTGGTGCGGAAAATGTTTGACCGCATCGAAGCTAAAGTCGGCGATACTCACACGGTCTGGGATGATGCACTGTTTCATTCGGTGCGCACGCCAGCGTCCTGGTTGATCTGGGTATTGGGTATTTCCCTGGCAGCAGAAATTGTCTCCAGCCGGGCGGATACAGGCCTGGCGGATATCATCGAGCCTGCTCGCTATATCGCGGTCGTTGCCTTGATAGCGCTATTTCTTACAAGTTTCATCCGTGAGGTTGAAACTGCCCTGGTGAAACAGGGGTCAGATATTACAACGGTCTCTGCAGTCGGCAAGTTACTAAGAATCTCGGTACTCATTACTGCTGCCCTGACGATGTTACAAACACTGGGGGTGAGCATTTCCGGAATCCTGGCATTTGGCGGCATCGGTGGCATCGCCGTCGGGTTTGCAGCCAAGGACCTGCTGGCAAATTTCTTCGGCGGTTTGATGATCTACCTGGACAGGCCTTTTGCAGTGGGCGACTGGATCAGGAGCCCGGACCGTGAAATTGAGGGCACGGTGGTCAACATTGGCTGGCGGTTGACAGAAATCATGACCTTTGACCAACGACCGCTTTATGTCCCCAACTCTGTATTTGCTAACATCGCACTGGAGAATCCCTCCAGGATGAGGAACCGCAGGATTTATGAAACGATTGGTGTTCGTTATTGTGATGCCGGCAAGATGCAGGTCATCGTAGATGAGGTCCGCGCGATGCTGGCAAGCCACCCTGATATCGCCCCGGACAGAACATTGATCGTGAACTTCAATGCCTTTGCTGCATCGAGTATGGATTTCTTTGTTTACACCTTCACCAGGACGACGGACTGGGTCGCATTTCATGGCGTCAAGGAAAGAATTTTACTCGAGATTGTTAGCATCATTGAGTCTCATGGTGCTGAATTTGCCTTCCCGACTTCGACGGTTCATATCAGCCCGGAGACCGTGTAGCAGGAGACAAATGAACAGATGGTCATATTTGCCTGCCAAGTGGTGCCGTAAATTGTGCCTAATTTCACCAGATGAGCTAGAATTATACCGCAGGGACCAACACAGCATCTGGCAAAAGGAAATAATCACATGGCTAATCTACTCTTTTATGACAACCCGGTAGCGCTGAACAAGGTTGATCATAAAGATACAAAAATAAGACGAATGCCGAATCACTTCAAATTCGCGGCCAAGACAAATTCGGTTATTCTCTCTGGGGTTGAATTCTCCGAAGCAGCAAAAGAATATGCCGTTGTATTTGCAAAATCCGGGGATAATGTCGTACCGGTTGCCCTGTTAGGCCTTAGAAACGAGGAGAATTTGTTTGTGGCGGAAGATGGCGCCTGGAACGCAACCTATATCCCAGCCTTCGTTAGACGTTATCCATTTGTTCTCGCTGCAACGGGTGAGCAAGATCAACAGGTTGTCTGCATTGATGAAAGTTTTGAAGGTTTTAGCAAAACAGAGGGCGATCCCTTGTTTGAAGGGGATGAGCCAACACCGGTTCTTGAGCAGGCCCTCGACTTCCTGAACGAGTACCAGAAACAATTTCTGCGTACTGAACAATTTGTAAATCGGCTGCGGGACCTTGATCTGCTCATGACCCTGGATGCCAAAATCGATATGACCGATGGCACTAAGTTCGCCTTAACGGGTTTGTTGGCCGTTGATGAGAAAAAACTGCTTAAACTCGATGACACCAAAGCGCTGGAGCTTTTCAGGAGTGGTGAGCTTGCCTGGATTTATAGTCACCTTCTGTCTCTTGGTTCGCTCTCTGGTATGGTTAAGCGAATTGCTGAATTGACGGGCACTAAAGTAAAAGGGGCAGTAAAAGGGGCAGTAAAAGGGGCAGAAAAGCCAGCAGCAAAAGCAAAGGAAAAGACGCCAGCAAAGAAAGAGCCAGCAAAGAAAACGCCAGCAAAGAAAGCAGCAGCAAAGAAAACGCCAACTAAAAAAGCGGCAGCCAAGGAGACGCCCGAAAAGAAAGCAGCCAAAAAGAAAGCGGTTAAGAAGAAATAACGGGCGGTAGATCAACCAGGATGTTAGGCATAGTTGGCGGAACGGGTTTTGGTGAATTTGCTGGTCTGACAGAAATCAAGCCCAGGGAGGTGGAGACGAAATACGGGGTCTCCTACATAGAACACGGCATGCTGGGTGGAGCACCGCTTCTTTTCCTGCCACGGCATGGAAATCCACCGCGCTTTCCACCGCACATGATTAATTATCGGGCGAACATCGATGCGCTAATTGCCTCCGGCGCAACCAGCATTATTGCTGTTACCGCAGTTGGCGGCGTTGACGAGTCGCTACAAGTCCCGGAGCTGATTATTCCAGACCAGCTTATCGACTACACGTACGGGCGCGCCCAGACCTTCTATGATGATGAAATTCATCACATTGATCTAACCTATCCCTACGATATCCCCCTTCGGAATCATCTTGTTACAGCAGTGAGGCAAGCGCAGCAATCTAACGATGATATCCTTATGCGTGATGGGGGCGTTTATGGGTGTCTGCAGGGGCCAAGGCTTGAAACTGCTGCAGAAATACGCCGCCTGCGAATTGACGGCTGTGACATTGTCGGCATGACCGCGATGCCGGAGCTGGCACTGGCCAGGGAACGCGACATTCCCTATGCGGGGATATCGGTTAACGTCAATGCGGGGGCTGGAATCAATGAAGAACCGATCCAAATGGCCGATATTTACGCTGCGATGACGATTGGAATGTCCTGGGTCAGGGATGTCATCAGGCAGTTTCCACCTGCGATTGTGGCCTAGTTGGACAGGAACTAACTAGCTGATCTACTCTGCCTCGGCTTCAGCCTCATCTTCAAGTGAATAGGTGAATCTGTCTATTTTAATCAGCACACCGAAGAAGGGATGATCGATAAAGTGCATGACCGAACTTCGCATCCGCCGGGCGTGGTGTAGCGGGAAGGAATGAACCGCGATGTGAGTGTCCCTGGTTTCCTCGGCCTTGATTAACTCCGGATAGTTTCTCTCTAGTTCGGAATAGATTTTTGTCTGTGTTTGAAAAAACTGCTGTTGATCGAACCTGGGTTCAAACTGGGTGAACCAGAGATTTGCGTTTACATGCAGGAACCTCAGACGACTAAATGACAGGGTACCATCAATCTCAAAGAAATCGTCATACCGATCGCCTGTTTGAATCAGGATTGGCGTGGGTTTGCTGTTGATTGGCTGTAGCCAGGCCTGGTGTTTTAGCAGGTCATATTTTGATGAGCGTCTCAGACTTCCGGCAATGTGTGCCAGGGTGTAGGCTTCTTTGGCAAGGGACCTGTAGGCCTGCGGCAGTGTTGAATAAAGCAACGCTTCTACCGCTGAAAAGTCAATATCCGATACTATAATGGGCTCTGAGATGGTCGCTGAAATGGGCGCTGAGCTCAGCGGTGTTGCTTCAATATCTGGAGTTTCAATTTCTGCAGTCGGCTCCAGGGTCCCAGCATCCGGTAGCGGCACAATCAAAATCGGTTCAATAGGATTTTTTGATTCCAGTAATTGCTGATTGTGGCTGGTATTCGCCATGTCATTAAACAAGAAATCTTTGAACATAAAATCTTCGACCAGTGCATTGCGATTTTGTGCGCCGCTTCTACCGTCGGCGAAACTGCCGATTTGGTTGAGATTTTGTACCTGTTCCAGTGAATAGGGTGTAATCAGTTCATCGCTCGTTGGTGCAATGGCGACCATATTGTAGGGATAGCGAATGTCTTCCAGCGGCCATTTTTCATCGCTTAACGGAGGTCGCTTCTGCTTGAAAACGATGATCTCGATCTGGTACCAGTGATCAAAATTTGGGGCTTCGGGCGATTCCGCCAGTATGGATGCCGGAGTCAGTGCGAGTAAAAATGAGTAGGTTAGTTTGTTCATAGTGAGTTCAACTGGCGATAGCAACCTGGCGTTTTTCCAGTCGTTCCAGCAACCGTTCAATTTTGGTGAATCGAGTTTCCGGTTTTTCCATGTCTTCTTCAAACGCCAATTGATTAGCGGTTCTGAGTTTGTAGCGGTGTGGTTCCGCCTGGACCAGATCCACGATTACGCCAGCGTCAATTGAGGTATCCTGGTCAAATTCTAATCTGCCGGTACTGTCGCCTGCATCTATCTTCTTTATGCCCAGCAATTCGGCGCGGAGTTTTAGACTCGTGACGCGGAATAAAGTTTTAACGGCTTCAGGTAATAATCCGAATCGATCAATCATCTCTACTTGTAATTCGCGTAGCTGGTCTTCGCTTATGGCGTTGGAAATCCGTTTGTATAATACCAGCCTGGTATGAACATCGGGCAGGTAATCGCTGGGTATGAGTGCAGGCAATCGCAAATTAACTTCCGTACCTTCCTTCAGAGGTCGATCAAGGTTCGGGGTCTTGCCGTCCTTTATAGCATTGACTGCCCTGTCTAACATCTCCATATAAAGGCCATAACCAATGGTTTGCAGGTTGCCGGTTTGTTCATCGCCCAGTAACTCACCTGCGCCACGAATTTCAAGATCATGGGTGGCAAGGAGGAACCCGGCACCCAGGTCTTCAGCCTCGGCAATTGCCGCCAGGCGTTTTTGTGCGTCACTTGTCATCATCTTGCGGTGCGGGACTAACAGGTAGGCATACGCCTGGTGGTGTGATCTGCCCACCCTGCCGCGTAGCTGGTGAAGCTGCGCTAATCCAAATTTGTCCGCTCGATCGATAATAATCGTATTGGCATTTGGAATATCTATCCCGGTTTCAATAATGGTCGAACAGACGAGCACACTGACGCGCTTGTGATAGAAATCTGACATCACCTGTTCCAACTCCCTTTCCCGCATTTGCCCGTGGCCGATTGCAATTCGAGCCTCAGGAACCAACTGTTGTAGCCTGTTGGCTGTCTCTTCAATGGACTTAACCTCGTTGTGCAGGTAGTAGACCTGCCCGCCTCGCATAAGCTCCCGTTGCAATGCTTCCTTGATCATGCCCTCGTTGTGCTGTCGAACGAAGGTCTTGATGGAAAGTCGTTTTGCTGGCGGTGTTGCGATAATGGTCAGGTCTCTCATGCCTGACATGGCCATATTGAGCGTTCTGGGGATGGGGGTGGCTGTCAAGGTCAGGATGTCCACCTCTGCCCGAAGAGACTTCAGTTTTTCTTTTTGCCGGACGCCGAATCGATGTTCTTCATCAATAATCAGCAGTCCGAGATTTTTGAACTTCAGGCCATCCTGAATGAGTGCATGGGTACCAATGACGATGTCGACGTTGCCCGACGCCATCTTCTCAACAATGGCTTTTTGTTCTTTCCTGGTTTTGAACCTGGAGATTGAATCAATATTAACGGGCCAACTGGCGAACCTGTCTTTGAATGTCTCGTTATGTTGTTGAGCTAACAAGGTGGTCGGCACCAGCACTGCGACCTGCTTACCTGCCTGTACAGCGATAAAAGCGGCCCGCATCGCGACCTCAGTTTTACCAAATCCAACATCGCCGCAGATCAACCGGTCCATGGCTTTTTCCTGGATCATGTCGCTGATCACATTTTCAATGGCTGTTTCCTGGTCGGGTGTTTCCTCGAATGGGAATTCTGCAACAAATGTCCGGTAGCTTTCATCAGGTACAGGGTAGGCGAATCCCATTTTTGCCTCGCGCCGTGCGTAGATATTAAGCAGTTCTGCGGCGACATCATGGATCTGCTGTGCCGCCTTGCGTTTTGCTTTTTGCCAGGTTTCACCGCCAAGTCGATGCAATGGCGCAGTTGCTTCATCACTGCCTGTGTATCTGGAAATTAGATGAAGCGATGCGACCGGAACATAGAGTTTGGCATCCTCCTGATATCCCAGGCACAAGAATTCATTCTGCTGGTCGTCGATGGTCAGGGTTTGAAGACCCAGGTAGCGGCCCACACCGTGGTCGATGTGAACGACAGGTGCACCTATATCCAGTTCCGTCAGGCTGCGAACCACCAGTTCGGCGGCGTTCTCTCTTTCCTTGTCACGGCGTCTTTTCTGCAGTACCCGTTCACCGAATAGTTGTTGCTCCGTCAACAGAACGACTTCATTGGTTGAATCGTATAGTCCGCGTTCGATCGGCGCCACGCTGAGATACAGGTTGTGCTCAGTATCGCTTAAAAACTGCTGCCAATCGGGAGTAACAAATGGTTGTAGTTGATGCTTGCGAAGCAAATCGTCCACCA
>SMVA01368919.1_pt1 | contig 10271 bp, 12 predicted proteins | sample 2456451 | NCBI WGS metagenome assembly SMVA01 (sample SAMN11095933, study PRJNA526329) | marine sediment metagenome | biome: Marine sediment; feature: Surficial sediment; material: Deep marine sediment; isolation source: Hadal surficial sediment | place: Pacific Ocean | collected 2014-05 | depth...
AAGTTCAAACATAATTCCTAACCTTCAAATACCCTTATTTTTGCCACCGGATTGACAGGATTTCGTGATAAAATTGCCGGCATCGTCTTTCTGGATTTCAAGGAATAGAATTTATGGCTGGTCATTCCAAATGGGCGAATATCCAGCATCGTAAAAAAGCAGTGGATGCCAAGCGCGGCAAGATATTTACCCGTATCAACCGGGAGCTTTCCGTGGCCGCACGCAGCGGCGGTGGTGATCCCGATTCCAACCCCTCTTTACGCCTGGCCATTGAAAAAGCCAATGCGGCCAATATGCCAAAGGACAATATCGAACGGGCGATCAAAAAGGCCACCGGTGATCTGGACGGCGTCAGCTACGAAGAACTGAAATATGAAGGCTACGCTCCGGGTGGGGTGGCGGTACTGGTTGAGTGCCTGACGGATAATCGCAACCGGACCGTGGCAGAAGTCCGTCATGCATTTACCAAGTACGGCGGCAACCTTGGTACCGATGGTTCGGTCGCCTACCTGTTCAGCAAGATCGGCGTGTTGAACTTTGCCCCGGGTACATCTGAGGATGATGTCATGGAAGTGGCACTGGACGCCGGTGCGGAAGATATCGTCAGCGAAGAAGACGGTTCAATTGAAGTCATCACCACAGCCGAAACTTACAGCGGTGTGCTTGCAGCAATGCGGGCCGCCGGTTTAACCCCGGAAAATTCTGAGATCATCATGCGGGCCAGCCTCGAAGTTGACCTGGATGTTGAAACCGGTGCAAAGGTTTTGCGTTTCCTAGATGTGCTGGAAGATCTGGATGACACACAGGATGTGTATTCCAACGCAAACATACCCGAAGAGGCGTACGACTGAAGAATATGCGGATACTTGGCGTTGATCCCGGTTCACGAATGACAGGTGTGGGTATCATCGAAATTAATGGCGACCGCGTCAGTCCCGTGTATTACGGCGTTATCAAGGCAGGCAGCGGCGAGTTCACCGAACGGCTTGGCACCATATTTTCCGGTTTACAGCAATTGATCAAGGAACACCGGCCGGATGAAGCGGCCATCGAAACCGTTTTTGTGGCACATAACGCCGCCTCGGCGATCAAACTGGGCCAGGCGCGTGGTGCTGCGGTTTGTGCGGCAATTTCCTGCGAAATACCGGTTGCTGATTATAGTCCCCGCTCGGTAAAGCAGGCCATCGTCGGTCGCGGCGGGGCCGATAAAACACAGGTGCAGCACATGGTGGGAATCCTGCTGGGGATCAGAGAGCCGATCCAGAATGACGCCGCCGATGCGCTGGCCGTTGCCTTGTGTCACCATCACACTTCACAGACCCTGGCCCGCATGGCCATGATGCAGGGCCAAAATACAGGGGTTGGCCAATGATCGCACGGCTGTCAGGCATATTGCTGGATAAAACACCGCCGCACATGGTTATTGATATCAACGGCATCGGCTATGAAGTCGAGGCACCGATGGGTGTATTTATTGATCTGCCCGAAAACGGTAAACCGGTGTCGATCGTGATCCACCACCATTTCTCCCAGGACCACCAGACCCTGTATGGTTTTGCATCGCAGGCAGAACGCGAACTGTTTCGCAAACTCCTGAAGGTCAATGGCATCGGCGCCAAGCTGGCATTGACGATATTATCCGGTGCCAGCGGTGAGGAATTAACCCGTTATGTGGCCAGCGCTGATATAGCTTCGCTGACACGTATGCCCGGTATCGGCAAGAAGACGGCGGAACGTATCATCATGGAGTTGCGTGACAAACTGGATGGTATCAGTAGTGCCTCGATGGGAAGTTTGGCGGGTGGCACTGCCGTCAGCAGCGAGCCGACAACCGAAGCCAGCCATGCCCTGGCTGCGCTGGGTTACAAGCCCGCCGAGGTCAGCCGCATGGTCAGTTCTGTCGCTGAAGCCGGTATGGATGCTGAAGAAATCATCCGCAAGGCCTTACGGACCCGGATGAAAGCCACATGAGTGAGCCAAAATGACTGACCCGGGCACGATGGAAGCAGGCGAGCGTATCGTCAACCCGGTGGACACACCCGCTGACCGGGCAATGGAAGGCAGCCTGCGACCGAAAACCATGCAAGAGTACATCGGTCAGCAGGCCATGCGCGAAAAAATGACGATTTTTCTCGAAGCGGCGCGGCGCCGGAAGGAAGCGCTGGATCATGTGTTGATTTTCGGTCCGCCGGGTCTCGGCAAGACCACCCTGGCGCATGTCATCGCCAACGAAATGGGTGTCAACCTGCGTCAGACCTCCGGCCCGGTGCTTGAACGCGCCGGCGACCTGGTCGCGCTACTGACCAACCTGCAGCCAGGTGATGTGTTGTTCATCGATGAAATTCACCGCCTGTCACCGGTGGTCGAGGAAGTGTTGTACCCGGCGCTGGAAGATTTTCAGATCGATATCATGATTGGCGAGGGTCCGGCTGCGCGCTCCATCAGGCTGGACCTGCCGCGTTTCACACTGGTCGGTGCCACCACTCGTGCCGGCTTGTTGACTTCACCTTTACGCGACCGTTTTGGTATTGTCGAGCGTCTTGAATTTTATAGCCCGCAGGAATTGCAGCAGATCGTGACACGGTCGGCCGGCATCCTGGATATCAGCTGTGATGATGAGGGTTCCATGGGTATCGCCAGCCGCGCACGTGGCACACCGAGAATCGCCAACCGGCTGTTACGTCGTGTGCGTGATTTCGCCGAGGTCAAAGCTGATGGCGTGATCAATGCAACCATCGCTGTGGCTGCAATGGAAATGTTGAAGGTGGATGAATCCGGTTTCGATACCATGGACAGACGCATGTTGCGTCTGATCATCGATAACTTTGACGGTGGCCCGGTCGGTATCGAAAGTATTGCCGCTGCCCTGTCTGAAGAACGTGGCACGGTTGAGGATGTACTCGAGCCATTCCTGATCCAGCAAGGTTACATTACACGTACCTCCCGAGGGCGGATGGTGACCGCCAAGGCTTATCGGCATTTCGGCCTGAACAAGCCCGGCGCTGAAGGCAACGATCTTTTTACCGGCAAATAGACCCGTTTTTTCAATTGAACCGTATTAAAAAGGACCAATGATGCAAAATGACTTTCAAATCTGGCAGCTGATATGGGACGCGAGCTGGATGGTGAAAATGGTGATGCTGATATTACTGGCAGCATCGGTTTCATCCTGGATGATTATCTTCCGCAAACGCCAGTTACTGGCTGCGGCCGAGAAAGCTGCGGATGAATTTGAAGAAAAGTTCTGGTCGGGTACCGACCTGACCCAGTTGTATGAATCGGTCAGTCGCAATAATGCCGGCAACAGCGGTCTGGAACGATTGTTCGAAGCGGGTTTCAGAGAATTCTCACGCATGCGTGAGCACGGAAGGGTGACACCGGGTGTACTGGTTGAGGCCGCCCAGCGTGGAATGCGCATTGCGCTGGCCAGGGAGACCGATCACCTTGAACAGCACTTGAGCTATTTGGCAACAGTTGGTTCGACCAGCCCGTATATCGGTTTGTTTGGAACTGTATGGGGTATCATGACGGCATTCCACCAGTTGGCAAATGTTAACCAGGCCACTATCGCCATGGTCGCTCCGGGCATCTCCGAGGCACTGATTGCGACCGCCATGGGCCTGTTTGCCGCGATCCCGGCGGTCATAGCCTACAACCGCTATTCCAACCAGGTAGAGCGGCTGGAAATGCGCTATGACAATTTTACCGAAGAATTTTCCAGCGTTCTGCAGCGTCAGGCGCACGCACTGGCCGACGTATAAAGCTCGAGTATCCGATGCAGCGCAATAAACGCAATAAACGACGGCCGATGTCTGAAATCAATGTGGTGCCATACATTGATGTCATGCTGGTATTGCTTGTGATATTCATGATTACTACGCCGTTGCTGAACCTCGGTGTGGAAGTTGATTTACCCAAGGCCGATGCAGAGCCGCTCGACAGCCAGCAAAATGAGGAACCAATGGTCGTCACCGTACTCAAAAACGGAGATCTATACCTCAATGCGGGTGGTGAGACCGATGGCGTCAGCAGCGGATTGATCGATGCCGAAACACTGGTGACCACGGTCGCGGCTATCGTCCGCCGCAACCCGCAAATACAGGTACTGATCGGTGGCGACCAGGCAGTGGGTTATGGGCATATTTACGATGCAATGGTGTTGCTGCAAAAAGCCGGGGTACAGAAGGTGGGATTGATGAGTGATCCGCTCGACCGCATCGAAGACGGGGGCTAAAAACGCCATGCATGAATTCTGGGCAGAAACCAGGGCTTTTTTACTGGCTATTTCCGTCCATATCATCATGGCTGCATTGGTTGTGTTGGGCACGATGGACTGGCAACCTTTCCGGCCACCTACGCTAACCGGTTTGACCATAGAAGCGGTGATGGTGGATACCGCTGCGATGAAGCAACGACGTGAACAAGCGAGGAAGGAAGCCGCACAGGCGGTGCAGCGCAAGACTGAAGAAGACCGCCGGGCGAAAGAACTGAAGGCCCGCAACGAACGGCTGGAACGTGAACGACTAGCAGCCGAAGCAGCCGAGAAACTACGTCTGAAAGAACAGGCGTCGAATAAACGTGACGAAGATATGCGTCTGCAACGAATGCGGGAAAAGCAGTTGCAGGACAGGAAGGATCGCGATCAAAAACGCAAGGATGAACTTGAGCAAGTACGTATGCAGCGTGAGAAAGCGGCCAGGGAAGCGAGATTCGAAGAAGAACGGCTGAAACAACTGGACGCGCGCAGACAAGCGGAGAGGGTCGCACAAAGACAGGCGATAGCCGAGGCTGATTTGCAAAGACAGATGGCTGCTGAGGCTCGTAGCGGAGAACTGGCAACACTTGCGCAACAATACGCGCTTGCCATCCAGGCACAGGTAACCAACAATTGGTTGCGACCGCCCACAGCGAGAGCAGGATTGCGTTGCACGTTAAGGATTATTCAGATTCCAGGTGGTGAAATAATATCGGCCGCGATTGCTGGAGCATGTAATGCAGACGAAGCCACCCGTCGTTCACTGGTTGCAGCAGTAGAGCGAGCCGGCAGCCTGCCGTACCGCGGGTTTGAAGATGTGTTTCAACGGGAAATTGATTTTAACTTTAGATATGACGGTGAATAAAATTATGCGGAATGTGATGTACATCCTGGTATTGCTGCTGTTCTCACAAATGGCCCAGGCCAAGCTGGAAATTGAGATTATCCAGGGCAATGCGAGCGCCTTGCCGATTGCCGTGGTACCGATGCAATGGCGTGGTTCAGGTCCATCACCGTTGACCAATGTTGCACAAGTCGTTTCTGCGGATTTATATCGTTCAGGGCTGTTCGCACCGCTGGAGGACAGGGACATGGTTGACAGGCCGGTAGACGCCGAGTCCATACGCTTCGGTACCTGGCGATTGCTGAAGGTCGATTACATCGTCATCGGCTGGGTCAGCGATGCTTCCAACGGCAATGGTTTCGACATTACTTATCAATTATTTGATGTACACACCCAGGAAAGTTTGTTGTCCCAGATCACCTCGGTAGGGCTTGGCGACCTGCGTTTCGGATCGCACCGGGTCGCCGACGCGATTTACCACAAACTGACCGGTGTGCCAGGTGCGTTTGCTACCCGCATCGCTTATATCTCTGCAACCGGTGAAGGCAATAAAATAAATTTCCAGCTATTCGTGGCCGATGCAGACGGCTTCAATCCGCAGCCAGTTGTCGGTTCGCCGGAACCACTGTTGTCGCCCAATTGGTCACATGACGGACAGTATCTGGCCTATGTGTCATTTGAGAAAGGTAATTCAGCAATCTACGTGCAAAACGTTGCCACCGGCTCGCGAGAACTGATTTCGTCACGCAAGGGTATCAATGGCGCCCCGGCTTTCTCACCGGATGGCCGTTACCTGGCCATGACTTTGTCTTATTCGGGCAACCCGGAAATCTATGTCAGAGACCTGACCACCGGCCAGAAAAGACAGATCACAAACCACTGGGCAATCGATACCGAACCGGCCTGGTCACCGGATGGAAAATGGATCTATTTCACCTCTGATCGGGGTGGCAGACCACAGATTTATAAGGTTTCTGCCAGCGGTGGAAAGGCCACCCGTATCACCCGTGAAGGCAGTTACAATGCACGTGTAACAATTTCGCCCGATGGAAGCCGAATTGCTGTAGCACAAGGGCGGGGAAGCGAGTATCGTATAGCCATATTGGAACTGGAAACCGGGCGTATGCGTACCCTGACCCCCGGGGTACTTGATGAATCACCCAGTTTTGCGCCAAATGGCAGTATGATTCTGTATGCAACCCGCGAAGGATCGAGGGGTGTTCTGGCTGCGGTATCGGCCGACGGTAATGTCCGTCAGCGTTTGATTTTGACAGAAGGTGACGTAAGAGAACCCGCGTGGTCTCCCGTTATCAGGTAAACTTTGCACCAATCCGTTTTTGCGGTTTTAATAATCTCTGGAGGAAATAATGAATACTAAGTGGCGCCTGTTACTTGCCCTCGTTTTCGCAGTCGCGATCACGGCCTGTAAATCCACCCCACCTGAAACTGATGACTCTGCTGTCGAACCGACAGAAGCCGCACCAGTAGTAGAAGAAGTTGTTATCGCTGCTGCACCGGATCCACGTGATTACAGTGATGCGAGGAATTTTGACAACAGCGAAAGCCTGTTATCCAAGCGGGTGATTTACTTTGACTTTGACAAATCTGAAGTCAAGGCTGAATACCGCGCAATCGTTGCTGCACATGCCGCATATGTTTCCTCTCATGGCAGTGCCCGTGTGACGCTGGAAGGCCACGCTGACGAACGCGGAACCCGTGAATACAACCTGGGTCTCGGCGAGCGCCGTGGCAACGCCATTTCCGGCCTGCTGTCAGCCGCCGGTGCGATGGGTAGCCAGTTGGATAATGTCAGCTATGGTGAAGAACGGCCGGTATGCCGGCTCAGTGATGAAGATTGCTGGTGGCAGAATCGTCGTGTGGAGATCGTTTACACCGCGAGATGATGATGCGATTCCTGCAGATAAGATCGAAACTGATGGCCAGCTTTGTGCTGGCCATCTTCGTTTCCGCACCGGTTGTTGCCCAACAGAACAACCAGGCGCTGGTGGATGTGGTCATCCAGGTACAGCAACTGCAGGATGAAGTGAGGTCATTAACAGGCCAGATCGAAGACCAGTCCATGGAGCTTGAAACCCTCAGGGAACGGCAAAGAGATCAATACCTTGATCTTGACCAGCGGATCAACGAACTGCGCCGTGCATCCCCCGGACCAATCATTCCCGGCCCAATTAGCCCCGGACCTGGCATTACCGATCCGGCCAATACCGTTGCAGGTGGCGTGACGACATCCGGCGCAACAGTAATCGACCTGTCAACACCCGAACTGCAGGCGCAGGCCGGCGGACAGGAGTTTCCCGCAGAAGATGTCCCCGATGTACGGCAACCAATAGACAGTTCATCCTCCGTCATTGCTCTGGCAGCACGGGACGCGCAGGCGCGTGAGATGGTCATGTCTCCGGAAGCTGAAAAAGAAGCTTACGACCACGCCTTCCAGTCCCTGAAAGATCTGGATTACGCAGATGCGGCCCAGCAGTTTACGGAGTTTTTGCAGCAATATCCGCGCAGTGATTATGCGGATAACGCCCAATACTGGCTGGGTGAGTCTTACTATGTCACGCGTAATTACGACATCGCCCTGGACGCCTTCCAGAGCCTGGTCAGCGACTACCCGGACAGCCCCAAAGTTGCCGATGGCCTGTTAAAAATAGGCTACACCCATTACGAACTCAAGCAATGGAATCAGGCACGCGCCGCACTGGAGCAAGTACAACAGCAATACCCCGGCACCACGCTCGCCAGGCTTGCCGGCAGTCGCTTACGCAGCATGAAGCTGGAAGGTCACTATTGAATTAACCATCATGTCATCCCGGGCTTAGGTCGCTACGCGCATCCATGCGCTCTTGCGACATAGGTGCATCCGTGCACCGAACCCAGGATCCGTTTCCCACCGTCCAGACCCACAATCCGCTAAAATCCCAGCCATGCCTACGCCATCGCGCCATAACACCCTAAAAATCACAGAGATTTTCTACTCCTTACAAGGCGAAGCCCGCGACGCCGGAAAACCGACTGTGTTTATCCGCCTGACAGGCTGTCCACTGCGCTGTACCTACTGCGACAGTGAGTACGCCTTCTACGGGGGTGAATGGATGCATTTTGACGAGATTATGCAGAAGGTGACAGCCCACAGGACCAAACACGTTTGTGTAACCGGTGGTGAACCGCTGGCGCAAAAACGCTGCCACCAGTTACTGACGCGTCTGTGTGATGAAGGCTACCAGGTCTCACTGGAAACCAGCGGTGCAATCGATGTTAGCCAGGTTGATGAAAGGGTCAGCAGGGTAGTGGATATCAAAACCCCGGATTCAGGTGAAGAGCATCGCAACCTGTGGGAGAACCTGGATGTTTTAACCGATCACGACCAGGTCAAATTCGTCATTTGTTCACGACAGGATTATGACTGGGCGCTGGGTGAAATTCGATCCCGTGATATGGAGCAAAAATTTGACCTGCTGATCTCCCCCTGCTGGGAACAGCAGGATGCCGCAGAGCTTGCAGAATGGGTCTTAGAGGATCAACTGTCAGCCAGGGTGCAATTGCAATTGCACAAAATTTTATGGGGTGATGTGCCAGGCAAATGAATGGTTCAATTAAAAAATCAGCGGTTGTGCTGCTATCGGGTGGATTGGATTCCGCCACTTGTCTGGCCATCGCCAACAGCGAGGGATTCCGTTGCCATGCCTTATCGGTGGACTATGGGCAAAGACATTCCTCAGAGCTGATTGCTGCACAAAATGTTGCCCATGCCATGTCGGCAGAGCTCAAGACCATCCAACTTGATCTTCGCGCATTCGGCGGCTCAGCGCTGACCGACGATATCGCCGTGCCGGAAGTAGCGGGGGAAGGCATACCGGTCACCTATGTACCTGCCCGCAATACGATTATGTTGTCGCTGGCCCTGGCCTGGGCCGAGGTTTTAGACGCCGGTGATATTTTTATCGGTGTCAACGCGGTCGATTATTCCGGCTACCCGGATTGCCGTCAGGAATTTATCTCAGCGTTTGAGAACATGGCCAACCTGGCAACCAAGGCGGGGGTTGAAGGCAAGCAGTTAAGCATTCATACGCCGCTGATCGACCTGAGCAAAGCTGACATCATCCGCCACGGAACAAAGCTGGGTGTCGACTACGCCCTGACCGTCTCCTGCTACCAGGCAGACGACGAGGGCAGGGCCTGTGGTGTATGTGATTCATGCAGGATTCGGGCGGACGGATTCGCAGCAGCAGGTGGAGGTGATCCAACCCGATACAAATCTACCTGATTTCCCCAATATTTCTTGAGTACAGCGGCAATATTAATTAAAATGCCGCGCTCCTCGCGTTAGTCTATGCGGGCCGTTAGCTCAGTTGGTAGAGCACCGGACTTTTAATCCGATGGTCGTAGGTTCGACTCCTACACGGCCCACCATTTTTTCAAGAATCCTCGAGTTTCTTAGTCATTGTTTTTCTCTGATCCATTATCATTCAATATAGTCCGACCACTCTGGCACTTGACTCTGACACCAATGCGCAAGTTGTGCATGTTGGTCGAACAGCGTCGCCGGCTGGTTGGTGACAAAACTCGCTACACCAACCGCCTGGGCAACGCACTTAAACAATACTATCCTCAAGCACTACAATGGTTCGAGCAGCGCGATACAGTAGTATTCTTTGACTTCCTCACCCGCTGGCCCACACTGATCCAGGTTAAACGTGCGCGTAAGGCGACGCTGACCACCTTCTTCAAAGCTCACAACGTGCGCTTCGAGCGGGTCATTGAAGCACGCCTATGTGCTATCAAAAGCGCTTCACCACTGACCCTTGATAAGGCTGTGATTACAGCGTATCAGCTGCAGGTTGAGGTGCTGGTCGAACAACTGCGGGTGACGCTTAAGGCCATTGCCCGCTTTGACGCGGAGATCGACACAACGGCTGCCAAGCTGCCCGATTATGCCCTGTTGTTTAAGCCACTCCCCGGCGCCGGCCAGGCGCTGGCACCGCGATTACTGGCTGGCTTTGGTGAAGACCGACAGCGCTACACAAGTGCGGAGCAAATACAGCGGTACACCGGCATTGCCCCGGTGACCGAGCGCAGTGGCAACAAGACCTGGGTACATTGGCGTTGGCAATGTCCCACCTTTCTACGCCAGAGCATAATCGAATGGGCGGGACA
>SMVA01337646.1_pt1 | contig 10268 bp, 8 predicted proteins | sample 2456451 | NCBI WGS metagenome assembly SMVA01 (sample SAMN11095933, study PRJNA526329) | marine sediment metagenome | biome: Marine sediment; feature: Surficial sediment; material: Deep marine sediment; isolation source: Hadal surficial sediment | place: Pacific Ocean | collected 2014-05 | depth 0-1...
CAGCTAATACCTTCTCGTTTCGCTTAATCGTCACTTAATACAGGACACTACACTGGTGACTGGTATTGAAATTCGTCAAGCAACTGTAAAAGATTCCGGCCTGATCCTGGGGTTTATTACAGATCTTGCCATTTATGAAAAAGCGGAAGATGAAGTGCTTGCAACTGAGGCGGATATCGAAAACTCCTTGTTTGGAGACGACTCGACTACCCGGGCGCTTATTTGTTCCATAAATAACAAAGCGGTTGGTTTTGCAGTTTACTTTTTTAATTATTCTACCTGGCTTGGTAAGCATGGACTTTATCTCGAGGATTTGTATGTGTCTCCAGAGTTCAGGGGCGCAGGCGCCGGAATGGCGCTTTTGAAACACCTGGCGGGAATAGCGGTTTCCAGAAACTGCGGTCGTTTCGAATGGAGTGTTATTGACTGGAATGAACCGGCGATACAGCTTTATCAGTCAATCGGCGCAAAATCGCAGGATGAGTGGGTGGGATATCGCCTGAGCGGAAAAGCCCTTGAGGAATTTGCCAAAAGCCAGGGAAGTTCTGATTTATTCTGAGCGAAGTAGATTACGCTTCAAAATGCCCGGAATCAAAGCGCAAATCGCAGCTAATAGCTGGCTATTGACAACGACTGCATGGAGAAGGTGAGACCGGGAACCGGTCGAGAGGCTGGCCTGGGCCATGCAGGAGGTACGAGCCCATGGATGGGCGAAGGTACGAGCCCATGGATGGGCGAAGGTAGAACAATGCAGGAGCAATTGTCGAGAACAATGCAGGAGCAATTGTCGAGAACAATGCAGGAGCAATTGTCGAGAGCCATGCCGGGAGCAATTGCCGAGATGCGCAACCCAGAAACCGGGCATTTTAGAGGTAAGATATGAGTTCATTAACAGATCAGAACTTCCTTGGCTAAACAACTCTGATTTCAGGCTCAGGCAGAGTGTTCCCGGTGGTAATTACAGACCAGCACATGTTTCGTTCAATGGACTGCTAAGCCAGCGGTTTCCGGAATCTCAGCGTCATGCGGTCACTTTCGCCGATCGCCTGGAATTTTTTGCTACAGGAAGCAAGCTCATTCTCGTTCTCAATTTCTCTGCAAAGCGCCAGGCCGGGGGGTAATGTCCAAACTCCGCCCTCGTGGTCCTTTGTATCCTCCGGATTGGCATTGACTTCCGAACGTGCTTCCAGGTACAGACCAGCAGATCTCGCCAGTTTTATCACCGTTTCTTCAGATACATAACCATTTTCAGCGCTGAGCCCGGGATCGGCATCAATGTCAGCACGGTGTTGAACCACACCCAGTACCCCACCGGGTTTTAACACCCGGGCAAATTCCGCAAAAATCGATTCTGCAATCCCGGAAGACACCCAGCCATGCGTATTGCGAAAGGTCAGTAGCATGTCGATGGATTCTGCTTCGCCCAGGGATGTAGAACCGGGGGGTGAAAATGGAGTAGTAGCAACCTGGTCATAAACTCCGGCGTCGGCTGAAAATTTATCCATCAGCTCCTGTTGAAGACCGTAGCGATATTTTGGCTGATCCGGGATATCCATATCATAAGCAGCCACAATGAATTGACCGTGGTGGCGCATGGCAGCTGCAAGAACCTCCGTGTACCAACCGCTGCCGGGCCAAATTTCCATTACCGTCATGCCATCAGCCAGGCCGAAGAACGTCAGGGTACCCACCGGATGGCGGTAGCGGTTCCTGTCCCTATTGGTTTGTGATCGGTGTTCTCCGAACATGGCTTGCTCAATCCTCGCTTCAAGCGGCAAATCAGAAGCCAGGCCCGTCAAGCTGGCCAATAAGCTCAGTGTTGCAATAAATACTCTTTTCATATTCACATCCTCTGGCCTCGACTTTTTATCCGGGCCATTCCCAAAATAATTCTGATTATATCGATGCCGGAGCCTGGAAGGCCTTTCGAAATGCCATTCCGATTCCAATTCCTGCAACAGAAGTCACAATGATGATCACTGTCTCGACATGGGCAAGGCCCTGGAAAGCAGCTAAAATTCCAATCGCCATACCACCCTTGACCCGGGGAAGGTTCAATTTCTCATCATTTGTATCCCCGCATGAGCTGACTTCTTTTAACAAGAACATATCCAGTGCGAGAAGGAGCAGTACAGCAATTGAGAGCCATACCAACAAGGAATCGGGAGCCTGGAAATATCCCGTTCCACCCTCATGATCAACCATGTAAACGACCATGCCGCCCAAACAAATCAGAGCAAAAATCCACTGCCGCCTAAGTGGGTTTTTCAAGGCCCCATCGAGAACATAAGCCAGCGCTGCAACCGCAGCAAATAAAGGGCTCTGAGTGGAATAGATTACCCAGAAGACCAACAACATCACGATCACAGAATCAGACATCAAGGCAGGTTTTCCGGTACTGCGATTGACCATGCGAACCAACCCCAGGGTGGCAAAAACGATCAGTATTCCAGCAGAGTCAAAAGCGAGAGCAGCGAGTAAGGCCAGGGTCATGCTGATAAATGCAGCCGGATTATCATCCGGAATCAACTCCCGGGTCAGGGCCCAGGATCCAAAACAAATCAGCATAAAATTAATTGCTGATTGCAGAAGTTGCAAAATCCCTCCGCCATCAAGCCAGGCCATCACAGCCCCCAGCATTGCAGCCAGTGGCATCAGTAACAGTACGGCTTTATTTGTCGGATACTCCGGTTCCAGCGGGCGACCGATTGAAGTGACTTTGTAAATCCGGTGGTTTGCCATGCCTTCCTCTGTTGCAACATTGCCCTACATGACACAATGATACCCAAATATGGCTTTCCATATCAGCAATGATCATTACCATCAGTGATTCCATGATCAGCGCAGAAGCGGATTACTCACTCACCTGATCACTCAGTCACAAATTCATTGCTGCTATTGCGGCTTGCCTTCAATTCCGTATAGGGACATGGCGACCCTTCAGTTATTTCCTGAGTTTTCTTCAACCTCATCCAGCTTTTTCAGAGCCTCTCCGCAGGGGTCCTTACTACTGAGGAAACGGTCAAACAGAGACTTCCCGACCAGGGATAGCCCCATGGTGGCAATCGCCACGCTGCCGGAAAAAGCGACGCCTGCCGGATCGAGTTCAATGGTTGATGATGAAAGAGTGCCACCAACTTTTATAAACGGATTGATTACCATGCTGGCACTGAGGCCGATGCCCTTACGGACTTTGGTCTGAAACTCCAGGTCGATTTTCTCTGTCTCGAGATCAACTTGTCCACCACTGAGGATGGTGATCTCTTCCGTATGAAATATGAGGGGACCGACAACAACTTTCCCTGATTCAACCACGGTATTTATCACAGCACATTCCAGTTTCGTGTAAACACTCTTCTTCGCAGACGGATTAAGCGTATTGAACAATTCAGACAACAAGTCCGAAAACAACAGCTCAAGACCTGCGTTGGCAATGAGTCCTTTGCCCTGGACAATCCGCAGCCGGCCATCGAGTGAGCTTGCCAATTGATGCCACGTGGCCCCATGGCCAGATAATTCCATGGAAATGCTGCTTGGCGGATACGTACTGGGATCCTGACCCTCAGCGGTTGCGATTCCAAGTCGAAGATCCTCTCCTTCCATTTCGAATTCCAACAGAGTTTCCGTTTCTACTCCGCTGATTGCCAGCCTACCCGACAGGCTTTGACCAAGTGAACCGCCAAATTCAAATGAATTCAACCGAAAATAATTCTCAGCCATGGACAGTTCCACATGAACTTGATTCAGCTCAGCATGTTCCAGTTTAAGGAGATCCACGGATAGATCCAGATCAATTTTTGCCTTGCCGTATTCACGGTACGGAATCTGCTCATCCGGGAAAACCCTCCCGTCGGTTACAGCAGCTTGATCTTTGTTTTCTTCGGCTGGTATCAGCCATGCGAGATCAAGAAAATCAGACCTGAGCTGCCCTACAATGACCAGGTTTTCTTTCAGGTCCAGGCTTATTTTGCCGGACAGATCGCTGGGCCCCAGCTTAGCCCGCAACGGATCTAGGGTGAACTGGCTTCCGGTACCGGAAAAGGTAACATCCATACTGAACGGAAATTCGGGATAGTCCTGATCCAGGATACCGTCAAATTCAGACAGGGTTGGCAGACTCAGGGAGGCAGAAAGATCAGCCGATGAAGGTCGGAAAATGTCATCCACTGTTCCATTGACCCTGACCCGCATGCTGCCCAGATCCAACTCCAGATCCTCGATGCGGTCAATCCCTGCTCTCTTTTCAATTCTCCCGCTGGCCCGATACTCACCTCGCACAGACGCCAAGGCATCAATTGGGATAAGTGGCCTTAAATCAGGACCTGAAATCTCAAATTCAATATGAGAACCGGTGAAATTCTCTTCAAAGTTCAAAACGGAATCGAATTTGAAATTTGAGTTTGTAACGGCACCGGTAACATCAGTCAAAGTGAGCGTTCGGTCAAGAAACTTAATGTCACCACTAACCCTGCCCGACAGGTCAGGCAAGGTTTGTGCCTGCGGAAAGAAAGGAATTTTCTGCAGGCTCGGAACCGCCATGCGGATACTGGCAGATAAACCATCGAGTGACTGCAGGTCCGGCAACCTGCCATTTAGATCAAACGTCATGTCACCGAGGGTGGAATCGCTTACTTTGAAACCCAAACCATTTGATGAAATATCCAGGTCTGCGTTAATACGGGCACTGATATTTGGGATATTTTCGATTTGGAGGTATTTGCCTACCGTGGCAATGTTGGGAATACTCGACTGCCAATTGATTTTGCTGCCCTGCATGTCTTCGGTCATGGAAATCTGACCGTTGCCTACAGCCGTAATTTCACCCAAGCGAATGTGCACGTCGTTGAGCCACAGCACCTGTTCCTTGCGGGAAAATCCACCCGTGATCGTCAGGGGCTCCGGTGGCAACTCGTCGAATCCAGGCAGAATGAACATTTCAGACAGTCTAGGAAAATACAGGTTCACGTCGATAGATGTGTCCCTAAATTCAGGTGGATGTCCCAGGGTTCCGGACAATTCAATATAGTTGTCACCTGCATCCAGACGATTGGTGGTCAGGAGCACATTGGACCCCTTATTGCTCAAGTGGCCCGAATAGATGAATGGCAAAGCCCTGAGATTTTCAATACGCAATACCGGCCCCCACTGGCTGATATCCGGGCCGCTGATATAGAGTTCAAGCTCCGAATCGGGCAAATCGGGCCAGTCGCCTATATTTCCAACGATCTGACCTTTATTTTCACCTACTTCAAACTGAAAAACATGAATATCCAAAACTCCAAGATGCGTGCTTACATCTCCCTTGAGGTGGTAGGGAGCTGAAATCAGGTTTGGCTCACCCAACGCTTCACCCAGGCTGTGTAAATCGGGGCCTGTAATTTCAAACTTCAGGTGGCCTTCGCGTGGGTGCCTGAAATCATCAACCTGTCCACTTGCGTTGACGTTCAGATGACCCAGGTCTCCAGCCAGGTTCAGTTTCGTGTCGTAAATTCCGGTATCCACATTCAGATCAAAATCAAACGGCCCCTGGGTAAAGTTCGGCAAGGCCGCCTGCTGCGTCACCCAACTTATATCCGGCCCTGAAAAGTTGATGGTGACATCCGTACCCTGTCCGGTCAGCGAGTCAGCCACACTGCCTTGCACATTAAGTTCAATTTCACCCAGGCTGAGATCAATCTTCAACTCCAAACCACCACCGATCACCAGGTTTTTTAAAGGGCCGGCATGTGCACGAAATTCCAGCGGTAAATCTTCCAGCGAACCTTTAGCGCTCACCGTAGACAATCCGTCCTCATTCCTCACAGCTTCGAAATCATACAAAACGAATTCCAAGAGTTCAGCCCGGTCAGGTGTTTCAAGGCTCACCTCAAGGCCTTTCAGGGCCAATCGATTTAAGACGAAAGGAAGCTCATCCCTGGGCTCCGCGTCATCAGTTTCCTGGCCTTCTTGCTCCTGCTCCGGTGATGAGAACAGGTCCCAGTTAACTTCACCCTGATCGTTTTCCTCCAGCGCAAGCCTTAGGCCTTCCAATTCAATATAATGGAGCGCGACCTGGTCGGAAAAAAGACTAAGTAAATCAATTGAAATACGAAGTTTATGCACATATGCCAACTCAGGATTATTCGCCCATGAAGTATTGGCCAGATGCAGGTCATTGGCACTGATCACCGGGTGCAGGGAAAAATCGATATCGAAGGAACCATCAATTGAAAACTGCCTGCCGGTGATCCCGGTGACATACTCCCCGGTTTTCTTCCGGATCCATTCACCGTCATGAATCAGCCAGGCACTCAAGGAAATGCCGATCACTAGAACAGCAATTGATAACAAAAATAAATATTTGAGCGCACGCTTCATGATGTCTGGATATTGTAAACAGTTTCAGCTTTAGTATGCTTGTTACTTGCATGGCAAAAATTCAGAATGCTTTTTTGATTGCAAGCAAGGGAAAATGAATAAAATCTCGTTTTCACGAGCAAATTTAACGTTTTTATAATGTTTAGTAGGTATCATTGACCTTACTTGTGCCGAACACGCAATAATAATGACAAAAATGGTTTGTCAGCACTTGGGTCAAATTCTTGTCCTGTAATGACAAGTAGATAAATACGCGAGTGATTATTATTGCCTGAAGCAATATAAACGAGGGATGGTTATTTCGCAGCGGTAAGCTTTTCTGTGAAACATATCAACCTTATACTTTGACCTTACAAAGGCTTCAGATAATGGTTTTTGACAAGAATTTCGAACAGACAAACAGGCATCAAAAACAAAATTCAATGCGTCCTACACCTATTAATACAGCACTTGCCGTAAAGACGGATGGATTTGTCAACCTGGTTGATGCGCTGGAATATGCTGCTAAAGGGGACTCCGGTTTTAATTTTTATGATCACCGTGGTGAGCTTGATTCCGTTCTGTCCTATCGCGATCTGAGCAGCGAAGCCAAAGTTCTGGCTAAACGACTGCTGGGTCTTGGGTGTAAAAAAGGCGACCGGGTAGGAATCATTGCTGAAACCGACCCCATGTTTCATCGCTTTTTCTTTGCATGTCAGTATGCAGGCCTGATTCCAATTGCGCTGCCCGCCGGAGTTCAACTCGGCGCTCACAAGGCATACGTTGGTCAGATTCGGCGCATGCTGGAAAGCTGTGGCGCAACGATTGCTGTCGCTCCTGAGTCGCATGTGGCTTTTCTTGATGAAATCACAGAAGACCTCGATCTATTGATGTCCGGTACGCCGGATGATTTCGACGCCCTTGCGGAAATGGATGTGAAACTCGTTTCACCTGATGCAAAGGATATCGCTTATCTGCAGTACACGTCCGGAAGCACGCGATTCCCGCGCGGTGTTGAGATTGACCATGAAACGGTACTGAACAACATCCACGAGATCGCAAAATATGGTCTGAAACTGACAAGCGAAGATCGCTTCGTCTCATGGCTGCCGTACTATCACGACATGGGCTTGATCGGTTTCATCCTGGTGCCCCTGATTGCCCAGTTATCCGCCGATTATCTGCCGACGCGTACGTTTGCGATGCGGCCCAGGTTATGGTTGAAAATTATTTCAGACAACCGCGGCACGGTTTCATCCAGCCCGACATTCGGTTATGCACTGTGTGCACGTCGATTGCGGCCGTCAGATATTGAGCGCTACGACCTTTCGTCCTGGCGGGCAGCCTGTGTCGGTGCTGAACAGATCAACCCGGTACCGCTAAAAGCTTTCGCGGAAGCCCTGGCGCCGTGTGGCTTTGACGAAAATGCATTTGTTGCCTGTTACGGCATGGCCGAGTGTGTCCTGGCAATCAGTTTTGCGCCGCTGGACAAGGGTTTGAGCATTGATTACGTTGACCAGGATATTATGACTTCAAGCGGAGAAGCGGCACCCATTGACCCGTTGGCTCCGAATGTTGCCTCCTACGCTGATTGTGGCCTGTTGTTACCCGGATTTGAGCTTTCAATCCGAGACAAAAACGGTTGTGATACGGGAGAGCGGCGTTGCGGAAATATCTACCTGAAAGGGCCGAGCGTGATGAGCGGTTATTTCCGCGACGCGGAAGCCTCAATCGCAGTTCTGGATGAAGAAGGCTGGCTGGACACAGGTGACATTGGTTATCGGGTCAATGACCGCATTTATATTACGGCACGGAGTAAGGACGTCATTATCATCAAGGGCCGGAATATCTGGCCGAACGATATGGAAGTCATTGCTCAACGCCTCGATGGTGTGCGTCTTGGCGGCGTTGCGGCATTTTCCATCACAGGCTTCGGCGATGAAGAGCTTGCCACACTGGTGCTGGAAACGAGGGAAAGAGATCTCGCCCAACGGGATATTTTGGCACACGAGATTACCAATCTGATGCACGAGCACTTTGGCATCAATGTCATCATTGATCTGGTCAAACCAGGAACCTTGCCGCGAACATCTTCAGGCAAGCTGTCCAGGTTCCAGTCACGCGAGGCTTTCCTGGATCGCCAGAAGGCCCCTGCCCTGCACTTGCCGGGAACATTGGATCTCAAGCGAAAAATCGCCTGAATGGCAAACCCCGAAATTGCACGACGAGTGCAAAATGCGGACTAGCTCAAAAGAACCCGTAGTCCTAACCGGAGCTACGGGTTTTATTGGCCGGCGGCTGCAGAAAGCCCTGTTGGCAAATGGCAACCAGGTAAGCGCACTGGTCAGGCCATCATCGGCAAACAAGCACCAATTGCTATCCGGAACACACTCCACTCTGGTTGATTTATCAAACACAGACGCGCTGGCATCGGCGATTTCAGGCAGCAGAGCCGTGATTTACGGTGCCGGAACAGTTCGCGGCAGAAACCTGGAAGATTTCAGCGCGGCCAATATTGACGGCGTACATTCGCTGGTCGATGCGATGAACCAATCCTGCCCGAAAACGCCCCTGTTACTGATCTCTTCCCTGGCAGCCAGCCGTCCCGAAGTGTCAGATTATGCCAACAGCAAATTTCTTGGAGAGCAGGAAGTCATCCGTCAGGCAAAATTTCCATGGACCATTTTTCGCCCACCGGCAGTGTATGGCCAGGGCGACAGGGAAATGTTACCTATTTTGAAGCTGGCCCGTAAGGGAATCGTAATCACGGCCGGGCCGGCTGAACAGAGGCTTTCATTGATCCATGCGGATGATCTTGCAGCCGCCATACTTGCATGGCTTGAATCATGGCCCGCTTGCGATGGGCAGGTTTTTTCGCTCGACGATGGTCACTCCGGCGGGTACGATTGGCGGGAAATAGCTGAGACAGCCAGTGGCGGAAAACACCATCCCTTTAAAATCCCGGATACGATACTATTCGCCGCTGCAAAAGCAAATTTAGTGATGTCCCGCTTGTTTGGATATGCACCCATGTTGTCACCCGGGAAGGCCAGGGAACTGACACAGGCCGACTGGGTATGTGACAATCAACCCCTGACAACGGCGATCGGGTGGTCTCCGGCTATCGACCTGAAAACGGGATTGGAAAAAACGTTTGCTACTATCGAAAGCAAGAATTCGGAGAAGTAATTTGAGCGACCAATCGGACAAAGTTGAAGACCAAATCAAGGAACTGCTTGCTACCTACCTGGAATCCAGCGGGCACCCCGAACTGGAAAAACACGGCGAAATTACCGGAGCCACCAACCTGGTGTCAGATTTCACCATGGATTCCTTTCAGGTCATGGAGTTCATGATGGAACTGGAGGAGTCTTTTGACATCATGATCGACGTGAACAAGCTGTCAAATGCCCACACCGTAAGTGAACTGGCAAAGGTCGTCATCACGCTGAGCGAAAATTAGGTTAAAACACATGGCATTACTCGATAAATTTGCATCGGCTTCTGCCATACGCGACCAGCTCAGCGCCGGTGGACAGGACCCAACGAACGTTGTAATGGAACGGATCATTACGCCAACAGAAGGCGTTGTGCAAGGCCGCCATACGATACTCGCCGGAACGAATAATTATCTCGGCCTGACATTTGATCCTGCCTGCATCGAAGCAGGTATAAAAGCGATCCAGGAGCAAGGCACCGGCACAACGGGGTCACGCATGGCCAATGGCAGCTTTGCGGCACATACGGCCCTGGAACGGGACCTGGCTGATTTTTTCCAGATGGCTCACGGCATGGTATTTTCAACCGGATACGCGGCAAACCTGGGCACACTGACCGCACTGTTAAACTCTGAGGATACTGTTTTACTCGATGCAGACTGCCACGCCAGCCTGTATGACGGCTGCCAAATGAGTGGCGCCAATCTTTTCCGC
>SMVA01252269.1_pt1 | contig 10267 bp, 8 predicted proteins | sample 2456451 | NCBI WGS metagenome assembly SMVA01 (sample SAMN11095933, study PRJNA526329) | marine sediment metagenome | biome: Marine sediment; feature: Surficial sediment; material: Deep marine sediment; isolation source: Hadal surficial sediment | place: Pacific Ocean | collected 2014-05 | depth 0-1...
AGGCGTGGAACGCTTCGATCAGCAATCGCTCCTTGGCGGGCCGGTTGGCGGAGTATCGCAGGGCGCTGTCGGCCAGGGCCAGGAATTCGGGGTCCTGCGACGGCACCTGGACACCACTCGTCACCGCGCTCAACGCGTAATAGGCCAGGGCAAACTGGGGATCCTCGTCCACCGCCCGGCGGAAGGCGATCTTGGCGCTGTCCAGATCGAATCGGTTACGAGCCAGTATGCCGTCGATATAGGCCCGGTAGGCGTCGATGGAGTGGGTGGGCGGTTCCATGCCGACGACCGCGGTTGGCGGCGCTCCGGCTACCTCCAGGATCTCCTGCCCCAGCGCGTCGAACGCCTCGGTCAACGCCGAGTCCCGCGGCACCGCAACCGTCGCCGTCGACAGTTCGCGCTCGCTGGCAACATCGTACACCCGCACGGTGATCCGCATCGAATCGTTGTTGAGCCGGACGAGCGACCCGGTGGTGGCGGTCCATACCCCGAGCTGCCGTGCCATGGCGAACGCGTCGTCGCGGGAGATCGGTTCGTCCTTGTCGACCCCGGCCTTGCGCGCCGCGTCGAGCAGCCGGTCGACCCCGATCACCTGCAGGTCGTCCCACCGAGCCAGCGACTGCCCCAGGAGTTCCACACCACCGATACGGAGCCAGTCGAGGCTTCGGTCCGCACTGGTATTGTTGAAGAACCCCAGCAGGATCGACTTGCGAGGATCGACTCCGTCGGGCACGCCATCGGACGACCGCAGCAGAGTCCGACCGCCGGCGACAGCGAGCAGCACCACGGCCAGGGCAGCCATCACCCGGCCGCGCTTCCTCATCCGGCGCGGGGCCATCGACGCCGATACCTCGCCCGATCCGAGCGCGGCCAGTAAATCGTCCGCCGTGGCGAACCGCTGCGCCGGATCCTTGTCGAGAAGCCGAATCACGATGGCCTCGAGGTCGCCCGGGAGATCGCGGACGTGAGAAGAGAGCGGATCGGCGTCCTGCGTCAGGTGGGCTACCAGGAAGTTGTGATTGGGGCCTATGGTGTACGGATAGGCGCCGCTGAGCATCTCGTAGAGCAGGATGCCGACAGCGTACAGGTCGGAGGCGGGTGTGAGGTCGCGCTCTCCGCTGGCCTGCTCGGGGCTCATGTAGCGCGGCGTGCCCATGACCATCCCCGCGACGGTCAGGTCCTCGGACTCCTCGCCCTGATCGGCCCCGGTCGACACAACCTGAGCAATGCCGAAATCCGTCATGTGGGCCCGACCGGATTCCTTGTCGAACAACACGTTCGCCGGCTTGATGTCCCGGTGGATAATGCCGCGCCGGTGCGCGCTGCCCAGCGCCGCGGTGACTTCCCGAGTCACCCGGAGAGCCTCCTCGACCGGGAAGCGGCCCGAGCGCCGGAGACGCGCCCCCAGGCTCTCGCCATCGACGTACGCCATGGTGAAGTACGCCAGGTCGCCGGAGGCGCCGACGCGGTAAATCGGCACGATGTTAGGATGGTGCAACTGGGCCGCGGTTTCGGCCTCGCGCTGGAACCGGCTGCGGAAATCCTCGCTGGCACCCAATTCCGGGTCGAGCACCTTGATGGCCACCAGCCTCTTGAGCGCATGCTCCCGGGCCAGGAACACACTAGCCATCCCCCCCCTCCCCAAGAGGCGGATCAGGTCATATTGATCGCCCAGCGCCTCGGCGACCCGCTCAAACAGCCCATCGTCAGAATCAGCCATAGTACCAATCTAGAGGTCATCCACCTCCCACGCCCCATCCACTGCCCCCACTGCCCCCGCCTACTTCGCCCCCGGCCCCCAGTCGTCTCCCTCGAACCCGTCGTCGGGGTGGTGATCGATATCCAGATCGCGCACCTCCCGCTCCGCCCGCTCCAACACGTCTCGGTCGATGTCGTGGGACGGCGATCGGTGGCGGCTGCGGATGTCCTCACCCCGCCGCACCAGCCAATACGCCACGGCGAAGATCGCCAGCGCCACCAACATCCCGGCCATCATGCCTAGGTCACCTCCAGGACTTCCGTCCCCGCCGCGGTGACGCGGTGTGATATCAACGGAGTGAGGCTCCCCACCTCCCCGATGACGATCGCCTCCTCCAGCGCGGCCCGGCCCGCGCGGATCCCTTCGGCGTCACGGGCGAACACCGAGGCGATGGCTTCACCGGCTGCCACCCGGTCACCGGGCTTGACCGAGACGACGAACCCTACACTGGGATCGATGTCTTCGTCCAGCCGCTGCCGCCCGCCACCAAGTTCGATTACCGCCAGCCCGATGCGCCGGGGTTCGACCGACTGAACGACCCCCGCAGCCGACGCCTCGAGCACCTCGATTTCCTCCGCCTGGGGGAGGACGGCCGGGTCGTCGATGATCGCGGGGTTGCCCCCTTGCGCCTCGATCAACGCGGCAAAGCGCTCGAGCGCCTTCCCCGACGCCAAGGCATCCTCCAACCGGCCACGCGCCTCAGCCCGATCGCCGGCGACACCGGCGGACAGCAACATCTCCGATCCAAGGGCGAGGATCACCTCGACCAGGTCGGAGGGGCCCTCTCCCTGGAGCGTCAAGATGCATTCCTCTATTTCGAGCGCGTTGCCCACCGCCCGCCCCAGCGGGCGATCCATGGCGGTGAGCAGTGCCGTGGTCCGGCAGCCGTGGGCTTCGCCCAGTTCGATCATGGTCTGCGCCAGGGCCAGGGCGTCCTCGACGTCGACCATGAACGCTCCACTTCCGGTTTTCACGTCGAGCACCAGCCCGTTCAACCCTTCGGCCAACTTCTTGGACATGATGCTGGCGGCAATGAGTGGAATCGATTCGATCGTGGCGGTGACGTCCCGCAGGGCGTAGAGCTTTCGATCGATCGGGGCGATGTCCCTGCTCTGCCCCAACATGGCGCAGCCCAAGGTCCGGACTTGCCGCTCAGCTTCCTCGATCGACAACCCCGTCCGGAATCCAGGAATGGACTCGAGCTTGTCGAGCGTTCCGCCGGTGTGCCCCAGGCCCCGTCCGGACAGCATGGGGACGGCCACGTCACAGCAGGCCAGCAGTGGCACCAGGACGATCGACGTCTTGTCCCCCACACCACCCGTGGAGTGCTTGCCGACCCGCGGTGTCTCCCACCCGTCGAAACTGAGGCCGGCGCTGCTGTGCAGCATGGTTTCGGTAACCGTGTAAAGCTCCTCGGCTGTGAGTCCCTGAAAGAACACGGCCATGAGGAGCGCCGCCATCTGATAGTCGGGCACGGCATCGGCGCCGTAGGCCAGGAGCAGCTCCCGCCATTCCGAAGCCGTGAGGGCCTCGCCGCCGCGCTTGCGTTCTATGAGTGAGGCAACCACCATATAATCATGATCTCCTTCAGGCTCGGCCACCACGCATGGAGTATCTCGCTGCTTGCGGGATTGGCGGCCGGCAACTTGGCGGCCCAGTCCGCAGCCCTCGATTTCGACGAGCACATGGCCCTGGGCCTCGTGGCCGCCAACACGCGGAACCCTGAAGGTGCCGTGGACCACTTCGCGGCCGCCCTGGCCCTCGACTCCGCCGACTACCAGGCCAACTGGCGGATGGCTTCGGCCTTGATCGACGTCGGCAAGCAAACGCCCGACGACGTCAAGAGCAAGGAACGGGACTCACTATACGTCCTGGCCGAGGTATACGCCCGACGCGCGGTGGACGCGGAACTGCTGCAACCTGACGGGCACTACATTCTGGCGGCCGCCGTCGGGCGCGCGTCCCTCACCAAGAACAACAAGGAACGGGTGCGCCGCGCGCCCGAGATTCGCGTGGAGGCACTGAAAACCCTGGAACTCGACCCGGAGCACGACAAGGCCCATCACGTCATTGGACTGTGGCATGCGGAAATCAAGCGGCTCTCGGGCATCCAGCGATGGTTCGCCAAGAACCTGTACGGCGGAGACTTTCTCGACCTGGCCAGCTGGCAGCAGGCCGAAGAGCACATGGAACTCGCCGTCGCCATCGACCCCACCGTCATCTACCATCACATGGATCTGGCAGAGATCTACTTCGACCGCAAACGGTACAGCGACGCCCGGCCTCAGCTCCTGGCGATCGATTCCCTACCGGTGTGGGACGTGCTCGATCCCAAGTACAAGGCACGGGCGGCAGAGCTAATGAAGGAAATGGCCGGCAAGGAAGACGGACGCAACTAGGTGAGCCGCTTTATCGCCTTCCGGGTACGCTTGGTGGCCTTCTTGACCTGACCCCGGATCTTGCGCTTCCGCCGCCGGACCTGACGCCGCAAGTCGCGTTGCGCTCCATCCCACCGGCCCTCAACGTCATGCCGGATCCGGCGTGCCTTCCGGCCCAGGTCCCTGCGGGTACGGGCGCCCGTGTGCGGAGCCGCCAACAGGGCGATCACCGCGCCGAGCACAGCGCCGAGGATGAGACCGGTGGCAAACTCCGGTCCGCGAAACCCCGTGGCGGCCATTTCATCGTCGTCTTCCTCGTCGATGTCGATTTCGTCTAGACTATCGTCGTACAGATCCTGGTCATCGTCGGTCACAGTGGTCGCTCCTCAATAGTTAAGGGGAAGCTAGCCCGGCCCGGGCCGCCGAGCAATCGGGCTGGCCCGGCCGCTTGACCCCCGGCCCCTCCCTGCCCAACTTCCTATCCGACAACCCTTTCCGCCTCCATTGGACCAGAAACCATGACCCCTGCCGAGCCGTCACTCGAACAAGAAGTCGAGAGCCTCCAGGGACGCCTCCAGACACTGGAACACGAGCGCAAGCACCTGCTGGCCGTCATCGAGATCCTCCAGGAAATCGCCGGCTCGCTCAACTTCATGGACGTGGTGCAGTCGGTTGCACGGCGGCTCGGCGAGGCGTTCGGCCTCGACCGCTGTTCGATCTTCCTGGTGGAAAAGGGTGGTCAGCGAGTTCGCCTGGTGGCGAGCTACGAGGATCCCAGTATCCGCAACTATGTGGTCGATCTCGACCGCTACCCGGAGCTCAAACAGGCCATCCAGTCGGGGGAAACGGTGTTCATCCCCGACGCCGCCAGCGACCCCTCGCTGAAGGCGGTCCAGGGAGCCCTCGCCAACCGGCGGGTCAAGTCCATCACCGTGGTGCCGATCACCTGGCGCGGTGATGCCATCGGCGCCATCCTGCTCCGCACGTTCCGCGACGGCTCCAGTTTTTCCGACGTCGACGTGGAATTCTGCCAGGTGGTGGCCAGCCTCACGGCCAAGGCGTTGCGCAATGCCCACCGGTTCGAGCGGCTCAAGGACCGCCGGAGCGACGGTCCGGTCGAAACCAACCAGGATCGTACACGGGCGGCTCTCCTCAGCTTCATCCGCCGTCTCCTCGAGGAGGCCGCCTCGCAGGAAGGCTCCTGGAACGAAGGAGCGCTGGGGAAAGCCCCGGCCGAGGAGATCGACCGGCTGGTCAGCGTCGCCATGGCCGTCATCGCCCAGGAGGCCGCCACCCGGTGACTCCATCCGGGAGCCGAGCCCCGGCCACCCGGCGAGCCGCCGAGTTGCGCGACCAGATCCAGCGCGCCAATCGAGCCTACTACCTCGAAGACAACCCATCCATTTCCGACGCGGAATACGACCGGCTGTTCCGTGAACTCCAGCAGTTGGAACGGGACCAGCCACAACTTCGCACCCCCGACTCACCCACCCAGCGGGTGGGCGCGGCACCCGCGTCGGCCCTGACCAAGCACCGCCACCTCCAGCCGATGATGTCGTTGGCCAACGCCTTCGATACCGACGAACTCCGCGCCTGGCATGAACGCAACCTCCGGCTCATACCCAAGACCGCCGACAGCGCGTTCGTCACCGAGTTGAAGATCGACGGCGCGGCCGTCAATCTCACCTACACCAACGGTCGCCTGACTACCGGGGCCACCCGCGGCAACGGCATCATCGGCGAAGACGTCACCCCCAACCTTCGCACCATCCACGACGTGCCGCTGGTTCTGCCGGCGGACGACGTGCCGCCGCTGATGGAGATCCGGGGTGAGGTCTATTTCCCGCTCACCACCTTTGCCCGCGTCAACCGGTTGCGCGAGGCGCAAGGCGATCCGCCGTTCGCCAACCCAAGGAATTCCGCCGCGGGCAGCCTGCGGCAACTCGACAGCGCCGTGACCGGGAAACGCAGGCTGCGCCTGTTCGCCTTCCACATCGAAGTGCTGGAGGGACAGCGCCCGGTATCCAGCCAGTGGGACGCCCTCGAGCTGTTGAGCGCGTGGGGCTTCCAGGTGGAACGACACCGGGAGCGGCTGGCCACCCTCGATGACGTCATCGACCATATCCCGACGCTCGAGGCCCTCCTGCCCACCCTGCCGTTTCAAGCCGACGGCGTGGTGGTGAAACTGGATCGGCTGGATCTGTGGCCCGAACTGGGAGCCATCGGTGGGCGCGAGCCCCGCTGGGCGGTCGCCCGGAAGTTTGCCCCCGAGGTGGCCGTGACCCGGCTGCGGAACATCAAGATCAACGTCGGCCGGACCGGCGCCCTCAATCCCTACGCCGAGTTGGAACCGGTCGAATTGGGCGGTGTCACGATTTCCAACGCCACGCTACACAACGAACTGCTGATTGCCGAGAAGGACATCCGCATCGGCGATTGGGTGGAAGTGGTTCGGGCCGGCGAAGTCATCCCCCAGATCATCGGCCCCCTGCCCGACAAGCGGGACGGAACCGAAACGCCGTTCGAGCCCCCGGCGGCGTGCCCGGCGTGCGGCACCGCAGTAGAGCGGCCGCCCGACGAGATCATGCGCTACTGTCCCAACGTCGCCTGCCCCGGGAGAACTCTGGAGGCCATCGTCCACTTTGCCTCACGCGGGGCCATGGACATTCGCGGCCTGGGGTACGAGCGAGTCCGGCAACTGCTAGACGCCGGACTCATCGAGGACGTCGCCGACCTGTACCACCTGACCGTCGACCAACTCCTACCCCTCGAGCGGTTCGCCCGCCAGTCGGCCGAACAACTGGTCGCCGCCATCGACGCGTCGCGGTCGCAGCCGTTGTCGACGCTCCTGTTCGCCATTGGCATCCGCCACGTGGGAACGATGGCGGCCCGGGTCCTCGCCCGGGAGTTCGTGACGCTCCAGCACCTGCAATCGGCGGGGGACGAAGCCCTGAGCGACGTCCCCGGCATCGGGCCTACCATCGCCGACGCGGTGACGAGTTTCTTTGCCCAGGAACGCAACCGGCGTCTGCTCGACCGGTTGCGGGAGGCGGGCCTCACCCTCGAGGAGCCGCAGGACGCGGGCGGAGAGGGGCCGTTGGCGGGGAGTATCTATATCGTGACCGGGACGCTGCCCACGTTGAGCCGGTCGGAGGCCGTGGCCCGAATCGAGGGCGCCGGCGGCAAAGTGACGGGGAGCGTGAGCAAGAAGACCACCACCGTGGTCGCGGGCGAGAGCCCCGGGAGCAAGCTCGACAAGGCCCGGACGCTCGGGATCGAGGTCATCGACGAAGACGAACTCTTGCGTCGCCTCGGCGCAGCCACCTAGCTTGTGAGCACCAACCACCCAGAGCCCATGTCACACACCGATTCGACGACCGCCACGACCTTCCTGGGGCTCAGCCCCAAAGCCCTGCACGTCCTCCGGTCGAGCCTGGAGCGCGACCACGGACTCTCAACGGCCGCCTACCTGCAAGAGGCGGGGTTTGCGGCCGGTGAGGACACGTTTCAGGCCTTCACCGAATGGCTCGAAGCCACCCGGCAGGTCAAACCAGAAGATCTCGACGCGGAATTCCTGGGGGAGGTCGCTTCGGCGTTCTTCCAGGAACACGGCTGGGGTTCGATCGCCATCAATCCGCTCGCCGAGGGTATTCTGGCCATCGATTCCACGGACTGGAGCGAGGCATCCCCCGATGCCGGCGCCCAGTATCCCAGTTGCCACCTGTCGAGCGGCCTGCTGGCCGATTTCTTCGGCCGGTTGGCCGGAGAAACGGTAGCAGTCATGGAGGTCGAGTGCCGCTCACGAGGGGACGACATGTGCCGCTTCCTGGTTGGATCGCCCGAGACGCTGGCCGATGTCTACCAACGGATGTCGGGAGGCCTCTCCTATCTCGAGGCCTCCCAGGCGTCCTAGCCGGTGGTCAGGAGCCGGATCGAACCCGAGCCGGTCTCGATCTTTATCAGGCCCGAGCCATCCCCGATCTGCCCCTCGACGTGATCTCGGCTGTGGCGCCGGATCGTCATGGGGAAATCGGTCTCGATCGACCCGCTTCCCGTCTCCAACTCGACCATGGCGTTGAGCCCGCTGGGCAAGCGAATCGTCACCCCACCGGAGCCGGTGTCCACGTCGATGTGTTCCGGCACTCGGTTCAGAGTCAACCGGACACCCCCGCTCCCGGTATCCATCAACAGCCGATCCGCACCAACGTCGTCCAGCTCGATGCCGCCCGAGCCGGTGTCGATCCGAATCGTCTCGGCCGTGAGGTTGCCCCCGCGCACCCCACCGGATCCGGTGTCGATGTCGATGACATCGGAATCCACGTCGTAGACCTCGACCCCGCCGGATCCGGTATCCACCCGGAGCGTCCCGGTCATGCGGCGGACCTCCACTGAGCCAGAACCTACGTCCACATCCAGGCTGCCACGGATGTCACTCGCCGTCACCGGGGCCGAGTGAGTATCGAGCCGGATATCGCCGTCGAGATTGGTCGCTGCTATACTGCCGACTGCCAGATACACCCGAACCGTTTTTCCGCTGGGGATCCTGATGGTCAAGTCGGCCCAGGCCTCCAGTCCGCTGCCCCCGTCCGAAATGGTGACGTGGGACCCTCGGTTGCTGTTGTGATCCGAGAACGTGCCGTCGTCGCGCACCCGCAGTTTGGTGTGCTGGTTGGAGGACAGGAACGAGGCGACGACCCGGCTGCCGGGATACACCACACGGAGAGTATTGGCGTCGTCGATACGGCCGGTCTCGATCCGAAGCTGACCGGCATCGTCGCCGCCCCGTGACACATCGACGGTCACGTCTGAGCCCGGGCCGGCCTCGAGCACAACCCGGCCCGCCAAGTTGTAGATGGCCACATTACTGCCGCTGACCGGGAACCGCTCCTGGGCGGCGGCCCCGGTGGGTATCAGCCCAAAAAGCAGGGCCGCGCCCGCTGTGGCGGCCTGAGTCGATGGTGCTATCATCCGTCGAATGCCGAGGGGCACTGGTAGCTCCTTGTGTGGGTTTTCCCGTTAGATAGGACGAACCCGTCCGGGGTTGCAACGACCCGGCCGTCACCGGAAACAACTCCATGCCCCATCGCCGGCTCCTCCCGCTGCTCCTGGCCACCCTCACACCCCCGCTCCTGGCCGCCCAGAACCAGGCGCCGGATCTCATCGTCCTCAACGCCGCCATCTACACCCTCGACAGTGCCCTGCCCAGGGCCCAGGCCCTGGCGATCAAGGACGGGCGCTTCATCCTGGTGGGCTCCAACGCCGAGGTGGACGCCATCGCCGGGCTCCAGACCGAGCGGTTGGAGGCGGCTGGCCGAGTAATCATCCCCGGCATGATCGACGCCCACGCCCATCTGCCCAACCTGGGACGCCTCCTGCGCACGGTTAACCTCAAGGGAACGACCTCCTATGAGGAAGTCATCGTCTTGGTGAAGCGCCGGGCGGAACAGCTTAAGACGGGGACCTGGATCGTGGGACGGGGCTGGGACCAGAACGATTGGGACAGCCGGGAATTCCCCACCCACCAAGCACTGTCCGCCGCGGTCCCCCGTAATCCCGTCTATCTCGAACGGGTGGACGGCCACGCTGCCCTGGCCAACGCCATGGCCCTGAACCTGGCCGGCGTGGATTGGCGCACCGAGGACCCCGATGGCGGCAAAATCATCCGGGACGCGGACGGCAAGCCCGCCGGCACCCTGATCGACGAGGCACGACTGCTGGTGGCGTCGGTCGTTCCACCGGTGTCCCGGCGGGAATTGGTGGCCCAGATCCAGGCCGGCATGCGGGAAGCCAACCGGTGGGGGCTGACCGGCATCCACGACGCCGGCGTCGGTGCGGATACCGTCGAGCTCTACGAGGAACTCGCCGCCCAGGGGCAACTGACCCTGCGCTACTACGCCATGGTCGAGGCCGGCTCCCCCGGGCTCCTCGAACTCCTGGGGCACGGGCCCCGCATCGCCATGGGCGACAACATGGTGTGGACTCGAGCCATCAAGGTATCCGCCGACGGCGCCATGGGGAGCCGGGGCGCAGCCCTCCTGCGTGACTATCATGACGACCCGGGCAACCGGGGTCTCATGCTGGCGGACTACGACTCCGTTCTGACCGTTGCCCGGCTGGCCCTGGAGAACGG
>SMVA01121738.1_pt1 | contig 10266 bp, 8 predicted proteins | sample 2456451 | NCBI WGS metagenome assembly SMVA01 (sample SAMN11095933, study PRJNA526329) | marine sediment metagenome | biome: Marine sediment; feature: Surficial sediment; material: Deep marine sediment; isolation source: Hadal surficial sediment | place: Pacific Ocean | collected 2014-05 | depth 0-1...
GTCGTTCTTCAAAGTGCTGGTGAGTGGATCGCTAAGTACCCCGGCGCCCTAGGCAATAGCCTTCAGGTAAGCATCTGCGATGGTGAAAGCACAAAACTAGAATTTGTTGATACTACTGCGTTTGTTAGTGGTGAGGAGCTGAACGTTGGCGAAACCGTACAAGGCCAGACTTCAGGTACTACTGCGACGGTTGTAAGCTATACCGCTGCTGCTGTGGGCCAGACAGGTTCAGTTCTGTTGGTCGATGGTGCGGGTGGTGCGTTTGAGCCCGGTGGTGAGGTACTCCTTGGTCTAACATCCGGCTTCGATCTTACTGCGGCCGACGGTGGAACACCTGTCTCAGAATTCGATCTTTGGGACTTCAAAAATCTATTCGGTCAGCAGCCCGCTACTTCAGATTTTGTTGCCGGCCGTGCCGGTAGCAACGACGAGTTGCACTTGGTCATTATCGACAAGGATGGACTTTGGACTGGCGAAGCTGGTACGGTACTTGAGACTTACAGTTTTCTTTCTAAGGCCTCTGATGGAGTCAACAATGATGGTTCCAAGGCATACTACAGAGATGTAGTCAATGAAGATTCCTCGTTCATCTGGTTCGGTGATTTCCCGTCCGGTGCTACCAATTGGGGTGATCCTGCGGATGCTCTAAACGTCGATTACGACGAGCTTGGTATCTTCGACAGCGATCTTTCAGGTGGTGCGACTGGTTCTGCTCCCACTGATGGTGATGTCATTCGGGGCTATGACCTGTTTGCGAACGCTGAAGAAGTAGACGTTTCATTGATTCTCACTGGTCCCGCAAGCGAAGCTGTTGCTCTTGCTGTCATCGGTATCTGTGATGATCGTAAGGACTGCATCGCATTCGTTTCGCCTGAGAAGGAAGACGTAATCAACAATACTGGTGACGAAACAAATGATGTCATCGACTTCCGTAACCAATTGCCATCGACATCCTATGCGGTGATGGACAGCGGCTGGAAGTTCCAATTCGACAAGTTCAATGACGTATTCCGCTTTGTTCCCCTCAACGGTGACATTGCTGGTCTGGTTGTTCGTACCGACGATATTGCTGACCCGTGGTTCTCGCCTGCTGGTTTCAACCGTGGTCAGATCCGTGATGCGGTCAAGATGGCATTCAACCCAAGCAGAACTCAACGCGACGGTCTTTACTCTAACGGTGTCAATCCAGTAGTTTCGTTCCCGGGTGAGGGTACGGTTCTCTTTGGTGACAAGACTTTGCAATCACGACCAAGTGCATTCGATCGAATCAATGTTCGTCGTTTGTTCATCATTCTTGAGAAGTCAATCGCTAAAGCGGCTCAATTCATCTTGTTCGAATTCAATGACGAGTTTACTCGTTCTCAGTTCCGCCAGTTGGTAGAGCCATTCCTTCGAGAGATTCAGGGTCGTCGTGGTATCTTGGACTTCAAGGTCGTTGCAGATGAAACTAACAACACTCCTGAGGTCATTGACCGAAACGAGTTTGTTGCAGACATCTTCATCAAGCCAACTCGATCCATCAACTTCATCCAATTGAACTTCATCGCGGTAAGAACCGGTGTTAGCTTCAGCGAAGTTGGCGGTTAAGGCATACATATTCCTAAAGGAGTTACTAACAAATGTCATTCAGAATTGACGATTTCAAGGGAGCACTCGCAGGCGGTGGAGCAAGACCGAATCTGTTCCGCGTCTCAATGGGTTTCCCGTCTGGTGCGTCTAGTGCCCTTGCAACAGGCCTAGGTGCTGTCGGTGGTGCCATTGGTGGTGCTGTCGGTGGTGCTGTCGGTGCTGTTTCTAATGTACTTGGTGGTGGTGGTCCCTCTCGCAAGTTGCAGTTTCTTTGCAAAGCAGCGAGTCTGCCATCCTCAACGGTCGGTATCATTCCTGTCCCATTCCGTGGTCGTCAACTGAAGATCGCTGGTGATAGAACATTCGAGGAATGGACCATTACAGTCATTAACGATACAGACTTTGCGATTCGTAATGCATTCGAAGGATGGATGAATACGATCAACGCCCACGTGGCAAACGTTGGACCGAGTGGTTTGAATTCTTATATTCAGCAAGCTCAGGTCGAGCAGTTCACCCGCGAAGGTCCAAGCGTCAACCCCGGTTCCATTAAGACTTACTTGTTTGAAGGTTGTTGGCCGTCAACTGTTAGTGCCATTGACCTATCCTATGAATCTGGCGATGCAATTGAAGAATTCACCGTGACGTTGCAGTACCAATACTGGACTTCCGGAACAACCAGCTAAGCTAACCTTACGTTAGTGAGGATTTTATACTATGCCATTGAAGATATTTGGAGTTGAGTTTGGGCGCAGCCAGAAGTTTATCGACAAAGAACGAAAGAAAGATTCGTTTGTTCTAGCTGATGAAACTGATGGCTCTATTACGATTGAACGTGGTGCCGGTGGGTTTGCCTTCACCAGCACCTTCTTTGATACTGGAGGACAGCTCGGTCAGACTGACTTCGACAATATACTTACCTATCGAGAGTTGTCACTTCACCCGGAGATCGACAGTGCCATTGAGGATATTATCAACGAGGCGATTGTTGCCGATGAGAGAAAACCGATAGTGCAACTGAATCTTGATGATGTAGAATTCAAGGGTGTCAAGGATTCTAAAAAGATCAAAGAGAAGATGCAGGAGGAATTCAAAGCCATTCTGCAACTATTGAAGTTCCAGACAAGAGGACATGAGAAGTTTCGTAAGTGGTATATCGACGGTCGTATGTACCATCACATTCTTGTTGATGAAGATGACCAGAAGAAAGGAATTTTGGAGATTCGTGAAATTGATCCTTTGGCGATTCGCAAGATTCGTGAAGTGGTTCGAGAACGTGACGAAGAAAGCGGTGCTGAGCTTCCAAAAGTCGTTGATGAATACTACATCTACAACGAGAATGGATTTCAAACTGGCGCGAATATCTCAGGAGGACAGGGAGACCTTACAGGAATAAAGATTTCAGTTGACGCAATTTCATTCGTGCATTCAGGCCTGGTCATTGACTTACCAGCATCACGACAAGCCATTTCAACTCCAGGTAGACATCGAATCAAGAGGGTTTTCGGGTACTTGCATAAAGCTCTAAAGCCAATGAACCAACTGAGATTGCTTGAAGATGCGGTGGTGATCTACCGAATTTCAAGAGCCCCTGAACGTAGAATCTTCTACATCGACGTGGGTTCTTTGCCGAAGGTAAAGGCAGAACAGTATCTCAAAGACATCATGAATCGTTACCGCAACAAGCTGGTATACGATGCTCAGACAGGTGAGATACGAGACACACGACGACACTTCTCAATGCTAGAGGACTTCTGGCTTCCGAGACGTGAAGGAGGACGAGGAACAGAAATCACAACCCTTCCAGGTGGTGATAATTTAGGAGAGATGGCCGACGTAGAATTCTTCTTGAAGAAGCTCTATAAAGCATTGAATGTTCCAATCTCACGACTTGACCCCGAAGCGGGCGTTCAGGGTTTGGGCCGAGCAAGCGAGATCACTAGAGACGAATTGAAGTTCTCGAAGTTTGTTGCTAAGATTCGCAACAAGTTTACAGAATTTCTACAAGGTCTGCTGCGATCTCAGGTAATCATGAAGGGTATCTTGACTGATACCGACTGGGAGAATATTGCTGAGACTCTGCATTTTGATTGGGCAAGAGACTCACACTATGCAGAATTGAAGGATGCTGAGATCCTGCGTGAGAGACTTGACCTTCTGACAAATATTGCTGAAGCCGTGGATCAAGGTTTCTATTCGAAAGCATGGATTCAAAAGAACGTCTTGCATCAATCAGATGACGAAATCAAACAGATCAAGAAAGAGATAAAGAAGGAACAAAAGCTAGAAGAGGAAGGGGACGAGCCAGGTGAGATTCCAGAACCAGAGGGTCAAGGTGTTCCACCGCGACCCCCATCGTTACCGGGTGAAACCCCGCAACCTACTCCTGGTCCAGCACCAGTAGCTTCGTCAGTATCACCTACTCCACCTAGTGGTTAAGAAAGAACTATGATGAGTAATGAAACACAGAACATGATCGACGCTGCAACAAACAAAGATGGTGCAGCATTCAAAGAGGCATTTGATACACTTATCCAACAGAAGGTTGGTGAGAATTTGCAAACGCAGAGACAGGATATTGCCCTGAATATCTTTGGAAACATTCGTGTACCGACCAGTGAAGCCATTGGACCAGGCCTTCCCCGTGGTGGTATTCGTGGTGGTGAGACAAGTGGTGGAAAGATCGGCCGTAAAGTTTCAGCAACTTTTCCAAATGCTCAAATGGCCAAAGATGCTATCAAAGAGATTATGAAACAGAAAGCTGGAAAAGATATCAAAAACTTTACCAAGACAGAGATTATCCTGACGGCCGGGGGTAGTCGTGGTTCCAAAGCACTACAAAAATTGCAAAAGATTGTACAAAAGTTTAACGGTGAGATGTCTTTCGTTTGAGCGTAAGAGATAGGAAACTATTATGAGTAATGAAACACAGAACATGATTAACGCTGCAACCAACAAAGATGGTGCAGCATTCAAAGCGGCATTCGATACAGTTATCCAACAGAAGGTTGGTGATACTCTAGAGGCGCAGCGTGTAGAAGTAGCTAAGAATGTTTTTGGCAACATTCGTGTACCCTCCGATGTCAATGAAGCACCAAGAGATGCCGCAGATGCCGCCCGTCGTGCTGCTAAAGTTGAGCGTGACGACGTAGAACGTATAGTCGGCCGACAGAAAGCCCGGCGTGAACGAGAAGCATCTCCGGCAGTTCCAACAGTTCAGAAAGTTCAGAAAAAGAATGCCGCAGATAAAAGTCCCGACGCTCTCCGTCGTCGTGCTGCGAAGGTTGATGCTGATGATCGTCAGCGTATAATCGGCCGTCAGCAAGCCAGACGCCAAGCCAGACGCTAAGCTAAAGAAGAAAGCTAATGAAAACATTCTCCCAAATGAAAACTCAACTCGACGAATCTCTTTCGAAAGATATTCGTGGGCTCATGGAACACCTTGACGGTGATAGTTTTCGTGGTGTCGGCGGACCGAATAATTTCGGCCGTGGTGGCTACAATGACCCGCATCACCTATCGGGCCGTGGTCAGTTGCTCGATGTTCTGATTCGAAAGATCAGTCAGCTTGGTGTCGAGAATGACGAGCTAGCCCAAGAGGTTGCCGAAAAGATCGGTTTGGATTTGGGAGACAGTGGTGGTGTTCAGAAGCTACTCAAGATGCTGAAGTGTCACGGGCTGGGTTTGGCCGCAGGTGACTTGCCCTCTGAGGACGAAAAGCGTGAAGTGCTTAAAGTTGCAGCAGAGATCGCTCAGCACGACTTTGAACAGATGGAAGAAAGACCCTATGCACCTGAGGCTAGCGAGCTAAAGCGAGCCCCACGCGAAGCACGAACACCCCCGAACCAAACATCTAATGCAATTGCTGACCCGCTTGGTTATGCAAACGAGGACAACCTGAAAGTCAATGAAGCGGCTCTTAGGGAACGAATCGAGGCTATGCGAGAACAATATGGTTTGACCAAAGATGTCCTTCAACTGATCGAGGATAAGACTGATCGAGAGTTGAAGAAAGGTCTAGCGAGTTTCATCAAAGACTTTAGAGCAGCGAATGGTCGTGGTGGTAGCCGTTCAGTTGCTAGGGAACTTCGTATGGTTATCATGCAGATTGTTTCCTCCAAAAGTCTAGACGCACAGCGTATTACAGCGATGATGAATGAAGAAACCTCTGGAGAAGTCTTTCGAATCTCTTTGGGTGAGGATATTACACCGATTTTGAAGAAGATCGTTGCTAAAAAGACAGCGGGCCAAGTCAAGTTTGACGACGGCAAGCGAGCGACTATTGATTTGTTTACTGCAAGTGCTTTGGTTGTTGTGCATGATAATCTCAACAAAAAGAATCAAGAGAAGTTTCGTCAGGGGTTGAGTAAGAACAAAGGCTCATTCCTCTTTTGGACTAACTGGGCAATGAAACAGACAAGTGGTTCGTTCAGAGCTGATCCAGGCCGTTTGAAGTAATCATGACCAAGGTGAACCAAGCTGATTTGAAAAGAGAGATCGAAGCTCAAGATCGTAAAGACTCTCGAAAGAAGTTTCACAATGTCAGTGCTTTGAGACTTATGCTCGACGCAGCAAAGAAAGTCAAAGACACTAAATCATTTGCAAATGCCTTTACTCCAACTAGTGGAAATAACTCTATAGCTCGAAAGCTGAAACTTGGTCTAAATGTTGTACGAGGACAATGGGTTCTTGAAGATGGTAAGCATAATCCAGGACTCAATCGAATGAAAGAATCAATCATGAGACAAGTAAACGAAGCCCTTGATGGCAAAGAACTAATTGAGTTGCTAATGCAGGCACTTGAAGAAGGTGACGCCGTTCGCGTTACCGAGTATGTAAATCAGATGCTTTCCAACAAGGTAACTTCTGCTCTCGGCGATCAGCGAAAGTTGATTGCAGAGAGTCTATTCGATGAGGGTATCGCTGCGCCTAGACAAACATCAAAACAGGTTGAAGCCGAGTTTAGAGATGTCGTACGCCAATTAGATAAACTGAAAGGCGTAAAATCTTCGGAAAAAAAGAAACTAGAAAACCGTCTTTTAGCTTTGGATAAAAAGAAAGCACTTGCACGACTTGGTTTGGGGGAGGATCTTGCTGACCTTGTAAAGACATCAAATCTCAATCGAAATGATGAAACTGATTCGCCCGAGCCAGAAGATGAACTATTACCGAATGCCGAGTTGGCCGACTTGGGTGCTGACGAAGATGAGACTTTCGATGAGGCGCTCGCCGACGCGGCGGCTAAAAAAGCTGCGGCTCAGAAAGCATTTGCTGTCAAACACAAGGCTGAATTCGATACGTTGGCCAAGAATTTGGGTAATATGCGAGGACGTGGCAGCAAGAAGGGACTCAGGGCGTTCAAACGGGGAATGAAAGAGGGGAGTGAGTCCGAAGGGCTCGACACCTTTCGATCTTGATGAGTTGGGTTCAGCAAATCGACCACGCGCCCTTGCTGGGGAAGTAGTCGTCCGGCAGAACAGGGTGGTCCGCAAACCCAAGACCAGAACCGGTTTCAAGATGCAAGCGGGACAGCCCGTGAGAATGAGCCCCGGTGAGCAGAGAGACAAAGAGAGAGCGGGAGTCAAGGGTGCCCGCGTTCGTAAGGGACATTCCGCTTCTATAGCACATAAAAGAGAGAGATCCCTAAATAAAAGAAAGACTATGGGAATCTAACCACATGAAACTACTTACAGAACAAATCAACGATGTTACTTACATTGTCGAAGATGCCAAAGGTGGCGGTAAGAACGTGTACATTGAGGGCACTTTCTTGCAAGCCGACATCAAGAACCGCAATGGCCGCATGTATCCGAGAGAAATCCTAGATGCAGAAGTCAACCGGTACGTCAAAGAGTTTGTAGACAGAAAACGAGCATTCGGTGAGTTGGGACATCCTGAGGGACCCATCATCAATCTCGAACGAGTTTCCCACCTGATTGAAAGCCTCAAGCGAGAAGGCACCAATTACATTGGTCGCGCCAAGATCATGGACACACCGTTCGGAAAGATCGTGAAGTCGCTCATCGCCGAGGGTGCCCAATTGGGAGTATCATCACGCGGCATGGGCAGCTTGCAACAGCAACGAAACGGTTTGAACGTCGTCCGTGACGATTTCCACCTAGCAACCGCTGCTGATATCGTTGCCGACCCGTCAGCACCCGATGCCTTCGTGAGAGGTATCATGGAAAACAAAGATTGGGTCTATGAGAATGGTGCATTCAAAGTCCGAGACTTAGAAGAATATAAACAGGAAGTACGCAGAGCGAGTAGGTCGCAGCTTGAGTCCAAGATCGAAGAATCGTTTGAACGATTCATGAGCGGGTTCTAAAACACTGAATCCATAAATAAATGATGATTCAACCTGTGATTTAATCCAGATTTTCCGGGAGAGTAAAAGTATGACACGCAAAGGTCTAAGAACACGTCTAGAGCAAGCCGAGAACACGGCACGCATCGCTGCCCAAGCGGCCGCTTCTGCGGTCCTAGAAGCTGCCAGTGACGAAGAGGAAGATGAGGATGAGATGGAAGAGTCTATCCAGCCTGGTGATGATGGACGTCCAAAGACCCTCAAGGGTCGGGCAGTTCCAGCAGCAGGTGGTCCTTCCAAAGATGTAAAGCTCGGTTCTGAAGGACCTGATGCTCTTGCAAAGAGTCGCGTTCAAGAGAATCTTCACAATGACGACGAAGAGGAAGACGATGACGAGATGGAAGAGTCTCGCAGCCGTAACCCGCTTGGTCGCCATCTCTACGAAGATGATGACTCGGACGAAGATACAGACGAAGATGAAGATGACGATGATATGACCGAAGCCGCTGCTGACGATCAACTAACTCGCACAGACGATTCAACTCGCTCCGACGCACAGCGTAAGCGAACCAGCGGGGAATATTCGGGTGACATTGGTAACGAGATTACTATGAATTCTCACCCCAAGGTTCCTGTTGGTACAGCAGTTGTTGAAGCACAGATGGCTGGTGAGGGTGCAAAGAGTCAGACTCAAACTACCCCCGGTCGTCCCGAGGATCAACTAACCGATGCTGATAACGATACTGGCCAAGACGGTAAGCGTGCTGGTCAACGTGGTCCTAAGGGTACTGGTGGTAAGCCCTCCAGTGGCGCTCTTGATGCTGCTCAATCAGCGAAAGAACGACCAATCGACCCTTCCGCAGTTGGTATGGACAAGACTGTTGCTGAGGCAACAGCCGCTCTATTCAACGGTGAGGATCTTACTGAAGAATTCAAGAACAAGGCATCCACGATTTTCCAGGCTGCCTTGAGTGAAGTTATGCAGCGACATGCTGCCAACATGACCGAGACTTACAACGGTTATCTCGATGAGAAGGTTGCTGAGATTCAAGAGAGCTTCCAAGCTCAACATAATACACTCGTTGAGCGTGTTGACGATTATCTTGGCTATGTTGTTGAGCAATGGGTCAACGAGAACAAGCTCGCTATTGAGCGTGGTCTGACTTCTGAGATTTCACAGTCATTCATGGCTGGTCTACACGGTCTATTCAAGGAGCACAACATTGATCTTCCTGAAGATCGTATTGATGCTTTCGAGGAATCGCAGACGCGAATCACTGATCTTGAATCACAACTTGGTGAGCAGATCAATTCGAACGTCGAGCTTCGCAAGGAGTTGGGCGCCAAGACGGTAACTGAAGTATTCGATGAAGTTGCAGACGGTCTAGCTGACACTGACCGCGAACGACTTCGCACTCTCGCAGAGGGTGTTGAGTTCGATACCGAAGATCAATTCCGGGAGAAGGTCGGGATTCTGAAAGAGTCCTACTTCCCTGGTCAGATTGTAGCAAACTTCGACGACGTTGATGGCGTTGACGAATCCAATGAACCGAGTGCGAATGAGGTTCAGTTGGACGAACAAATGTCCTCATTCGTCGCTGCGACGGGACGTATGGCTGGACACAAATCCGCAACGGGTCGGTTCCGCCAAAAGCAATTGAACGGCTAATCCAACGGGAGTCGAAAGCCTTAGATTTATAAGTATCTGTAGTAGCTTGCATTGGTAGGCGACTAGGACAACCACAAAGGGAGAAATCCATAATGGATCTTAATGGAAGAACACTAACAGAGGCGCTCCAGAACAAGTGGGCACCGATTGTTGAACACCCGGATCTGCCGAGAATCGACGATCCGTACCGCAAGGCTGTAACGACTATTCTTCTGGAAAACCAGCAAGAGTATCTCGCAGAAGCGGCCCCGACAAATCAATCCGACGGCGCTGGAGTACAAAATTGGGATCCCATCCTGATTAGCCTCGTTCGTCGAGCAATGCCTAACCTTATCGCTTTCGACATCGCTGGTGTGCAGCCAATGACTGGTCCTACTGGACTGATCTTTGCGATGCGATCTCATTACACGTCACAGACGGGTGATGAAGCTCTCGGTGTCAACGAAGCTGATTCGACGTTCTCTGGTGACTCAGCGGGCGCTCCTGATGCCGTTCCCACCGGTGGTCCTTTGAATCCTCCATTCTCCACTGATCCGTTTGCTGGTGCGTTCAACACTGGTATCGCTATGGATCTTGGTCAAGGTGAAGCTCTTGGTGATGGCGTTAGCGGTGACTTCCAAGAGATGGCATTCTCCATCGAAAAGACAACTGTTACTGCTCGCACTCGCGCCCTGAAGGCCGAGTACACGACAGAACTACAGCAAGACTTGAGAGCTGTCCA
>SMVA01407460.1_pt1 | contig 10266 bp, 9 predicted proteins | sample 2456451 | NCBI WGS metagenome assembly SMVA01 (sample SAMN11095933, study PRJNA526329) | marine sediment metagenome | biome: Marine sediment; feature: Surficial sediment; material: Deep marine sediment; isolation source: Hadal surficial sediment | place: Pacific Ocean | collected 2014-05 | depth 0-1...
GGGTTCCTAAATCTGTGTTGGATATATCATCCCAAACAAAATGTGAAACAGTCTGATCTGCAGAACGGCACTCGATAGTTGGGCCTATCCCAAAATACGCAACAAGGGCATATACACAACTCCCATCAATTGGGGCTGCACTTGCACCATCGTAATCGTATGTGTGGTTTTCTACAATCTCCCATTTTTGCCCTTCTATTTTAACAAGGTTGGCTAGCTCATTGATATCCACAAAACTTACAGGAGGAACCGGATTTGCAAATGTCGGTGTAAAACTTTCAACGATCCCGTCACCCCAATCTGTATAAATTAATGGCAGGAGATTAGATCTATATTCAATTCCGGTATAACTTACTGTCCACGTGACATCCCTCGGAGAACACTTATTTAAGACCGGAACAAAATTCTGGGCAAATGAGGATGGAGCTGAGCAATTTGCAAAGAAGGTTTTTACCGGATTCGAAACTAATGCGTCCCATGGTCTAAACTCAACAGTTGCACCTGTCATCCCCTGATCATCTCTTGGTGTCACCACAACAGAAATATGTTTATTCTGGTGAGAGGCATTTAATGTCAATGTGTTCGAAGTTGCTCCTCCTATTGAGTTCTTTCCGAATCCAAACTGATTATCGTACTTGTACCACTGAAAAGTTGTCCCGCTCTCTTGATCCGGATTAGCTACATACGTATAATTAATGGTTAAGGTACTATTTCGCTTCATTGTCCCGGTCATATACAGATTCGTAACTGAGGGGGCAGCGAAATTTGAAAAAGGGAAACTGTCTTTATTATTAAAATATGGTTCAGGTCCTATAAATTCCGATGATGTTGAAGTAACTGAATTATTAGTTAAAGTAACTGGTTTTTTAACAAATGAATAATTGGACGAAAGTTCTGTTACAGGCACTTCAACAATAGGAATCCACAAGGACCCCATCAGCACAAGTATCGCCAATAACCCTACGGAAAAGAATGTATTTTTTGGTCTGCGAAACATCTACGCAATAAATAATTAAAATTTTAACGCCCAGGAGGGATTAATCACACCTCCCTCACGTTTAAATACAAATTGATCCGATTTTGTAACCCCGCCTTCCTTAAAAAAAATCACCTTAATATACCCATATCTAATTCATTTTTCTTATCCACATAATTAATTTCACTTTTTGTAAAAAAACCCTCCAAAATCCTGCTAACTTTGTGTCCCATAAGTTCATGTCTTCAAAAGACATTGCTTCCAATAATTCTAACTTATGGCGTCTGTTAATAAATCAAATAAAGCTAAACATATTTTTGTTACAGGTGGTGTAACTTCTTCTCTTGGTAAGGGCATCATTTCTGCTTCTCTCGGTAAACTTCTTCAGGCTCGGGGGTATTCTGTTACCATTCAAAAATTTGATCCATATATTAATATAGATCCCGGTACACTCAACCCATATGAACATGGTGAATGCTATGTGACAGATGATGGTGCTGAAACAGATCTGGATCTTGGTCATTATGAACGATTTCTTAACATAACTACAAGCCAGGACAATAATATTACTACGGGAAGAATTTACAACAACGTCATCACCAAAGAACGGAGAGGTGATTACCAGGGAAAAACAGTGCAAGTTATTCCCCATATTACCGATGAAATCAAGTTCAATTTTTTCAAAATGGACCAATCAGGTGAGTATGATATCATCATCACTGAAATTGGGGGATGTGTGGGTGATATTGAATCATTACCATTTATAGAAGCAGTCAGGCAGGCAAAATTGGACTTAGGCCCTTCGAATTTCCTCTCTATCCATTTGACACTTATTCCCTTCTTAAGTGCTGCCAAAGAATTAAAAACAAAACCTACACAACATTCTGTCAAACAATTGCTGGAAGCTGGAATCCAACCAGATATTCTCGTTTGCCGAACAGAAAAGCCATTACCTCTTGAAATTAGAAAAAAACTCGCTCTATTCTGTAATGTGCAACTAAACTCTGTTATCGAGGCGATGGATGCTGATTCTATATATGATGTTCCATTATTAATGCGGAAGGAAAAACTAGCTGAGCGTGTACTTTCCAAATTAAAACTTCCAAAATCTGAACCAGATCTGGACGAATGGAAGGCTTTCCTTGGAAAACTTAAAAATCCTACCGAAGAAGTTGAAATCGGTTTGGTTGGAAAATATGTTGAACTTCCCGATGCGTATAAATCAATTATTGAATCATTTATACACGCTGGGGCTGAAAATGAATGCAGAGTAAAAATTCGATGGATCTCTTCAGAAAGTATTACTCCTTTAGTTGTTAAAGATCTTCTGGAAGGTCTCTCAGGAATTCTTGTAGCTCCGGGTTTTGGTGAGCGTGGTATCGATGGAAAGATCACTGCTATCCAATACGTCCGCGAAAATAAAATTCCATTCTTCGGAATTTGCCTCGGAATGCAATGTGCTGTTACGGAGTTTGCCCGAAACGTTCTTAAAATGCCCCATGCTGATTCCACAGAGTTTAATCCCCAAACTGCTGATCCGGTGATTTATTTGATGAATGATCAGAAAGACATTACAAACATTGGGGGAACAATGAGACTTGGTGCATATCCTTGCAAACTTCAGAAAGGTTCTAAAGTGCAAGCCATTTACGGAAGACAAAATATTTCTGAGCGTCATAGACATCGTTATGAATTCAATAATCAATATCTAGACGAATTCATCAATGCTGGCATGAAAACCTCTGGTATCAACCCGGATTCAAACCTCGTGGAAATAATTGAGCTGGAAGATCACCCGTGGTTCATTGGTGTACAATTCCACCCTGAATTAAAGAGTACAGCTCAATCTCCACACCCTCTTTTCCAAAAGTTTGTGGAAGCAACACTCAAATTCAAAAAACATTCGTATAAAAAGGAAGTAATAAATCTTTAACTTTGCATCCGTTTTTTAAATAAACCCAATGGATCGAAATACCGCAACAGGTTTAATCCTGATGTCCCTTTTACTGATAATCTATTTTCAGTTTTTCAGCCCGACTCCTGTACCACAGGAAGAAATTGATCAACCTATTGTCTCTGAAACAATACCTCAAACATCTACTGAACCAAAAGAATTGACTATCAGTCCTTCAAATGAACAGGCTGATAATACTGACATTGAACTTCAGGAGAAGTTTGGAATGTTTGCTTCAGGAGCTGTAGGTAATGAAGAGAAAGTTGAAATTGAAACAAATGATGTAGTCTTTTCATTTAGTTCAAAAGGTGCGTCAATCAACAAAGTTCAATTAAAAGATTTTCTTACCTATTACAAAAAACCATTGGTCCTGCTTGATGAAGGGTCTTCGAAAACGAGTATCACACTGGTGGGTGTTTCCCAGATTATTGATCTTAGTGAGTTATACTACGATGTAAAAAAATCTCACAGCAATGATACAACCCTGCTCACGTTCACACTAAACTTAGATGGTAACCGAAAAATTATTCACTCCTACTCAATTCCCGACGAAGGGTTCTTAATAGGATATTCACTTGAGTTAGAAGGTCTGGATGCTTTTCTACAAACTGATCCGGTTTTCTCCTGGCAAAACAGGATGAAAAACCTCGAACATGATATAGAATCCAGCCGAATCCGAGCCACAATAAATTACCACACTGCAAATGATGGGTTCGATGGATTCTCCGAAAGTTCAACAGATTTTGATGAGGAAACGCTGGGCGCTACAAATTGGGTCGCCTATAAACAACAATTTTTCACATCTGCTATCATTGCGATTAATCGTTTTTCAACAAGTCAATTGTCTCTGGGTATTGATGAATCGGATACCTCAACGGTAAAAGTTGGCAGCGCATTATTGAAGATACCTGCAGCAGATTTTAAGGAAGGACCGGCCTCATTCACTTATTTCTTTGGACCTAATAATTACCAGATTCTTAAGAAAGTTGCAATTAAATTTGACAAAAATATTTATTTGGGTTGGCCACCCGTAAACTTCGTAAACAAGTACCTCATCATTCCAATATTTAATTTCCTCGAAAATTATATTGGAAATTACGGAATCATTATCATCATTCTTGTACTCATCATTAAGATCGTATTATCACCTCTTTCATATAAGTCATATCTGTCAATGGCTAAAACAAAGGTGTTGAAACCAGAATTGGACGAGATGAAGAAAAAGTATCCTGATGACCAGCAAAAGCAGCAAAAGGAACAGATGAAATTATACCAGCAGGTTGGAGTTAATCCTTTGAGTGGGTGTATTCCCATGGTTCTTCAGATGCCCATCCTGTTTGCCATGTTCTACTTTTTCCCTAGTTCCATTGAATTACGACAGCAGTCTTTTTTGTGGGCAGACGATCTTTCAACTTACGATTCAATTTACGATCTTCCTTTTACAATTCCATTGTACGGTGATCACGTTAGTCTGTTCGTATTGCTAATGACAGCATCAACAATTCTTTATACATGGTCAAACAATCAGGTAAGTTCCATTCAGGGTCCTATGAAATCAATCTCCTACATGATGCCTGTTATTTTCATGTTTGTTTTGAACTCGTTCCCTGCCGCCCTGAGTTTTTATTATTTTATTGCCAACCTGATTACCTTCGGTCAGCAGGCAATCATTCGAAAATTTGTGGATGAAGATAAAATTCTGGCTATCCTGAATGAAAACCGCCTTAAAAATAAAGACAAGAAAAAATCAAAGTTTCAAATGAAAATTGAACAAGCGATGAAAGCTGGTGAGGAATCTCAAAAATCTCGTAAAAAGAAATAATTAGTCCTTGGAATTATTTGATTTAAAGACCATTAGCAACCCTTTTTGATTGCCTGTAAATTGATGCAATAAAAGTGGTATAAACTTTTATCTTTGTGACCCAATATTTCCCCGGGAAGTCACAAAATTTTTATGGAAATATGGAGTAACGAAAACAGTTTATTTTAAGAATTACATGGGAAAAATAATTGCAGTTGCAAATCAGAAAGGTGGAGTTGGAAAAACAACAACTGCTATTAATCTGGCAGCAAGTTTTGCCGCATTGGATTTTAAGACTCTCATAGTTGATGCAGATCCGCAGGCGAATTCAACATCGGGAGTGGGTATCAATCCCAAAGATGTCGAATCCAGTATTTATGAGTGTATGGTTGGAACTACTTCTGCAGAGGATGCTATAATTGAAACCGATATGAGTTCTCTTGATTTAATTCCTTCAAATATTGATTTGGTAGGAGCAGAAGTTGAGATGGTCAACATTGAAAATCGTGAGATCAAAATGCGAGGGAGTCTCGAATCAATTAAAGATAATTACGATTTCGTTATCATTGATTGTTCTCCCTCATTGGGCCTGATTACCGTAAATGCTATGACCGCCGCAGATTCAGTTATTGTACCTGTTCAATGCGAATATTTTGCACTTGAAGGACTCGGTAAATTATTGAACACTATCCGGATTATCCAGACCAGATTAAATACAAATCTGGAGATTGAAGGAATTCTACTTACAATGTACGACGTCCGTGTTCGGCTTTCTAACCAGGTAGTTGAAGAAGTAAAGAAACATTTTGAAAATATTGTTTTTAAAACTATAGTTCCACGAAATGTTAAGCTAAGCGAGGCTCCAAGTTTTGGAGTGCCAGTGATTATGCACGATGCAGAAAGTAAGGGCGCAATAAGTTATCTAAATCTGGCAAATGAAATTGCCAGTAATAATGCCTTGATTGAATAAAGGATTATGGCAAAGAGGAACGCATTAGGCAGAGGATTAGGAGCACTATTGGATGATTCACCAAGGAATGAGCCCACCTCATTTAAGAAGCCAATTCCGGTGTTTAAAAGCGGACTTGCAAAGATAAACATCATTGACATTGGGGCAAACCCATTTCAGCCTCGTACGGATTTTGAAGAAGAATCACTAAAAGAATTGGCTGCATCTATTGAGGTGCATGACATCATTCAGCCTGTTACTGTCAGACAAATTGAGCCTGGAAAGTATCAGTTGATTTCAGGTGAACGCCGAATACAGGCATCCAAATTAGTAGGTAAAGAAACGATTCCGGCATATATCAGGAAAGCAGATGATCAGCAAATGCTGGAGATGGCATTGGTTGAAAATATCCAGCGAGAAAATCTGAATGCCATTGAAATTGCACTCTCCTATCAACGACTGATGTCTGAATGTGATCTGGGTCAAGAGGAACTTGGAGATCGTGTTGGAAAAAAAAGGGCCACAGTTAATAACTATTTGCGTTTATTGAAACTTCCTCCGGATATTCAAATTGCCGTACGTGATTCAAAAATATCAATGGGGCATGCCAGAGCACTGATCACAATTGAAAATATCGATACCCAGCTTACTATTTTTAAGAAAATATTAACTGATGATCTCTCTGTTAGAAAAGTGGAAGCTCTGGTTAGAAATTTATCCTTAGCATCGGAAAAAACGGTTCCTGTTCAAAACGAACATTCATCAAATGATGAAATAAAACATCTGCAAAAGCAACTCTCATCGCATTTTGGCTCAAAAATTGTGGTGAAAGCAGATAAATCAAACAGAGGAGAAATTAAAATACCATTTGTATCTGTCGAAGATCTAAACAGAATTCTGGATATTTTGGATTTGGACCAATGAAAAATATTACGTGGACCATTTGTATGATCCTGGTTTCACTGTTGGCTTATTCCCAGGATAGGGATGAACAAGAACAGATTGACAAAGCTTTCAAATACACAGAAAACCCAATCGACACATTGACAGTAGAAAGTGACTCCATACATTCAACTTCCCGTGCGTCATTATATAGTGCAGTTGTACCGGGATTAGGTCAGGCATACAACGGAAAGCACTGGAAAATTCCAATTATTTACAGTGGGTTCTTTGTTTTTGGATCTCTTGTTTGGGAAAATAATATCAAATATCAATTTTTCAGACGCAATCTCATTGCAGAAATCGATGGGAACCCAGACACAGAAAATGTAACCGGAAGAGATGCTGAGAATTTAAAAGCTAACAGAGATCAGTTCCGGCGGTATCGTGACCTCAATATGATTTTAATTGTGGTTACGTATCTTCTCCAGGTAGCAGATGCAAACATTGATGCACATTTAATCCAGTTTGGATTCAGGAAGGATTTGGCACTTTACGTTGATCCCTCTGTTCAGCCTACCAATTTTACTACCCAGATGACTACCGGTCTTTCCTTAAAACTTAGATTCTGATGCGGATTGCTCTGGTGGGTTATGGGAAAATGGGAAAAGCAATTGAAAAAATTGCCTTAAAAAGAGGGCATGAAGTATCCTTAAAAATTACAATTGATAATACCAGTGATATTGGTTTGATTCACGCATCTAACACCGACATTGCTATTGAATTTTCTACTCCAGATTCTGCTTTGGAAAATGTAATCACATGCCTGAAAAATAACATCCCTACCATTAGCGGTAGTACTGGCTGGAATCAAAATCTTTTGGAAGTAAAAAATATATGTAAAGATCTTAATGGAACATTTTTACACTCTTCAAATTTTTCATTAGGAGTGAACATATTTTTCAAAATCAATGAAATATTAGCGGGAATAATGGACCGGCATACAGCATATAATGTCTCGATAGATGAAACACATCACATTCAGAAGAAAGATCAACCAAGTGGAACGGCTATTTCTTTAGCTGAAGGGATACTTGAAAAAATTAAAAGAGTGAATAAGTGGTCAGAAGATGAGCAGAATGAATCAATACCTATTACTTCTATTCGCGAAAATGAGGTGCCCGGAAGACACAAGGTGACCTATGAAAACGAAATAGACAGGATAACAATAGAACATGATGCAAAGTCCCGAAGCGGATTTGCGTTGGGAGCTGTATTAGTTGCCGAATGGATTCAGGATAAAAAAGGATTTTTGAGTATAAATGATTTTTTAAACCTCTGATCAGGGAAAATATGTATTTCAACAAAAAAATATAATCTTTGTACGTTTTTTACGTAAATACACTCAAACATAAAATAGAATATTAAAAACACCGGCTTATGGAACCTGCGGTTGCAGAAGAAAAAGAGAAGAAAGATTTGAAGGAAGAGAAGCAAATTGTTAAAAAAGGTTGGCACATTCCCTTTTTAACAAAAAGCAAAAAGCCAAAATCTAAAATTAGAGAGTGGGTCGATGCCATCGTTTTTGCTGTTGTTGCGGCAACTATTATACGATGGCTGATCCTTGAAGCATTTACAATACCTACTCCATCCATGGAACGATCATTGTTAGTTGGTGATTTTCTTTTTGTCAGTAAAGTGCACTATGGAGCACGAACTCCTAAGACACCCCTCCAGATGCCACTAACGCACCAGAAGATTTGGGGAACAAATATTCCCTCCTATTTGGAATGGATCCAACTTCCTCAATTTCGACTTCCTGGTTTCACCCATGTGAAAAGAAATGACGTAGTGGTATTTAATTATCCTCCGGAATTTGAATATCCGGTGGATTTAAAAACAAACTATATAAAAAGATGTATAGGGGTACCCGGGGATATATTAGAGGTACGGGATACAAAAGTATATATTAATGGAGAGCCTGGAATTGATCCACCTGAGATGCAAAATCGATATTTCATTTATACAAATGATAGGATCAATGATCGGGTATTTAAACAACACCGTATTTCAGATTATACAAGGGACTTGCGTGGAAATGGTTATTACATTTTTACAACACCTGAGGATGCTGATGAACTGGCAGCACTACCATTTATTTCAAGTGTCAAAATTATCAAGCGTGAAAAGGAAAATACAGAACCTCGGATTTTCCCCGATGCGAGGGAATACCCGTGGAATGCTGATTTTTATGGTCCAATAGAAATACCCGGAGAAGATATGACCATTGAAATTAATAAGCTAACACTTACGACATACAGGTCAGTAATCGAAAATTATGAGGGACACGATGACGTACGAATTGAAAATGACAAACTTTTCATCGATGGTAACGAAATCAATCGCTACACATTCCGGCAAAACTATTATTTTATGATGGGTGATAACCGTCATAATTCAGAGGACTCAAGGTTTTGGGGTTTCGTTCCTGCTGATCACGTGGTTGGGAAAGCACTCTTTATCTGGCTATCATTGGATCCCCGAGAAAGTTTCATTGGCAAAATCAGGTGGTCACGTTTCTTTAACCTGATTCATTAAGGCACGGTGAAGAAGGAGTTGATGCGTATCGTATCAAATACTTGAGCACATTATAGTCTTCACAACCTGCCTGTTTATCTCCGAGTAGTTCCATCAACCGCATTCGATCTGTTCGATATTTTGGTTTGAAAGGATCCAATAATATTAAATTATCAAGGTATCGAAGGGATTTCGAATAATTACCATTCCTGAATTCTTGTTGGTAATCTGCAAGAAGTTGTTCTAAGCTGAATCTGGATTTATGAGACTTGCTACCCAAAATTCGGATCTCAGTCGACAGCACTTCAGGCAGTTCTGTGCGAACATATTGAAATCCGCTGGCAACAAATGTCAAGGGAATAAACACTACAAAAGAACCATCATATTCAATCTCTTTTTTTACTTTTTCAATTCCAATTTTAATTGAGTGATCGAAATCCGGCCCAAGAGAGTTTAAAATATCCGCTTCCCATTCTTTAGATTTTTTAAATACCAATACACAAGTCCCACTTTTTATTAAAGATCTTGACACATTTAGGTATCTTATTGATTCCAGTCTCCTGTACAGCAATTCATTTATTTCGTCTGGTACCTGGTTAAGGGTATCCTGAGCCAAAGTACTGTATCCGGTAAATAAAAATAATATCAATAAAACAAATTGTACTTTCATTTACTCAATTCCATTCCATTGTACAATCTGTCAAATTAGTTTCCCGATTCTGTAATGCTTGTTCGCAATCTGCTTTTGTATAATTTTGATAAGTAACAGTACCTAGATTTTGACCAGAGCTTTTACCAAAGCAAGTAGTACTGCATTCTCCGGTTTTCTCTCCACATGCAAAAAGGAAAATAAAGACAGAAATGCTTAATAACGCTTTCATTGCTTTTTTATGTTGTCGTTAATAAAGGTTACCAATTAATTTTTGTTTTTCCTAAACTTTGAAGGTAGGTGTTCACCATACTAAAGTGTTTGTTTCCAAAAAATCCCCGATCGGCAGAAAAAGGTGAAGGATGTGGAGATTGTAAAATATAATGAACTTTCTCATCAATCAACTCTGCTTTTTTTTGAGCGAATGCTCCCCATAGTAAAAAAACGATATGATCCTTTTTATTGGATATCTCTGATATAA
>SMVA01321019.1_pt1 | contig 10265 bp, 10 predicted proteins | sample 2456451 | NCBI WGS metagenome assembly SMVA01 (sample SAMN11095933, study PRJNA526329) | marine sediment metagenome | biome: Marine sediment; feature: Surficial sediment; material: Deep marine sediment; isolation source: Hadal surficial sediment | place: Pacific Ocean | collected 2014-05 | depth...
CGCGATCCAGGCGCCTTCGCCGTTTGGGTTGCGGACCCCGATTTCGACCCGGATGGATGGTTTAAGGCAGGATGTATGAGTTGACAGAATTATAATACCGTATTACGGTATTGTATGTAGGTTAGGGTAAAAGGACACGGGATTGAAGACGCGTTTGTCCACGATGATCTGCCCGACCGGACCGCTGGAATGCGCTTTGGCTCCGGTTCTCATCAGGCTGGCAGCCGGCCGCATCGCCGGCATTGGATATAGTTGGCGGGAGGCTATTTCCAAGGCGGGAGCCGATCCGGAACTGCAGGCTGAAGGCAAGAAACAGGGCCTGATCCTGCTGCCTTCCGACGGCGAAACCGAACAGGAACGCATCGTCCAGATCACTGCAGCGAGCCAGGGTCTGAAGCCGGTCCTCAAGGCCGCGCTCGAATCGATCAAGTAAGCCGATCCGACAAACTGAAAGGCCGGCCTGAAGACCAGGCCGGCCTTTTGCTTTTCTGGCCGATTCAGCGCTCGATCGGCACGCCAACGAGATTGCCCCATTCCGTCCATGACCCGTCATAGACGCGGACATCGGGCAGCCCGAGTATCTGGGTCAACATAAAATAGACGACGGTCGCGCGGTGGCTCATGCGGCAATAGGTGATCACCGGGGCGTCGCCGTCCAGGCCAAAGGCGTCCGCTACCGCCTGCAATTGCTCCTTCGGCCGGAAGCGTTTGGTCTCGTCCAGAATATCTTCAAAAAACAGGTGCTGGGCTCCTGGAATGCGCCCGCCGCGCACCGCGCCGCCATCGGGGCCGCCATAAGCGCGGACCCTTTCGCCGCTGTATTCTTCCGGCGATCTGGCATCGATAATGACGTGGTCTTTCCGCTTTATGGCTTGCAGAATGTCATCCTTGAAGATTCGCATCGCGGGGTTTTGCGAACCCGGCTCGTATTCGACCGCGGCTGGCGGCGTCGGAATTTCGAGCTGCAATGGGCGCCCTTCCGCTTGCCATCGATATCGCCCGCCATCCAGCAGGCGGACGTCCCTGTGGCCGCAATATTTGAGCACCCACCATGCATAGATGCCGAACTGGATGCCTTCGCCATAAAGGACGACAATCGTGTCGTTGCCGATGCCGGCAGCGCCCATGCGCTGGGCGAATTCCTCCGGGTCGGGAAAGTCGCGCATATGGCTGTCCCACAGGGCTTCCTTCCATTTCCAGCAAATCGCGCCGGGAATGTGCCCGCCCTTGTAGGCCTGCATGTCGTCCTGGCTCATTCCGGCAATTTCGATCAGGCGCACGTTCCCCTCACCGCTGTTCGCCTCCAGCCATTGCGGTGTCACAAGGGTGGCGAGATTTGAAGATTCACTCGACATCCGGGTTATCCCTTTTCTCGCTGCCTGCATCCGCCCGGCGGACCAGGATTTCGATTTCCGAACCCAGCGCCAGCCGTCCGACCACCCCTCCGGACAGCGCGGCAGTTTTGATTTGCGGAAGGTCGTCTTCCCGAACGTCGGCGGAAACGAAAATATCGATCGCGATTATATCGCGTGAGCCGGGCAAAGCGGCCGGTTTCAGAGCGACCTCCACGGCCATGTCACGCGATGGATATTCGCGCCCGTCCAGATATCTGCGGACCGCGCCGGTCGCGCACGACCCGGCGGCAACCAGCAGCAATTCGCCCGAGGTGCAGCCCGAACCAGTGCCGCCATCGGCGCTCTTGCGATCCGTGACGATGACATGCTGGCCGACACTGCAACGCAGCTTTCTGCCCTCCATCAGCGCAACCCGAACGCGTGGCAAATCCGGTTGCGTTCCGCTCATTGTTGCAGGCAAGGTTCAGGACGAACTGGCCGGTGCAAGAAGCGCTGCAAGCTCGTCCCGGGTCATGACTTTTGTGTGACGGAGTTCAGACAGCGCCGGCTTTTCGCTATCGGGCGCACGGGCATAGAGCACGCCCAGCACCGCCGGGTCGTCCTCGCCGTCCAGCGCGGCCAGCGCCATGGCCTTGCTGAGGTTTGTTTCATCATGTCGCGCGATGGTCTCGATCGGACAATCCACACCAACTTCGACGACGCGAAAGCTGCCGGTTTCCTCATCAAGAACCAGGCCCGTTTTCTGCTCCGCGCCGATCAGCATCGGCTCGCCATGAACAAGCCGAATGGCGTTTTTCGCAACGTCGGTTTTTTTGGCAACGGTTTTAAACGCCTCGTCATTGTAGATGACGCAGTTTTGCAGGATCTCCACCAGAGAGGCGCCTTTGTGGGCATGCGCCCGCACCAGCACACCGGGCAGATGATCGAGCAGGAAGTCCACGGTCCGCGCGAAAAAGGAAGCACCGGCTCCCAATGCGAAGCGGGCGGTGTTGACCGGCCATTCGATGGACCCTTCAGGGCTCGACGGCGATCGCATTCCGATCTTCGATGTGGGTGAATATTGGCCCTTGGTCAGGCCGTAGACGGCATTGTTCAACAACAAGAGATTGATGTCGATATCGCGGCGAAGGGTGTGCATCAGATGGTTTCCGCCGATCGAAAGAAAATCGCCATCGCCGCCGACCACCCAGACATCCAGATCCGGATTGGCCAGCTTCACGCCGCTCGCCACCGCCGGCGCCCGTCCGTGGATGGTATGAAAGCCGTAAGTGGCAATGTAATAGGGAAACCGCGCCGCGCATCCGATCCCGGAGACGAAGACGACATCCTTGGGCGATCGGCCGGTCTTGGCCAGAACGGTGCGCACGCCATTGAGAATTGCATAATCGCCGCATCCGGGGCACCAGCGGACCTCCTGGTCCGTGGCGAAATCTTTCGGCGAAAGAGAAACGGTCATTTCGCATCCTCTCCCAAATGCGCCTCGAACTGGGCTTTCAAGTCACTGACCCCGAAGGGCCGGCCGGCTGTCTTGGTAATCGGTTCGACCGCAACGAGATAGGTCGATCGCAAGATTGCAGTAAGCTGCCCGGTGTTGAGCTCCACGCAGACCACCGATTTGTAACGGGACAGAATATCCCCGATGCCGGCGGGCAGCGGCCATAGCTGACGAATATGCAGATGGCCGACCTTGTGACCGGCATCGTTCATCTGCGACACCGCCCGGCGAATTGCCCCATAGGTGGAGCCCCAGCCAACGACGAGAAGCTCGCCGTCTTCCGGCCCGTCCAGCGAAAACGGTTTGGTTGCCGTTGTCGTCACCCGTGCGATTTTTTCGGCGCGCAGTCTGACCATCTCCTGATGGTTTGCCGGATCGTAGGAGATGTTGCCCGTTACGGCGTCTTTTTCCAGGCCGCCCGTCCGGTGCATCTGGTCCGGCGTTCCCGGGACTATCCAGGGGCGAGCCAGGGTTTTTTCATCGCGCTTGAACCATGCATCGGCACTTCCGTCAGAACCGGTTGATTGCGGCTTTATGGCGAAGGCCTCAAGCGACTCCATGCTTGGCGGCGTCCATTCGGTGACCGCATTTGCCAGGAAGGCATCGGAAAGAACGATGACCGGCGTCATCGATTCTGTGGCTATTCTTGCCGCGTCGATCATGACGGTGAAACAGTCAGCCGGTGTTGCCGGCGCCAGCACCGGTATCGGGGCTTCGCCATGGCGCCCGAATATCGCCATGTTGAGATCGGATTGCTCCGGCTTCGTCGGCATGCCGGTCGAGGGGCCGGCGCGCTGAACGTCGATGACGATAAGCGGAATTTCCGCAGCGATGGCCAGGCCGATCGCTTCCGTCTTCAAGGAAAGACCCGGACCGGAACTGGCGGTGACGCCGATTCCGCCGGCGTAGGAAGCGCCGATCGCGGCGCAGGCCGCGGCAATCTCGTCTTCCGCCTGAAAGGTCCTGACGCCGGATTTGAGCTTGGCAAGATCATGCAGCAAGGCCGTTGCCGGCGTGATCGGATAGGAGCAATAGAAGATCGGGCGCTCCAGCAATACCCCGCTGGCGACGATGCCCAGAGCCATGGTTTGCGTGCCCGAAGCCAGGCGCGAGGTTTCCGACTCGCGTACCGCAGCGATCGGCTCATCGACCTGGGGAAGAATAACCTCCATGGTCTCGCCGAAAGCAAATCCCGCTTTCAGCGCCGCCGCGTTTGCCCCCCCGACATCCGGGTCCGCTGCAAACCGTTTGGCCACCCAGGTCAAGGTCGTTTCCGGGGTCTGGCTGCAAAACCACAGCGTGAACCCGAGCGTCCAGAAATTCTTCGCCCGCAGGGCCGCTTTGCGTCCCAGACCAAATTCTGCAACCGATTCAAGGGTCTGTTTGGAAATTGGCACGCGAATGACGCTGTAAAAGGCGTTTTCGTCGACTGGATCGGAATCGATTCCCGCCTTTCTGAAGGCGCGCTCATCGAACGTATCTTCATCGATAATGACGACGCCGCCTCGCGTCAGAAATCCGATATCGGTTACGAAGGCGGCCGGGTTGAACGCAACCAGCACATCGCAATCATCGCCCGGCGTCAAGATTTCCTCGGCGCCGAAATGCACCTGATAGGCCGACACGCCGAAAACCGTCCCCACCGGCGCCCGGATTTCGGCCGGAAATTCCGGCAGCGTCATGAGATTGGCGCCGCCATGTTGTGTCGCGCGGGCAAATTGCAGGCCGGCGAGCTGGACGCCATCGCCGGAATCGCCAGCAAAACGCACAACCAGCCCGCGCCGGTGTGACGTTTTGCTCTGGTCGCGTGCCGGGGTTATTTTTTTATCGATTTTCAATTTTGTACAGGTTCCATCTTGAGTTCACAGATGCAGATACAAACACCCGTAACCACATAAGTCACTTGGCACAATCTTCATGTTTGCACAGGATCTGCAAGGAATTGTTACCTAATTTTCAGTGCGCCGGCGCAATTCCGTGCCGCATGAAAAAATCACAATATACTATAATTGTATTCTCGTATTAGAGGAAGTCAATATTATCAAAAATGCCATGAGAGACCATCGCCCACTGTCGTCGCTGAAAAAGTTGGTGGGAGACTTCGGCTCGGGAATTGGGCCAATGCCCTGCCTCTTGGCGTTCCGAATTTTGCCACGGCATTCATCGCCGCCCGGTGCGAGCGAAGTCCGTCTGTGACCACCGCCCTTGTCGCCGTATTGCCGCATCGCTTTGCGCAAGAATCTCAAGGCTGCCTTGCCATCCCGCTTCTGCGCGCCGGTTGCCAGCGGCTGCCATCGGTATGGGTGCGGCAGGTCTGCGCTAGCGCCTTGACACCATCCTGACGAAGATCATTATGCGGCATATCGGTTCACCCTGTAATACAGTACCGCTTTGATCCAACCTTGCAGGGGCGCGCCGGGTTTGGCATCGAACGCTGTTTCGGAAGATCGTCGTTTCATGAAAACCGTACGGTCAGTAGAGCGCGCCTTGTCGATTCTGTTCTTCGTCGCGCAGAGCGATCAGCCGCTGGGCTTGTCGGAGATCAGCCGCGGCGTCGGGCTGGACAAGGCCACGACATTGCGCCTCCTGACCACGCTTGAAGGAACCAACCTTGTTCAGCAGGACCCCGCCACCCGCCGCTATCTTCTCGGCGGCGCGGTAAACCAGCTATCGGGCGCGTGGCGCAACGATTTGCGGCAGACCAGTCGCCCTTATCTGAAGGTGCTGTGGCAGGACACCAAGGAAACGGTTTGCCTGGCCTGCCCGCGCGGGCTGGAGCGCGTCTATGTGGAAATCCTGCCCTCCATGCATGAATTGTCCGATGTGCCGGCGATCGGCCGTGCCTATCCGATCCATGTCGGCGCCGCGGGAACCGTCCTCATGGCGCGTATCCCCGAACCCGAACTCGGACACATCCTGCGGGAAAATGCCTTGCTAAACGCATCGGACAGCGCCGGGGCGAGGCACCTGCACAAGGAATGGAAGGCGGCACGGCAGCGGGGTTACGCCTTCAGCATCGGCAATCCCAACAAGGGAAGCTCGGCGATCGCCGCCCCGGTATTTGACCGGGATGGCGAGGTCGTGGCCGCCGCCGTCGTCAGGGGCCCCGATGTCCGGCTGACGCGCGCCAAGCTTGTTCAGCTAGCGCCGGCGGTGAAGGAAACCGCTGCGCAGATATCCAGGGCGCTGGGATATCAGGCCGGCAAACTGCGCGCCGGCGGTTGACGGTGCGGAGCGAAGTTTCAGCGCCGTGGCAGACACTCCTGCGTCGCACAGGCCGGCGCCAGACCCTTGCTCAGAATTGAGGGCTCAAACAACAAAACCTACTTCCTTGGGTATAACGACCCCAGGCGCCCCGTATTGGTTAAATCTGCTCTAAACTTCGGACAGTACAAATCGCTTCTCCCGGACATCACTTGGCTGCGACAATGGACGACAAGATTCTTCTGATCCCCTACGGCCTTGAACGCTGGTCCGACGATTACCTCGTCCCGGCCGGGCCTGGCAGGTCGGCAACCTGTCGCGTGCCCCATGTTGTTGTCGAGCCTCCTCGCCGCGAACCGCTGCGCCTTCACGACGGGCCATACGATTTCGCCGAAGCGCCGCCGTTGCAGGATCTTGCCGAGCCGGCGGCGCAGCTTGACTTTCTGCGCGCCTATCACGACCGGCAGTGCAGCTTGTGGGGCAAGTTCCAGAAGCGGTTCGTCGCCCAATATTTCGCCTTCGTCGCTGCCGAGGTCGAGCGCAACCGGCAGGAGCTGGAAGACCGGGTCGCCGATTTCCACGGGCTCTACAACTATCGCGACTGGTTGTTCTCGGCCCTGCGGCCGCTGCCGCGCGCTCACCTGGAACTGCCTGACGGGTCGATGACACGCGTCGACTTCGCCTTCTGGACCGGCGAAACCCTGCTGGCGATCGATTTGACCGGCAACCAGACCTCGGGCGCCGCAATGGAGGAGCGGGCCGAGCGACTCCGGGATCGCGGCATCGTACGGATAGAGATTGCCAACGCCGCGCTGGCCGCGGGCGATTTGACCGGGCTCCTGCCGTCGGCCCTGCTGCGGTTCTGGGAGCATGCCCCGATCCCCTGCGGACCGTTCGTTCCCGCAACGCTCGCCGCTACCACCTTCGGTGCCGCCTGAACCTCAAATGTCGATTTCCATCTCAAGGATGTAGAGACCGCCGGCGAAGCGGTCGACGGCATAGACGATGCGGTTTTCATCGACATAGACGTCGTTGATCTGGATCGCCCCGGCCCTCGACCCCTCTGGCGCGGCCGGGACGTAATGGGCAATCTCTTCCGGGCGGAAGGGATCGGAAACGTCGTAGGCCCGTACACCGCCATTGAAGAAGGTGGCAAAGACGGTTGTGTTCGAACGGAACGACGGACCGGGCCGGTTTTCGTGCAAATTGTGCGAACCGAAGCGCCCGCCACGGCGGCGAAAATCCTCCACCGGCGGCATCGGCAAGGTGCTGACCGGTACCAGGTTGGACTCATCACGCATATCGACCACCCAGGTCAGCTTCGGCCAGTCCTCGGCGCCATCGAGAACGCTCTCGTCGGATACGATCAGCAGGTCGCGGTCGAGTAGCGGCAGCGCCGTATGGGTGAATCCTGGGAAGGGCGGGTGCGGGTTCCATTGACCGACCATCTTCGGGTTCGCCTTGTCGGCAATGTCGAGGATGATCGTGCCGCCATCGAGATAGCCCATATACACCCGGTCCGGCCGTTCCGGATAGACATTGGTGTTGTGGGCGCGAAATCCCTTGTCAAACTGCGGGTGGCGCGGCGGCGGCGGCGCGTCGTCCCCCTCGCGCGTTCCCGGCAGCCACCAGCGGCCGACCTCTTCCGGCTTGGCCGGATTGCGCACGTCGATGCAGCGATAGAACTGGCAGTCGCTGGCGACGCGCGGAATGAAATCCGGCGCGCCGGCGGCGCAATGGATGTATTCGCCATCCACGAACCAGAGCTGGTGGACGCCCATCGAGCCCGGTCCGACACAGTCGAAGAAGGATATGGATTTCGGCTCTTGCGGATTGCTGATGTCGAACAGCTCGATACCGGCATTCTCGATATTGAAGCCGATATTGTTGCTCTCCGGCCTCTCGCGGGTCTGATAGGCGACCGCCATGATGTCGCCGACCACTTCCAGGGAGTTGGACCGCATCCGCTTGTGCGGCAGGTCGGTCTGGATGATGACCTTCGGCGCGCGCGGATCGCTGACATCGACGCCGGTGAAGTTCTTTGGCGGTCCTTCATGGGCGAGCCACAGGATCCGTCGCCCATCCCTGGTGAGCTGGATCGACATGCCCTCGCCTATCCCGCCATAGCCGGTCAGGGTATCGTGGCCAATCAGTTTCATATTCCATGATTCGTCGTTCTTCATGCTGTCCTTTTTCCGGTGTTCGAGCCGTTGCTATGCGGCGTTTCTGGTCACGGCGTCGAGCGCTCGCTCGACCCCCTGGCGGGGAATATTGCGGGTGATAAAGACAATCCTGGTATGGCGGTCGCCGCCGGGCCACGCTTCCAGCATCGTGGTCGGGTGGAAGAGATGCTGGACGCCCTGTATGACCACCGGCCTGTCGACACCGGCGACGTTGACGAGCCCCTTGATGCGCAGCAGATCGGCCCCGTGCAACGAGATGAGCGATCCCAGCCACCGGCGTATCGCCCGCGCCTCGATCGGCGTCTCGCGCGTGATGCAGAAGGATTCAACCTCGCCTTCCGCGCCGTGCGCATGGCGGTGCTGCCCCTCCGCTACGCGCGCCCAGTCGGGATCGAGGGTTCTTGATTTGCTGTCCTCGCCACCGATCAGCAGTTCGGGATCGATTTCGCCATTGGCGATTTCATAGACAGGGCTGAGCGGGTTGATCCGCCGCAGCCGCGCCACCAGGGCCGACACCTGTTCGCCCGAGGCAAGGTCCGACTTGGTTACCACCAGCCGGTCGGCCGCGGCCGCCTGGCGCACCGGCTCGCTGTATTCGTCAAGCTGTCTGATCCCGTTCACCGCATCCACGGTCGTCACCACGTTGCCAAGCCGGTACCGTTCCGTGACGCTGGCCTCGGTCAGCATCGTCTGCAACACCGGCGCCGGATCGGAAAGACCTGTGGTTTCCACCAGGACCCGCGCGAATTCGGGAATTTCGCCGTGGTCCCGCCGCGCCGCCAGTAGCAGCAGCGTGTCCACCAGATCGCCGCGGATACTGCAACACACGCAGCCGCTCTTTAAAAGGACGGCATCCTCCAGCGCCGTTTCGACCAGCAGGTGGTCGATGCCGATCTCTCCGAATTCATTGACGATCACCGCCGTGTCGGACAGGCCCGGATGCTTGAGCAGCCGGTTCAGCAGCGTCGTCTTGCCACTGCCCAGAAACCCGGTAATCACCGAGACGGGCAAGGTCGCCTCGTTCCGTCCCCGTGCGGTTTTCGCCGGATCGCTCATGCCTCGATCCGCGCCTCCAGATAGGGCGTCGAGCGAACGAGGGCATAGCGCAGCGGCGCCTCGCCGGTCACCGTGAAGCCGTATTTTGTGCCCTTCGGAATTTCGATCACGTCGCCGGGGCCACCGCTCCGGCTTTCGTTGCCAATCCGGATGTCGAGCCCGCCGGACAGGACATAGATGAATTCCTCATGCACCGCCTGCGCCGGCGGCCGCGCATAGCCGGACAGATATTCAATAAATCCGAAGGCAAGGCGGTTTCCCTCAATCCAGCATTCGCGGTTGCCCGATGCGGCGGGCGCGTCCAGCTTGTCGATGATCGGATAATAGCACTCGCCCAGCCCCTCGATGATCGGGGCCTTTCCCGTCGACAGATGCGGCGTGAGATAGTTGGCGTCGATATCCTCGAACCGGTGAAACGGCATGGCTGCCTGACCCTCAAATCCTGTTGACCGCCGCCGCGATCGACAGCAACTCGTCTCGTTGTTCCGGTGCTTTCCCGAGCGCCGCGCATCTGCTACGGTTTGCGCCGGGGTTGCTCTGATGAACCGATTTTTCATAGAATACGCCGGACGCACTCCGCTGTCACCCCGCCGCCGCAACGCCTGAAATCCGTAACCGGGTCATCCATGCAAGGGTTCATCGAGCGTCTGATTCGAACCGGGAAACGGGTGCGCGTTGTTCAATTTTCCTGTGGTGAAATATGCCCGGCTCGTCAGGTAGGCCGGTGCTTGAAACAATGCGTGAAGGCTTGGTATCGGTCACGATATCAAATGACGAACAGCAAGGGAAAAACGAACCGATGACTGACGGATCGGGAACGAAAAACAAGGGGCCGTTAGGGCGGGGAACGGAAAATACCGTTTCATGATCGGCGAACTGGGCCGGATCGAAGCCGGCACCGGTTATTCGACCTCCAGGGGCGGTGTGCTGGAAGGCGAGCGCATGCAGGCCGGGCTGATCCACAAGGCTCGC
>SMVA01398641.1_pt1 | contig 10265 bp, 7 predicted proteins | sample 2456451 | NCBI WGS metagenome assembly SMVA01 (sample SAMN11095933, study PRJNA526329) | marine sediment metagenome | biome: Marine sediment; feature: Surficial sediment; material: Deep marine sediment; isolation source: Hadal surficial sediment | place: Pacific Ocean | collected 2014-05 | depth 0-1...
CAAATCAGCATTTGGTTTTCGAACATGCCGCCGGCGTGTCCAAAAACAGCTTCACCGGGGTATGGCGTCGCCTGCGCCCAACTCAATTCCCGGGTATCGAATACCTGCACCAGGTTGACATTTCCCAGGTCATGCCAGCCACTGACCAGGTAAATGTACCGGTCGAGATAAACATAAGCGGTCATATCATCTACCGGGACCGGCATATTGCTGACGCGCCTCAACTCATTCGCCTTATCGAGCAAAAACACCTCCGGTGTGGATATCTCTCCACCGTCAGCAGCAACCGTATATCCCCCGAACAACCACACCGCGTCGCCAGCCGTGACTGCCGCACCGGCAAGCCTGCCTTCCGGGGAAGGAACAGGCGGCAACGATTTCCATTGTTCAGCGCCGGTTAAAAGCATCCATGTTTTATTGTGAATATCAGAATGAGTCCTGCCAGCGGAAATTCCCTGAAGAGAAAACAGAACAGAACCATCGCTGCCCGCTACAAGGGCGACAGCGTTATTGCTCACCGGTTCTGGAAGATCCGGTAATTTTTCTATCTCCACATCAGCGGCGGACGCCATCGTGGACACAAGACACAGGGAAAGAAGCGGCGCACGGATCAACATCAATCGCCACCCAGAAATGCTTCGATATCATCATCATCGAAAGGCCAGTCCAGTTCCGCACCACTATCAAGACGTTGCAAAACCGGGATGCGAATGCCGTACCGCACCACCAGCGCCAGGTCATCCTCGATATTTACAGTTTCAAATAGTTTGCCGGGAACTGTTTCTCGTAACAGATCGCAAGCGTCATCACACAAGTGACACTCGGGACGTGAATATAGTCTCAGGCTTGTCATTTTTGTGACAGGTTTCCTTTAAAGGTGCCGTATATATTGTCTCAGGTTACACTCACGCCTTCGACCAGGGAAAGCACAATATGTCGGTCAGTATATTTGAATTATTCAAGATCGGAATTGGCCCATCCAGTTCCCATACTGTTGGCCCGATGCGCGCTGCCTGCACATTTGTGACCCGCTTACATGAGTCCGGAAACCTTGAAGATACGGTCAGAATCCAGGTGACCCTGTTTGGCTCTTTGGCCCACACGGGCCGGGGCCATGGAACTGACAAGGCTGTGATGCTGGGATTGCAGGGAAGCCTTCCGGACCGGGTAGACCCGGATCTGATTCCAGAGGCGTTGGAAAAAATCAGAAGCAAAGGCCAAATCAAATTATGCGGTACACACCCGGTCGATTTCTCAGAAAAAAAAGACCTGCTGTTCAACAAGCGAAAAAGCCTGCCCTATCATCCCAATGGCATGTACTTCGTAGCCCTCAACGGCCAGGGAGAACAAGTTCTTGAGCGGTATTATTATTCTGTCGGTGGTGGGTTTGTGGTTAATCAGGACGAGGCAGCCAGTGACAGAATCGTCAAGGACAACACTGTCCAGGCTTACCCTTTTGAATCCGGCAAAGACCTGTTGCAACAGTGTCACGATCACCACCTGACTATTGCAGAAGTGATGATGGCGAATGAAAAGAGCTGGCGAAGTAGGCAGGAAATTGAGCAGGGGCTGGATGAAATCTGGCAGGCAATGCGTTCGTGTATTGATCGGGGCTGTCACAGTCCGGGTGTATTGCCCGGTGGGCTGAAGGTAAAACGTCGGGCACCATCGCTATACCAAAACCTGGTCTCTGAAGATCCCGACCATGTTGATCACCTGCACGTGCTGGACTGGGTCAACCTTTATGCGCTTGCGGTTAATGAAGAAAATGCCGCCGGTGGCAGAGTTGTCACTGCGCCCACAAATGGCGCTGCAGGCATCATTCCAGCAGTACTGAGTTATTATCTCGAACATACACCGGGAGCCAATAATGACGGTATGCGCGTATTTCTTCTAACCGCCGCAGCTATTGGTATTTTGTACATTCTCAATGCATCCATTTCTGGCGCTGAAGTGGGTTGCCAGGGCGAAGTCGGCGTTGCCTGTTCAATGGCGGCCGGTGGCTTAACCGCAGTCCTGGGAGGAACTGTGGACCAGGTTGAAAATGCTGCAGAAATCGGCATGGAACATAACCTTGGGTTGACCTGTGACCCGGTGGGCGGATTGGTCCAGATTCCGTGCATCGAACGTAATGCAATGGGCTCGGTCAAAGCGATCAATGCCCAACGCCTGGCCATGAGTGGCGACGGCAAACATAAAGTTTCGCTGGACGATGTCATCAAAACAATGCGTGAGACCGGGGCTGATATGAAAAACCAGTACAAGGAAACTTCCCGCGGTGGCCTGGCAGTCAACGTGATCGAGTGCTGAGTGTCATTTCTACCAGGCAAAAATTACCTGCTGGCCAGCTTATTGGTACTTCCGCTGCTTTCGATCGCTGGTGATCTGTACAAATGGCAGGATGAGGAGGGCAATTGGCATTTCAGTGATCAGCCGCCAACGGATAATTCAAGCTTTGAATTTATCGAAATACCGGCCGAGCCACGCACCATGGCTTCGATGCGTAAAACCGGTAATAAGCATCATCCTTCATACGAATTTTTTAACCACTATCACGGACCCGCGGAACTGGAAGTTCGGCTGAAAATTGCACAGAACATTTTTTCCGACCCCCCGCTTCCAACCCGAATCGTATTACCAGGCCAAACTGAAAAACGGGTTGTGACATTTTCAGCCGATAACCCCGGGAGGGGGTTTAAATATCAGATGGCTTATACGCTGATACCAGGACGGCCGTTACAAAGGCTACCGGATAATATTGATTTCTACCCGCCATTTCCAAAGGGTCTTGATTACCCCATCAGCCAGGGTTTTGACGATGACAGCACCCACACCGATGCTGCTAACCAGTACGCGATTGATATCGTAATGCCGGTGGGAACGCCGATACTTGCTGCACGAGGCGGTATTATCATGGACCTGGAAGACGATTTTCATGGCGGCAAGCAAACTGAGCGCTATCTGTTGCGGGCCAACCGGATCCGGATTCTGCACAGTGACGGCAGCATGGCGGTTTACGCACATTTACAGGCCAATAGCGCAAGGGTGTACGCGGGGGCTCGGGTACCGGCAGGCGCATGGATTGCGAACTCGGGCAATACCGGATTCAGCAGCGGCCCGCATCTGCATTTCGTGGTTCAGATCAACGCCGGCATGGCGCTGGAATCACTCCCGTTCCGATTTCGTCAGCCGGGTGGCACCGCCATGACCCCTGAAGGCATCGGAATGATCAGCGGGGTCTTATCCAGCCCCTGATCTGCTAGAATTGCGCGCTGCTCCGGCTCTGATAAAACCACATGTCTGAATTAGAAAAACAAATTGAAAAAAGGCGCACTTTTGCCATTATTTCTCATCCGGATGCCGGTAAGACCACGCTGACCGAGAAATTATTGCTGTTCGGTGGCGCCATCAAGATGGCCGGTACGGTAAAAGCAAAAAAAGCCGCGCGACACGCTACCTCCGACTGGATGAAGATGGAAAAAGAGCGCGGGATATCTGTCACCAGTTCAGTCATGCAATTCAATTATTCCGGTTACATTATCAATCTTCTCGATACGCCGGGACATGCTGATTTTTCGGAAGATACCTACCGGACACTGACCGCCGTGGATTCAGCCCTGATGGTCATTGATTGTGCCAAGGGCGTTGAAGCACGAACCATCAAGTTGATGGAAGTATGCCGTTTGCGTCAAACGCCGATCTGTACATTTATCAACAAGCTTGATCGTGAAGGCCGCGATCCCATAGACCTGCTGGATGAGGTCGAGTCGGTACTCGGCATTCAATGTGCGCCCGTCACCTGGCCCATTGGCATGGGCCAAAGGCTTAAAGGCGTTTACCACCTGCTCGATGACACCATTCACCTGTACGAGTCCAGTAAAAACTACGTCACTCAGGAAGCGGAAATTATCCAGGGCCTGGATAATTCGCTGCTGGATGAAAAGCTCGGCTCACAAGCACACGAATTACGCGAAGAAATCGAACTGGTACAGGGCGCAAGCCATCAATTTGACCCCGAACAATATCTTGCAGGCACCCAGACACCGGTGTTTTTCGGATCTGCAATTAATAACTTTGGTGTGACACCCCTGCTCAAGGCTTTTGTAGAACACGCGCCACCGCCTGGCCCCCGGGCTACAACCGGTCGGTCGGTCGAACCCTCAGAGACCGCCTTTACCGGCTTTATTTTCAAAATTCAGGCAAACATGGACCCGATGCACCGCGACCGGGTGGCATTCATGCGCATTTGCTCCGGTCGTTTTCACCAGGGCATGAAAATGCGCCATGTTCGCCTGGGCAAAGATGTCAAAATTGCCAATGCACATACATTCATGGCCCAGCAACGTGACCACGTGGATGAGGCATGGCCAGGGGATATCATCGGCCTGCACAACCACGGCACTATCTCCATCGGTGACAGCTTCACCGAGGGCGAAGACCTTCAATTTACCGGCATCCCGAATTTTGCACCTGAGTTGTTCCGCCGTGCCCGGCTAAAGGATCCACTTAGGCTCAAGGCGCTGCAAAAAGGTCTGCTGCAATTATCCGAGGAGGGTGCCACGCAGTTTTTTAGGCCCATGATGGGCAACGACCTTATACTCGGTGCGGTCGGTGTATTGCAGTTTGATGTGGTGGCCTACAGACTTGAGCACGAATACGGCGTTGACTCGGCTTTTGAAAACGTCAATATCCAGACCGCAAGATGGGTCCAGTGTGAGGATGAAAAAATACTTTCCGAGTTTAAAAAGCAATTGCACAATAATCTTGCCGTGGATGCAGCAGATCAACTGGTTTACCTTGCACCGACCCGGGTCAATCTGCAATTGACTGAAGAACGCTGGCCGGCAATCCGTTTTGCACATACACGTGAAAGTCTGAGATATGCCTGATGAGGGTTTCCTGATCCCAGCGCGCTTACTCAAGTTCTTCCCCGGCCCGGACCGTCGCAAGGCCATCTGGGCTATCGCTCTTCCCATTATGGGCGGCATGATGTCGCAAAATGTGCTCAACCTGGTTGATATCGGCATGGTCGGGCGCCTGGGAGATACAGCCCTTGCCGCAACCGGAATAGGCAGTTTTTCAAATTACATGGCCATTGCTTTCATCATTGGCCTGTCTGCCAGCGTGCAGGCAATGGCAGCCAGGCGCCTGGGAGAGGGCAAGCATTCAGAGACTGCTGTGCCGTTGAACGGTGGTTTGATCCTTGCTCTGCTGATCGGAATTCCACTTTGCTTTGTACTATGGCATGCCACTCCCTGGGCTTTTACATATCTGACCAGTGATCCGGCGGTAATGGAACAGGGCACGCCGTATCTGCAAGTCCGCTTGCTCAGCATGGTGGCGGTCGGAATGAATTTTTCGTTCCGCGGTTACTGGAGCGCCATCCACATGACCGGCATCTACTTGCGCACCATCCTGATCATGCACGTGTTCAATATTTTCCTGAACTGGGTATTGATTTTCGGCAACCTGGGCGCACCGGAACTGGGGGTGTTTGGTGCCGGACTGGCTACCTCCATTTCGCTGTACATCGGCACCGGCATGTATTTTTTCTTTGCCCTTCGTCACGCTCAGGACAAAGGGTTCATGCACCAGCTTCCGTCACGCAGCATGTTATGGCGACAGTTTAAGATCTCCCTGCCTTCGAGTTTGCAGCAATTATTTTTCGCCACCGGGCTGGTCACCCTGGTCTGGATCGTCGGTCAGATCGGAACCCGCGAAGTGGCTGCCATAAACGTATTGATGACTTTCCATATCACTGCCATCCTGCCGGCTTTCGGTATCGCGCTAGCCACGACTACACTGGTGGGTAACGCCCTTGGAAGAAAAGATATTGATGATGCAGCCCGCTGGGGTTGGGATGGTGCTGTACTGACTTTTCTCTATGGTATCGCACTCAGTCTCATCCTGATCCCTTTTGCCAAACCGGTACTCGGTGTTTTTCTGACCAACCCCGAAACTCTGGCGCTGGCACACCTGCCGATGATTTTATGGGCGGTAATGATCGGATTCGATACCCTGGGAATGGTGTTAATGAATGCCCTGATTGGAGCCGGTGATACCCGTCGGAGTATGTGGATCAGCGTTATTGCACAATGGGTATTTTTCCTGCCTGCAGCGTATATTGTCGGGCCAATGCTCGGTTACGGACTGCTGGGTATTTGGGTCATAAACAGTTTTTACCGGGTCGGCCAGGCCCTGGTCTGTGCGCAACAATGGCACACCAGGAAGTGGGCTGGCATTGAGGTTTAACGCGTTACTGACTCCAGGCTTCACTCAATACTTCGGCTTGTTTTAATACCAGCTCAATCGCCGCCTTTTGATGGTCCAGAGGATATTTTCAACGTCGCAATGTGATCCGTACGAGGTTTCGCAGCTTGGTCCTGGCGCGCGCCCAAACCTCGTCCCGCAACAACTTTTCAAGTAACTCCACTTGGTCTTCGTTAATCATGCCAAAGCCTGCTGATCGGCACTGCAAAACAGTTTTTATCGGCGACTGGCAGACAACTGGTGCCTGAATAGAGCAATATACCCCCCTGAAACTGACTACCTGCCTGGGCAGCAAGCCTGACCAGGCCTTTTGCATCATGCTGATTCACTGTGGCAGCGCGTTTTACTTCCACGCCCCACACTTTTCGGCCACGCTCGATAACCAGGTCCACTTCAACTTTTTCTTTATCGCGATAGTGTGAAAAATTCAGGTCATCTTCGCCCCATCCTGCCTGACAGACCAGTTGCTGCACAACGAAACTTTCAAGTACGCCTCCGAACTCTGAGCTGTGCGAGCTCCACTCTCCTGTGGTGAGGCGGTTCAGCATGGCTGCAAGGCCTGAATCGACCACATGAATTTTTGGGGTCTTGATCAAACGCTTGGCGCTATTTCGATGCCAGGCCGGTAAGCGGCGCACCAGAAACAATCGCTCCAATATGGTGATGTATTTCTCGACAGTTTCCCGATCCATGCCCAAATCATTGGCCACATTGCTCACATTCAACAAGTTTGCGGTGCGCAAAGCCAATAACTCCATCAACCGCATCAACTCGTCTTCTTTATGAACCAAAGCGATATCTTTCACATCTCTTTGGATAACCGCTGCCAGGTATTGTCGAAACCACCTTCGCGCACCCGCCGCATTGCGTGTATTCGGCTCCGGATAACCGCCCTGGCAAATGGCTTCGGGAATACCTTTGACCACGCCATGGCCTGGAGATATTTTGGTTTTAATATCTCCCGCAAGCAGTTCCTGAATCAGGCTTTTCTTGCCGCCCTGTTTTTCCATTTCGGACAAGGGGTGCAGGCGCACCACTTCCATCCTGCCCGCGAGTGACTCCTGCACGCGGGACAGCAATAAAAGGTTGGCCGACCCGGTGAGCAGAAATCTACCCGGTGTTCGTCGCTCATCTACGGATAGTTTGATTGCTGGCAGCAGTTCTGGAACACGCTGCACTTCATCCAGGATGACATTTTCCGGAAGGCCCTGCACGAACCCAAGCGGGTCACTTTTAGCCGCATTCAATAGATTCTGGTTATCAAAGCTGATGTAATCCCTTTCGGGTTCCAATTTCTGCACCAACGTGGTCTTTCCAACCTGCCGGGGACCCAATAAGCACACCACAGGCGTATCCGTTAAAGCGGCTTTCAATACTGGTTCGATATGACGAGGGTACAAGTGCATAAAATTCAGTGGCTTGACCAATTGCGGATTATAGTACCGACTAATTGCGGAATAGTCTAGCGACTAATTGCGGGTTATGTGGGTGACTGATTGCGGGTTTGATGTGATTGATTGGGTGCAAATTCGCCTGAGAGTAGTTTTGGTAACAGCGAATCGCGCAAACTCTGTAGGATCTGGCTTGACCCTAAAACGAGTATAAGGAGAACAAAGCCCCTTTTCCACGAACCCTGTTTATTGACCAACAATTCAAGCTGGGAATGAGGAACCGGTATGACTTTCATTTGCCACGACACATCAAACTCTTTACATTGCATAGCAATAAAAATCACTTCATCAGGAACACCCTATGATTGCCAGCATTGGATTTGGACTATTTGGCCTTGCCGTACTCATTTCTGTCGCATGGCTTATGTCGATGCAACGCAAGGCTATTGACTGGAAACTGGTTGCCTCCGGGATCGGCCTGCAAATAGGCTTTGCCATCATCGTAATCCTGGTTCCGGGCGGGCGTGCTTTTTTCAACCAGTTAAGCATCATTTTCGTCAAGGTCATCAGTTTCGCCATGGACGGTGCTGCATTTGTTTTCGGTGACCTGGCGCGTATCGAAGAATTTGGATTCGTGTTCGCCTTCCAGGTGCTACCCACGATTATTTTCTTTGCTGCCCTGATGGGCGTGTTGTACCACCTTGGCATCATGCAAAGGGTCGTCCAGGGCATGGCCTGGGGAATGCAAAAAATTCTGAATGTCAGCGGTTCCGAATCGCTGTCTGTAGCAGCCAACGTATTCGTAGGACAAACCGAAGCACCTTTAGTCGTGCGCCCTTACATTGCCCGCATGACCGAATCCGAATTGTTCACCATGATGATTGCCGGCATGGCCACTATTGCTGGAGCCGTGCTGGCGGCCTATATTGCCTTGCTGGGCGGGCCCGATCCCGAACAGCAGTTGTTTTACGCTCGCCACCTGTTGGCAGCCAGCGTAATGGCAGCACCCGCTACCATCGTGATTGCCAAGATTCTGCGGCCTGAAACCGAGCAATCACTGACCAAGGGTACGGTCAAACTGAATGTTGATAAAACCGCAGGTAATGCGATTGAAGCCGCCGCCAACGGCGCTGCCGACGGTGTTCGTCTGGCACTGAATGTTGGCGGCATGTTGCTGGCGTTCCTTGGCCTGATTGCGATGGTCAACTGGCCAATAGGCTGGCTTGGTGACATTTCAGGCCTTGAAGCCTTGATCGGTCAGCCCGTAAGCCTTTCGGTCATGCTCGGCTATCTCCTCTCTCCACTGGCATGGGTCATTGGTGTTCCCTGGGGTGATGCTATTGCTGTGGGCGCCCTGATCGGCGAGAAAGTCATTACCAATGAGTTCGTCGCCTACTCACATTTAAATGAAATCAAGGACACGCTTGCACCGCATTCGGTTCTCATATCCACCTATGCTTTGTGCGGCTTTGCCAATTTCTCATCGATTGCCATCCAGATAGCAGGCATTGGCGGGCTTGCACCGGAGCGCAGGGGCGATATTGCAAGACTCGGTTTGCGTGCCGTGCTGGGCGGAACACTCGCCACCATGATGACGGCGACCATCGCCGGGGTGCTGACCGCCCTTGCATAATTAAAGTCCGGTGTCCGACCACTCACAATTCAAGCTGTTCCGTGAGACACGGTTCATGCCGTTTTTTATCACCCAGGCACTGGGTGCTCTGAATGACAATATTTTTAAAAATGCGTTGATCGCCCTGGTCGTGTTCCAGGGCGCCAGCATGGCTGGCCTGAACACCAACCAGGTGGTTAACTTTAGTGCACTGATCTTTATCCTGCCGTTTTTCCTTTTCTCTGCCCTGTTTGGCCAGTTTGCTGACAAGTACGAGAAATCCATGCAGATTCGCCGGATTAAATTATTTGAAATAGGCATCATGCTCACGGCAACCGCGGGCTTCTGGCTGCATAACCTGCCCTTGCAGCTTTTTGTGCTGTTTTTGCTGGGTTTCCAGTCGACTATTTTTGGCCCGATCAAATACGGCATCCTCCCGCAAGTCCTCAAACCATACGAACTGATCGGTGGTAATGCACTGGTCGAGATGGGCACCTTCGTTGCCATTCTTGGTGGCACCATCGCCGGTCCGCTGCTGGCAGGAGTAGAGGCCGACTGGCCGGTCTGGGTAAGCTCGGCCTGCCTGGTGGTCGCCGTTACAGGTTACCTGTATAGCCGCCGGATTCCATATGCCGAAGCGGTTGATCCCGATTTGAAGATTAACTGGAATATTTTCACCGAATCCATTCGCAATATCCGCTTCATCGGCGAAAACCCTGTCGTTCTGAACAGTGTGCTGGGTATTTCCTGGTTTTGGTTTTTCGGCGCTACTTTCCTGGTGCAGATACCCAGCTATTCACAAAACATTCTCGGTGGTGACCAGGCCCTGATGTCTGCACTGCTGGCGATGTTCATCATTGGTATCAGCGTGGGGTCGCTGCTTTGCGAAAAACTGTCCGGGCGCAAAGTTGAGATCGGCCTGGTGCCATTTGGCGCCATTGGCCTTACCGTTTTTGGCTTTGATATTTTCCTGGCCAGCCCGGAGGTCGCCG
>SMVA01103601.1_pt1 | contig 10264 bp, 7 predicted proteins | sample 2456451 | NCBI WGS metagenome assembly SMVA01 (sample SAMN11095933, study PRJNA526329) | marine sediment metagenome | biome: Marine sediment; feature: Surficial sediment; material: Deep marine sediment; isolation source: Hadal surficial sediment | place: Pacific Ocean | collected 2014-05 | depth 0-1...
CCACTTTTCAAGAAAGCACCCCCCCGGCCTTTTCTATTAAAGAATTTGGAAATCGAAACCGGATTTCAAAATTTGGGATATAATTTTTAGAAGATGCGCTGGGATTCGGTTGTGGGCGCAGGGGCACCCTGCTGAGAGTGTTGCCCGCAAACGACCCAAAGCGGACATATTGATGATGTAAAGATTATTCACTAAGGGTAAAAACTATGTACGAAGAGATAGCTAAGGTTTTAACAGAACAAATATATAATGATTTAAAAAGCTGGATACCAAGTTTATATCGGCGATTAAAGACTTAGGAAGGGAGCCAGTTTTTTCAGTCTCGAAACAAGCCTTGCGCAATATCAAGATAATTGTCAATTGAATCCCAACCTGTTAGCGGGACGCTACCAATGGTTTTCAGGTTATAAGGGTTGACAACTTCAAGCACACCTTGCGGCGTTTTACTTTTTTGCGCTGTCCGGGTCATATTAAACAGACCTTTTTAGCAAGTTCATCAATGAGGACTTTTTGATTTTCGGAATAATCAATCAGCAGGTCAACCAGGTGGACTCCACCCGCTTCAAAAGCTTTTTCAAAAGTAGGGATCAGATTTTCGGCGCTTTCGACCCGGTGTCCAGTTGCGCCGTAGCTTTCCGCGTATTTGACGAAATCCGGGTTGCCAAATTTAAGGCCCCAGTCTTCAAATTTTGCCTCGGCTTGCTTCCACCGGACCATGCCATAGGAGTTGTCATTTAAAACAGTCACTACCAGGTTAAGCTTAAGACGAACCGCCGTTTCCAGTTCCTGACTGTTCATCATAAACCCGCCATCGCCGCAAATTGCCATCACGCGCCGTTTCGGATAAAGCATGGCCGCCATCATAGCAGAAGGCAAGCCCGCTCCCATCGTGGCCAAGGCATTATCCAACAACACCGTATTGGGTTGAAAGGCTTTATAATTACGCGCAAACCAGATTTTATAAATTCCGTTGTCGAGTGCGATAATATCCTCGTCGCGCATAACCTTTCTTGTGTCAGCAACAATACGTTGCGGGATAATGGGGAATCGTGGATCGTCTGCGCCCTCAATCATATGGGTTTCCACTTCTTTGCGGATTTTTTCAAAATAGGATCTGTCGAATTCCACTTCGCCGCCCAACTTGTCTTTCAGCCGGTCGATGGAGCGGGCTAAGTCTCCAATGACTTCAACTTGTGGGAAATAGACCTGATCCACTTGCGCCGATTTATAATTAATATGAATAACCATTTTGCCGCCTTTTTCCATAAAGAAAGGCGGTTTTTCAACTACGTCGTGGCCGACATTGATAATCAGGTCGGCGCGATCAATCGCGCAATGCAGGTAGTCGCCGCTGGACAAAGCCGATGTTCCCAGAAAAAGCTCTGAACGCTCATCTACAACGCCTTTCCCCATTTGGGTGTTAAAGAAAGGAATGCGTGTTGTATGGATAAAATCATATAAGGCGTTATGTGCCTGCTTGCGGTTTGCTCCTGCACCGATCAGTAACAGCGGCATTTTAGCTTTTTTAATAATCTGAGCCGCTTCCTCTAGCACCGCATCGCCAGCAACTGCATAATGTCGCGGGTGTGGTTCCATTACTGGAGCATTTGTCTCCTCCGCTGCAATGTCCTCGGGAAGCTCAAGAAGAACGGCACCCGGGCGCTCCTCTTCGGCCAGGCGGAATGCTTCACGCACCAACGCCGGAATGGTATTTCCGTGGACAATCTGTTTTGACATTTTGCAGATCGGGTCAAACAAACTCACGATATCAATAATCTGAAACTGCCCTTGTTTGGATTTTTTAATCGGTTTTTGTCCCGTAATCATGATCAACGGAAATCCACCCAGATAAGCATAGGCGGCAGGAGTGGTAAGATTCGTGGCACCCGGGCCAAGCGTGGCCATACAAACACCGGCTTTACCGGTGAGGCGTCCATAAGTTGCGGCCATGAAGCCGGCACCCTGTTCATGGCGGGTCAGAATCATATTGATCTTGGAGGTCCGTATGGACTCGACTAAATCAAGATTTTCCTCACCCGGAACGGCGAAGATATATTCAACACCTTCGACTTCCAACGCCCGAATAAACAAGTCAGAGGCTTTTGTCATCTTTTTCACCTGATTTCCTTCCGTGGCAACCAATCCCACATTTTAACCCTTTTTTAGTTCCATTAGGTGACGGGTTAAAATTGTATGGTAGCGGATTGGGTGCAGGTCTGAGGCAGAAACTCTAGCTTAATATTGTGATACAAATATCAGAGGCAGGTCAGAAAAGCGAACCTTCGATCGCGTTGATTGTAAGTCCGCAAACGACCCAAAGCGGACATTTGCGAGAAGGAAACAATCTAAATGAAGCAAAAGATATTTCAAGACTACGCGAATGTCTGTTGTCAAAAATTCCTCTCATCGCCGGAAAATTCAGATCTCTTGAATTTCGTCATATTTGGCAGCGGAATGATAACAATGGATTTTCTTTCGCAACACTGCACTCACAATAAGATTGCAATTGATCTTGCTCAGTAATAGTGGGCACAAAGAAAGTGATGCATATAATCAAATAATGTAAATATTTTGCATAAGTTAGAAAAAAAAACTTAATCCAATAGCTCGTATATTTTATCGTATAATACAAAGTTTGAGATTGTTTCAGGAAAAAATAGGGTGCATTCAATTGGAGGATTAATTGAAATCCATTGTGCTGGTAGGAAATTATCTTCCAAGACGTTGCGGTATAGCGACATTTACCACTGATCTTTTAACCGCCATAGCAAATAAGACACCAAAAACATCATGTTGGGCAGTTGCACTGAACGACAGACCGAAAGGATACCGTTATCCGGATCAGGTCCGCTTTGAGATATCGAAGAACAAAATAAAGGAATACCACCTCGCTGCGGACTTCCTTAATATAAATCGGGCCGATATTGTTTGTCTGCAACATGAATATGGGATATTCGGTGGTGAAAGTGGTTCGCACATTCTTGAAATGTTGGGCGAACTTCGTATGCCCCTTGTTACCACGCTTCATACAGTCCTTAAAGAGCCCGATCCGACACAGAAGGAAATAATTGTAAAGCTCGGAGAACTATCCGACAGGCTTGTTGTGATGAGCCGCCGGGCAGAGGAATTCCTTCGTGAAATCTATGGCATTCCAAAAAACAAGATTACAGTAATCCCGCACGGCATTCCCGATCTTCCCTTCGTTGATCCCTCTTTCTACAAGGATAAACTTGGAGTGGAAGGGCATAAGGTAATTTTTACTTTCGGTTTACTTTCACCCAACAAGGGAACCGAATACATGATAGACGCCATGCCGGAGATCATATCCAGGTACCCCGAATCGATATTGATTGTCCTTGGCGCAACACATCCTGAGATTAAAAAGAGTTCCGGCGAAGAATACAGAATCTCCCTACAGCAACGTGCAAGGAGTTTGGGTATCGAAAAGCACCTGATATTTCATGACCTCTTTGTGGATTTACCTGAGCTATGCGAGTTCCTGTCCGGTGCGGATATCTACGTCACTCCATATTTAAACGAAGCCCAGATAGTTTCGGGAACGCTTGCCTACGCACTGGGCGCTGGCAAGCCCGTCGTTTCCACTCCTTACTGGTATGCCGAGGAGATGCTCGATGAAAAAAGAGGCCGACTGGTGCCGTTCAGAGATTCAAAAGCCCTAGCCGTGGAAATCATAGACCTTTTTGATAACGACGCGGAAAGGAACGCGATGCGAAAGCGCGCATATATGCACTGCCGCAACATGATATGGAAAGAAGTGGCGCGCATGTATCTGGAGGTATTCAAAAAAGTCAAAGAGGAACACCAGGAAAAACCTGGCCAACTGTTAAATAAAAGGACTCATTATATTTCACCGCAGGAACTTCCGGAAATAAACCTGAAACACCTCCGGCTTTTAACAGACGATACGGGCATGCTTCAACATTCCAAGTTTACAGTAGCTGACAGGAGCCATGGGTACTGCACGGACGATAATGCCCGCGCGCTCATTGCGGTGTTAATGGCGCAGAAAATGGTTCCGGAAGACGCGTCCTTGTATGATCTCGCAGGCCGATATCTCAGTTTCCTCGAGCACGCCTTCAACAATGAAAACGGCAGGTTTAGAAACTTTATGACGTTTGACCGGAAGTGGACGGAGGATTACGGTTCCGAAGACAGCCAAGGCCGCGCGATATGGGGCCTTGGAGTGACTGTCGCGCTGTCGAAAACGGAAGGCCAGGTCAGGCTTGCGATGAACCTCTTTAAGCGTGCTCTTCCGGTATTGAGCGGTTTTAAATCTCCTCGTGCGTGGGCCTTCAGCCTTATAGGGATACACGCTTACCTTGTCCACTTCAGCGGTGACAGCGACGCACGGCGCATAAGGGAAGTGCTGGCGCTTAAACTGTTTGATTTATACGCAAAGAACGCATCCCCCGACTGGCCGTGGATAGAAGACATCGTAGCCTACTCCAGCGGCAGGATACCGCAGGCGCTCCTTTTATCAGGCCAGTGGCTTCATAGAGGAGACGTGATAGAGGCGGGACTGAACTCTCTTGAATGGCTTGTGAAGATACAAACCGATCCTGCAGGTCATTTCGTACCCATAGGCAACGACGGCTGGTACGTTAAAAACGGCAAGCGAGCCAAGTTGGACCAGCAGCCTGTGGAAGCGCATTCCATGATTGACGCCTGCGTTGAGGCTTATAACGTAACCGGTGAAAAGAAATGGATCGAAGAAGCGCGCCGATGTTTCGACTGGTTTCTGGGAAGAAACGATCTCAACGTCCTGATTTACGACTACACAACAGGCGGTTGCCGCGACGGCCTTACCGCTGAAGGAGCAAATCTAAACCAAGGCGCCGAATCAACTCTGGCATGGCTACTCTCTCTCTTGAAAATGTATATGGAAATAGGAGCAACCCACATACCAGAGAATAATAAGTAAAGAGCGCGATTCTACATAGCTCTAAGATTCTTTACGCCTCGGCTTTTAGTGAGCGGTGTGGTCAGCGGCCATCCACCACGAGTTCCGGTACCCGTCACGGGCAATTATGAAGACTGATTCATCAGCGATAGAACCTCCGGGACGGAAATTGTTGCTACGCTGGTTTTCTGGTCGGCTATGGCGAAGGGAATAACAAGTTCGTCGTTGTGTATCATGGATCCACAGGAATAGACAACGTTTGGCACATAGCCTTCCCTCTCTCCGTCGGTTGGCGCAAGTATCGGCTCGTCAAGCCTGCCTATGATCCTGGATGGGTCGTTGAGGTCCAGTAACTCGATCCCAATGCTGTACTTCCTCATGGCCCCAACTCCGTGAGTCAGCAGGAGCCAACCCTCGTCGATTTCGATCGGGGACCCGCAGTTTCCTATCTGAATAAATTCCCAGGGAAGAGTCGGGGTCTGGATTATTTCGGACTTTTGCCAGAAACGTATGTTCTCTGAAAACATGATGTGGTTATTCGCTCCGTCCTGTCGGGAAAGCATTACATACTTCCCATCTATTTTCCTGGGGAAAAGGGCCATCCCTTTATTCTGGACGGCATCACCGTTAAGGGTATTAACCTTGAACGTAATGAAATCCTTCGTACTTATCAGTTGCGGTAGTATTACGAATCCGTTGTATGCAGTATATGTTGCATAATACGTGACGCTGCCATCATCGTCCGTAAAACGCACGAAGCGGGCATCTTCTATCCCCTTGCTTTCATTTTCCGAGACAGGGAATATCACCCTCTCGGATATCCGGTGGTCTTTGCGGAACTTTATTTCGTAGTTGGACCTTGCAAGCCACATTGCCATATCGATGGCGTCCCTTTTGCGGTCCGGGTCGAAACCGGACGCTGATTGTAGCCTCGCAACCTCACCTTGTAATTGATCGAATGTGAAATCGTCACCCAATTCGCCAAGCATATGTGACGTCACTGCGTTGCACGCCTTCATTTCGGCAAGCTTTAGGCCAAAAAGGTGTTTATCGTACAATTTATCTTCACACAATTCCGGCGTTTCAACATAATTGCTCATCGGGTCAAAATCCATGTTTCCCTCACGGTCTATTTTCCCGCTCCTGAATTCGATGGACGAAATATGACCCTCGCCGGTTGCGCGGAAACTCATGATAAACCTGGCGCTCCCTTCCGGCATGTCTTTCTGGTTCGGATGAAGAACTATGGAGGGATTAAAAAGAGCCGCCGCTTCAACTGAGTATTCACAAGTAAAATAAGAACCCAGCAAAAGCCGCCTCTCCGTGGTGATAGAGTTACTGCTCGGCACACAATATTCGATCTTCATGTAGTTTTTTTCAAGCGCCTCTTTGAAATACCTGTGGCGGCCGGAAAAATCCCTGAGCACCTGTTCCAGTAAAGTATTAACCTCCTCGTCACTTAATCCCAGTACTCTGTTGACCACCTCTTTTATTCGATGATCTGGACCGGGGATATAAGGTTTTGTGATTACACGGGAATTATTCGCCCGAATCATTATGGACTTTCTTTTCGCCAGCGACATTGATCTTTTATTATTATCTTCCATTGTCAGTATTATCTCATAAAAATATCATCTGACAAACGTATGGCCGCTTATTAATATATAATCGGGTTATTGGGGAAGATCTATTATCCCAATGTGTTTTGGCAGTAACGGTTAATCGGAACCTGGAGATATCTACATGCAAATAGCAATGCTTTCGCCAATAGCGTGGAGAACCCCGCCGCTCAAATATGGCCCGTGGGAGAGGATGGTATCGCTCTTAACCGAAGGGCTGGTTAAAAGGGGAGTAGACGTAACCTTGTTTGCGACCGGCGAGTCTGAGACCAAGGCAAATCTTGTTTCTGTTGTCGCTAAAGGATACGAGGAGGACAGGGAGTTGTCCCCCAAGGTGTGGGAGTGTCTGCACATTTCTGATCTCTTTGAACGGGCAGACGAATTCGATATCATTCACAACCAGTTCGATTTTCTTCCTTTAACGTACACTGCAATGAGCAAAACGCCTCTGGTTACTACTATCCATGGGTTCTCTTCACCTAAAATCCTTCCTGTTTATAAGAAATACAACGGCCAGACTTACTACGTGGCCATAAGTGATGCGGACCGATCGCCCGAGCTAAGTTACGTCGCTACCATCCATCACGGAATAGATATAGAAAATTTCACATTCAATTCCGAACCGGGCGAATATCTTCTGTTCTTCGGCCGTTTCCACAGGGACAAGGGAGCGAAAGAGGCCGTAGAAATAGCCAAAAAGACGGGAAAGAAGCTGATCATGGCGGGCATCATTCAGGACGAGGCCTACTTTGAACGGGAAGTGAAACCACATATAGACGACAGGCAGATCATTTTCGCAGGTATGGCCGACCCAAAAGAGCGTGACGAACTCCTCGGGAAAGCTTTTGCGCTTTTGCATCCGATAAACTTTGAAGAACCATTTGGGCTTTCGGTGGTTGAGTCGATGGCGTGCGGTACGCCGGTGATAGCCTTCAATAAAGGAAGCATGCCGGAACTCATTATTGACGGCAAGACCGGTTTCCTTGTCTCTACCGTTAGTGAGGCTGTTGACGCTGTTTCCCGTATAAAGTCCATAAGCAGGAAAGAATGCCGCTCGCACGTTGAAGACCGTTTCACTGCAGACCGCATGGTGAATGATTACATGGAAGTCTACCGGAAAATACTCGACCAAAGAGAACACTACCGCCCGTGGGGATTTTACGATGTGCTTTCAGATGAGCCGGATCATAAGCTAAAAAGGATAACCGTGTATCCTGGTCAGCGCCTGAGCCTCCAAAGACACCGCCGCCGTTCGGAACACTGGTATATTGTTCAGGGAAAGGCTGTCGTTACACTGGATGATAGGGAAATAAGCCTTGAAGAATGCGAGTCCGTGGACATACCAAAGGGCGCCGTGCATCGTATAAAGAATCCGGGGAGAGAAAACATGGTTTTCGTGGAGATCCAGACCGGCGATTACTTTGGCGAGGACGACATTGAACGTCTGGAGGACGATTATGACAGAGCACAATAAATTTAATGGGAAAGGCTTGGTAAAGCGGTATGAAAATAATCCCATCCTTACGAAGAAAGACGTGCCGTATCCGGTTGAGACCGTCCATAACGCTGGGGTTACGAGGTATCAGAACAGGTACATAATGATCTTTCGCTCGCACCTTCGCAACGGTCGTTCGATTATAGGAATTGCCGAAAGTGAAGACGGGCTTGGTTTCAAAGTACACCCCGAGCCTTTTCTTGTTCCGGCAAAAGAGGGAACCTTCGCCGAGTACGAGGAGTTCGGAGTGGAAGATGCGCGCATTAGTTTAATCGATGGAGAATATTTGATTACTTACAGCGCCTATTCCCGGCACGGGGTTAGGGTTGCGCTTGCCAAAACAAGGGACTTCAAATCACTGGAACGCGTGGCCTTGATAACGCAGGCGGATCACCGCAACGTCGTCATATTCCCTGAAAAATTCGGCGGTCTTTATGCGCGGCTCGACAGACCGCACTCCGAAATAGCGCCGTGGTCCATCTGGATTTCATGGTCGCCCGACCTCGTTCACTGGGGAAATTCAAAACTGCTCATTAAATCCGCCGCTTACCACTGGGACGAAATGAAAATCGGCCCCGGCGCAACTCCTGTTAAAACCGAAAAAGGATGGCTTCACATTTATCACGGCGTGTTCGAGACAATGGACGGCGCGGTTTATCGTCTCGGCGCCGCGCTTCACGATCTTAACGATCCGTCAATAATACTAGGAGTGTCCGACGACTGGATATTGCAACCTGAAGACCCTTGGGAGCTTACCGGCTACGTTCACAATGTCGTCTTCACCTGCGGCGCGGTTCTAGAAAATAAAAAAACTCTCAGAATCTACTGGGGCGGTGCGGACAGCGTTATGTGCACAGGAACTGCGGATGTGGACGAATTGATCGGCCTTTGTCTTGAAAAACCACGCCCTCCGCTTGGATGATTATCTAAATCTCCGCCGAAGAATAAGAGCAAGGTGGTAATTGATCTTGCTCTTTGTGCATAAACCAACCTTATCGTAAAAAATAGGAATGTATGTAGCTCAGAATACACTTGATGTATGTCATCAAACGAATGTGTGTTTGACGTCAGCTAAAAGTGGACCAATTGAGGTAAAAAGTTAAGAGATACTTTCTGTTAAACTTTCCTGTCCATGACCCCCCCCCTTCATAAGGAAAGTTTCGAGTGAATCAGTCGTTAAAGATATCCGCCGTAGAACCCGCAAGAAGTATTACTCAGAGAAATAGATCCCCATTATCCTGGAAGGTTTCCAAAGCCGAATGTCCGCTATTGGCCGGTTGCTGCCGATCGAATGCCCCCCGCCACTAAACCCGAAAGGGTCCCATCCCTGGGACTCAAGTACTTGGCTTTACATCAACGTAAGGCCGACCACTTTTCAAGAAAGCACCCCCCCCGGCCTTTTCTATTAAAGAATTTGGAATTTGAAAACGGATCTTAAAATTTGGTATAAAAATATTAGAAGATGCGCTGGAAGTGAGGCAGAAGGACTGATTTTTAGCTAATTTCTAATTTATATAGTTTAATTAGGACATTATCGGTATTCATGCTACCTTGGGTGAGTAAACGAGGGTTGTTCAATTGCAGTGTAAGTTAATTCCTTCTAGTTTCTCGCCTCGACCAAACCCATAAAGACAATTTGGCATAGCAGACCAGGTTTTATTTGGTTTTTTCTCGCAGTGGTTCTCTAAAAGTTCTTGCCTCAGTCCAACCCAATTTAAAATCTAGGGAAGATGCCATTCGGATTTTCTGAAAGTGCATTCCCGATCAATTGTAGGAGAGTATTTATTATGGCAACAGGAACAGTAAAATGGTTTAACGAAAGCAAGGGTTATGGATTCATTGCAACCGAGGAAGGCAAAGATCTCTTTGTTCATTTTTCGGAAATTCAAGGCGACGGGTTTAAGACTCTTACAGAGGGCCAGTCGGTCGAGTTCGAGGAAGGTGTGGGCCAGAAGGGTCCATCGGCCACCAACGTGGTACCCAAATAAGAACCTTCGGAAGAAATCTGGCAGAGTTTTGACTCTGCCGGAGTCTTCTCAGTTCCATAGTTATGTGAAAGGGCTTGGCCATTTGGCCGAGTCCTTTTTCTATTTCAGAATTTGGAATTTGAAAACAGATTTTAAAATTTGGGATGTGGAACTTGTAAAAAAGGTCAGGCTATAAACTTTGTGGGAGTGTAAAGTGGCCCGGTTCGATGAAAATGGACAAATACTTGAAATCAGCAGAAAC
>SMVA01288534.1_pt1 | contig 10262 bp, 8 predicted proteins | sample 2456451 | NCBI WGS metagenome assembly SMVA01 (sample SAMN11095933, study PRJNA526329) | marine sediment metagenome | biome: Marine sediment; feature: Surficial sediment; material: Deep marine sediment; isolation source: Hadal surficial sediment | place: Pacific Ocean | collected 2014-05 | depth 0-1...
AGAGCGAGTCTGCCATGTTTCCGCACCGAGAAAGACGCGATCTCCGGAGACGATGATGAAAGGGTTTCTCTTGACGGGACCTGGAGATTTCTTCGAGTCCCGCATCCCTCTTCAGCACCATCAAATTGGGCTGACCCAGACTATAAAGACAATAGCTGGAAAAATATAACCGTTCCTTCTCTCTGGACCATGGCTGAGGACTCTCCTGATAAACCCATCTATACCAACGTTCTGATGCCTTATCGCATAGAACCTCCGCTCACCCCGGATACAAATCCTACCGGGCTCTATCGCAGGACATTCATCCATCGGGAGGGGTGGCGAAACAAACGCACTGTGATTCATATTGCCGGAATCGAGAACTGCTTCTACCTTTTTTGCAACGGACAGGAAGTCGGATTTTCCAAGGACTGCAGGCTGCCATCAGAGTTCGAACTCAGTCAGTTGCTGGTGCCGGGTGAAAATACTATCGCGATACAGGTGATGCGCTGGAGTGATACCAGTTACCTGGAAGACCAGGATCAATGGTGGCATGCAGGAATCCACCGCAGCATTTATCTCTATGCCACAGAGCACACCTACCTGCGGGATGTGTTCGCGCGACCAGCTTACGACGTTGATTCCGGCAAAGGTCAGCTAAACATCGACGTGAGAATCGGTGAAACCAACCGGGGGGCACTAAATCACAGCATCGAGGCATATCTGCTGAGCGCGCGCGGCAGGCGAGTCAACAATAAGTCCCTCACTGCTACTATCGATAAATCTAATTATTATGCGGTAATCGGAGAAGGCCCCGGCGTGAACCTCAAGACATCTGTTGGCAAGGTGAATTCCTGGAGTGCCGAAAATCCTCATCTCTACCGACTGGTGATTCTGCTCAAAGATCCGGATGGAAACATCATCGAGGCAACCAGTCTCGCAATTGGTTTCAGACACATCGAAATCAGGAATCGTGAATTTCTGATTAACGGGCAGGCGGTATTGATACGCGGAGTCAATCGCCACGATCATTGCGATACAACTGGAAAAGTCATCACCGAGCACTTGATGCGAAAAGACATCGAGACGATGAAGCGACACAACATTAATGCTGTTCGTACCAGTCACTACCCTAACGACTCAAAATTTTACGACTTATGTGATGAATACGGACTTTATGTTGTCGATGAGGCGAACCTTGAAGCCCACCATCACTATGCGCAACTAGGCCGGGACCCGGTCTGGGCGAATGCGTTTTTGAACCGGGCGATCCGAATGGTCGAAAGGGACAAAAACCACCCCTCGATTATCATGTGGAGCATGGGCAACGAAACCGGGTTTGGTCCTAACCATGTTGCCATGGCAGCGTGGGTCCGTGAATATGATCCCAGCCGTCCAATTCACAATGAAAGCGCGATTCAAAGGCAGGGCGTTCGAAGCATGTGGAACGAAAATCACCATGGTACGGATGTGCTGTGCCCCATGTATCCATCGGTGCAGGCGATCATCGACCATGCACAACAGTCAGCTGATGAAAGGCCGCTGATCATGTGTGAGTATGCACATGCCATGGGTAACAGCGGCGGCAACCTCAAGGAATACTGGCAGGCCATTGAAGGCAATCACGGCCTGCAGGGCGGTTTTATCTGGGAGTGGCTGGATCACGGCTTAAAAGCAACCGCCAACGGCATTCCCTACTGGGCCTATGGTGGTGACTTTGGCGAAGACCGCCATGACCTGAATTTCGTCTGTGATGGTCTTTGCTGGCCTGACAGAACTCCGCATTCTTCCCTGATTGAATACAAGAAAATAGTCCAACCGGTGAGCATCGAATTCAGACGCGGTCGAACTTATCGAATTCATAACAAGGACTATTTCAGCAACCTTTCGCAGTACAACGTGACCTGGGAACTGCTGTTGAACGGAAACCCTGTTTCCCGCGGCAAATTGCCCAAATTAGATGTCCCGGGCCAGTCCCACGGGGATATTCAAATTCCCTATAAGAAAGTAAAGACCGGTCCAGGGGATGAGTTATCACTGGTTGTACAGACCAGTCTGAGGCGGGATACCTCATGGGCAAAGAAAGGTCATCTAGTCGCCTGGGATCAATTTTCCCTGGAGACTAAAAAGGCGCCTGCCATGAGGATCAAGCGCGGCGCCAACTTGTTACAGCGAGACGGTGAGGCAATTATTGAATCGGACCTGGGCACCATCTACTTTACAGACACGGGTCTATGCAGCTGGGAAATTAACGGCCAAGAAGTCATCAGCAAGGGACCAACACTCAATATATGGCGCGCGCCTTTGGACAATGACGGCATCAAGGGATGGTCCGGTCAAACTGATAAGGCGCTGGGACGTTGGCTGGCACTTGGACTCGATAAAATTGAGTTGAACAACAAGTTACTAAAGGTAGAACAGCAGGGTTCAGGAAGAATAAAAGTCTACCACCAAACGGTGGGCACATGCGCAGCTGGATCTGTGCATATGCAATCATCTTTCACAGTGGACAATGGCGGCACGATAAAGGTAGAACATCTGCTCGACTTACCATCCATACTCTCTGATCCTCCAAGGTTAGGAGTAAGAATGTGCCTGCCGGGAGACTATGAAGCGCTGTCCTGGTTCGGTCGAGGCCCACATGAAACCTATTGTGATCGAAAGGAATCAGGATTAATCGCCGTTCATAAGAGCGACATAACTTCGCAATACGTGCCTTACATACTGCCGCAGGACCATGGCAACCTGACAGACATTCGCTGGCTATCGGTCACCAACGAACGCGGACAGGGGTTGATGGTTTCTGCCAACGGTAAGATTGAGGCGTCCGCCAGCCACTACCCTCATGAGGTTCTTACCCCGGCATTCCATACTTATGAATTAGTACCCGATGCAGATACTTGGGTTTGCCTCGACGTCAGGCAACGCGGTGTCGGTGGCGCTAGCTGCGGTCCCGACACTCTTGATAAGTACCGGATCCATGCCAGAAAGTACAAACTAGGCTACAGTCTTGGTCTCCAGGGATTTGGGAGTTCTACATGAAACTGGTAAGGATATGGGATATCCCGACACGGCTATTTCACTGGGCGCTGGTCATCTTAATTGGTATTTCATTTTATACCGGCCTGTCTGGTGGATTTGTGGAGATGGATTACCACATGATCAGTGGCTACTGCATACTGACACTCGTTCTGTTTCGCATTCTCTGGGGGCTTTTCGGCGGGTATTACGCCAGGTTCATAACTTTTGTAAAAGGACCAGGCACGATCATTAGATATCTGCGAAATCTCAAAACGGAAAGTCCACCCTATCCGGGTCACAATCCACTGGGCGCGCTCAGCATCATTTTCATATTGCTCGTTCTGCTGGTCCAGACAGGAACGGGAATGTTCGCTAACGATGATATTATGCTGGAAGGTCCACTGGTTCACCTGGTGTCCTATGATACAAGCCGAATGTTGACCGGTATTCACAAGACCAACAAATGGATCATTGGTGCGCTGGTGCTACTCCACCTGGTGGCAATTCTATTTTATCAGTTCTACAAAAAGGATCGGCTGATTGGCGCCATGGTAACGGGCAGGAAACTGCTCACTGAACCTGCGCCCATACAGAATTCACTTATTCGTGAACTTCTGCTTGGCAGCATTGGGTTCGCAGTCAGTGCGAGCGCGGTTTATGTGTTAATCACTTATGTTTAAAAACCCGGCCCTGGCGACCAAACACGGGTGAAGATGGCTTGCTAAAGATGACTCAGTGATCATGTTCCTCACGGAAATTATCATGGCAGCCCTTGCACGCCTGACCCAGCGCCTTCATTGCAGGTCCAATACCAGCTTTATCACCGTCATTGGCTGCCGCTGATATGCCATTGGCTGCTTTCACAAATTTGTCAACCGCTGCTTTGAAGTCATCCGGATTTTCCCAGATTTCCGGCAGTGCTTCTGATTTGGAGACACCACTGCCTTCTGGAAACACATTGGGGACGATCTTTGCCAGGTCTGCCATGCCTTTTGCGTGAAAACCGAGATTATCCAGATGTACCTGGCCCCGGAGAATACTGGACAGTGACGACATGTGACCGCCAACGGTCCGCATGACGCCCTGGCGATACTTAAATTCCGCTTCTCCATCCGCGAGGACCATGGGACAGACCAACATCGTAAAAACCAAAGCGACGATTGATTTCATTTCTTCTCCTTTTTACTTGCGCAGAGTATGGGGATAAATATTCGATCCTTCAAAAGCATCCCTGTTAAGTGAGCCAAAGTTGTAAAGATCACAGGGTCGACCTTTTTTGCTAGTTCCCGAGCATAGCCAATCTGGCCCAGATTTTCACTAGAAGAGTCCGCATAAGCATCTGCATTGCATTGACCTGTTCTGGTCACCACAGTATCGTGCGCAGATTGTTACTCATGAATTCGAAGAAAAGACCATGCCAGCGCAAAAAAGTTTCCCTTTTGAAGAGTCTCTCGCCAGGCTCGAATCATTGGTTGAACGAATGGAGACGGGTGATTTGTCCCTGGAAGAGTCTCTCAAGACCTTTGAAGATGGAATAAAACTCACTCGCGAGTGCCAGCAAGCCCTAAAATCTGCCGAGCAAAAAGTAAAATTACTGATAGAAAAAAATGGTGATGTAGAAGAACAGCCGTTCGAGCCTGATACCGACGATGCTTGATGGCCAGGCTGCGCTGAGAAAACGGGCAAATCACCAACTGGAAATCACCCTGGCCAGGCCGGAAATACCCTCCCCTCTTATTGATGCCATGCGCTACGGCGTTTTCAACGGTGGCAAGCGGATTCGACCAACGCTGGTCTATCTTGCTTGCGAGGCACTCGATACAGATTTATCACTGGCGGACAAACCCGCCTGTGCAATCGAACTTATTCATGCCTATTCCCTGATTCACGATGATTTGCCTGCAATGGATGATGACGATTTCCGGCGCGGAAAACCTTCCTGCCATGTCAAATTTGATGAGGCCACTGCCATACTCGCCGGAGACGCACTACAAACCATGGCGTTCGAGACCCTCGCCTGCGACACACAATTAACGTTGCAAACCCGGCTTGACCTGATTCGTGAACTTTCATCTGCGGCTGGGGCCAGCGGCATGGTTGCCGGTCAGGCTATCGATATCTCTTTTGAGAATAAGCAGGTTGATCCAGTCTCCCTTGAGAATATGCATCGACGAAAGACCGGATGCCTCATATCGGCCTGCCTTAAATTTGGCGCTATTATTTCTGCTGCAAGCCCGGCAAAAACAGAGACGATGGAACAATTCGGCCAGGTACTGGGGCTCGCATTCCAGATCAGGGACGACATTCTGGATGTGATCGGTGATGAACAAACCATCGGCAAACCGGTTGGTTCAGACATGTCGAACGAAAAATCGACATTTGTATCGGTTTATGGTCTTGATGAAGCCTCACGACGGCTAGACCAACTCCTGGTTGATGCGCTCGCTGCGTTAGCCCCTCTTGGTCCCACCGCCAGGCCGCTGGGGGATATTGCGCGATTCATCGTTATCCGGTCTCACTGACTTGCCACAGGTCTGTAGCCGACAAATAGTGTAGAATTGTGTTCCCACTGGCTTAATCAACACGCGAACAGCTTCTTTAGAATGTTTGATGAAATTCCAACAACAAGACCTGTAACCCCACTGCTCGATTCGGTGAATCTGCCCGTCGACCTGAGAAACCTGCCGGAAACTGAACTTGAGACCCTGGCAGAGGAATTGCGGCATTTCCTCCTCTATACCGTCGGCCAGACCGGAGGGCATTTCGGGGCAGGATTAGGCGTTGTAGAACTTACCATCGCACTGCACTATGTTTTCGACACCCCAACGGACCAGCTTGTATGGGATGTTGGCCACCAGGCATACCCGCACAAGATACTGACCGGCCGCAGGGAAAAGATGGCCACACTGCGTAAACCTGACGGTATCGCACCTTTCCCGGTCCGGAAAGAAAGTGAATTCGACACATTTGGCGTCGGACATTCATCGACATCTATCAGTGCCGCCCTGGGTATGGCCATCGCCAACCGCATCCAGGGGGTCGAAAAAAGGACAGTCGCTATCATTGGCGATGGCGCTATCACGGCGGGAATTGCATTCGAGGCCCTGAATCATGTGGCAGACACCAACGCAAACCTGCTGGTAATCCTTAATGACAATGCCATGTCAATCTCACGCAACGTCGGTGGTCTCGCCAAGTATTTTGCGCGAATTCTCAGCAGTCGTCTCTACCTGACCATGCGCGAAGGCAGCAAGAAATTGCTCAGCCGTATTCCGCACGCATGGGAGCTGGCTAAACGAACAGAAGAACATATGAAAGGCATGATCGTCCCGGGTACCCTGTTCGACGAGCTGGGACTTAACTATATGGGTCCAATCGATGGACATGACCTGAAAACACTCGTCCAGACCTTGCAGAACATCAAGGATCTAAAAGGTCCCCAGTTCCTGCATGTCGTGACCCAGAAAGGCAAGGGATACGGCCCCGCTGAAGAATCTCCGGCAGGCATACATGCACTGTCCAAAATTGAGAAATCAGCCAGCCCCATCGAACCAAAACGGCCGAGCTATTCAAATATATTTGGTGAATGGCTGTGTGACATGGCCGAAGAAGATCCTAAACTCGTCGGCATTACGCCTGCGATGCGAGAAGGCTCTGACCTTTCAGCCTTTTCGGAGCGGTTCCCTGATCGATACTTCGATGTCGCCATCGCCGAGCAACACGCCGTTACCCTGGCGGCAGGACTCGCCTGTGAGGGTGCAAAACCCGTCGTCGCGATTTATTCGACATTTCTTCAACGCGCATATGATCAGTTGATTCACGACGTGGCAGTTCAAAATCTCGATGTATTATTTGCAATTGATCGCGCCGGATTGCTTGAAGATGGTCCCACCCATTCAGGTGTCTTCGATCTTTCTTATCTTCGCTGCATTCCGAATATGATCGTCATGGCGCCATCAGATGAAAATGAAACTCGCCAAATGCTCTACACGGGCTACAGCTACAATGGCCCAGCTGCTGTTCGATACCCAAGGGGCTCAGGAATCGGTGTCGATGTCATCAAGCAAATGACGGCGTTTGAAATTGGCAAAGGAAGAATCGTTCAGGAAGGTCAGCGCATTGCCATTTTATCCTTTGGTTCAATGCTCAGTGCAGCAATGACAGTTTCCTATAAGCTGGGCTCAACCCTGGTAGACATGCGTTTCGTAAAACCCCTGGATGAAGAGTTAATCAGGAATATGGCGCTGCGCCATGACCTGATTGTGACCCTGGAGGAAAATTCCGTATTGGCCGGTGCCGGATCGGCAGTAAACGAATATCTCGCCAGCATTGAAGTTTCTACGCCGATAATGAATCTGGGTGTTCCGGACACTTTTGTGCATCAGGACCTGCCGGGCAATATGCTCAGCGCCTGCGGCCTGGACAGTGATGGAATTTTGCAGTCAATACTGGCTCACTCGAGTGCAAGCGAAAAACAACGAGCAAAAGTTACCCGTTAAACCGGGGTAATTTATCTTTGCCGGCGAAGGCAATAAACCTTAACCGGAAGTACCCTGGTCTTTGCCACCAAACAAATGTCCCAACTTCCCAGCCTTGGTCGCAAGATAACGGGCATTGTGATCATTGTGGCCTGTCTCGATGGGAACCCTTTCAGTGATCTCAATACCCAGCTTGGTCAGGGCAGTCACCTTTACGGGATTATTCGTCATCAAGCGAATTCTCTTAATTTGCAGGTGGGCAAACATGTTTTTACAAACCGTATAGTCACGCAGGTCTGCGTCGAACCCCAGTCTTTCATTCGCCTCGACCGTATCCGCTCCCTGATCTTGCAGCGCATAGGCACGTATTTTGTTAATCAGGCCAATACCCCGGCCCTCCTGGCGCAAGTATAAAATGACGCCACTCCCTTCAGCGGAGACCCGCTGCATGGCGGTTTGAAGCTGCGCACCGCAATCACAACGCATACTGAACAGGCAATCGCCGGTAAGGCATTCGGAATGTACGCGGCAGAGCACACTGTCGGAATTGGAAACGGAACCCAGCACAAGCGCAACATGCTCCTGGCCAGTATCCGGATCCTCGAATCCGTGCAGCGTAAAATCACCAAATGGCGTGGGTAGTCGACAGGTAGCGACATATTGAACAGACATCAACTCTCCGGAATCAACGTTAAGCTGATCGCAAATAGAGGATCAATTTTAGCAGGACCGGGACAGAACTTGAATTGCAGAGTATCTCGCATCATTTCTAGTGATAGCGGGTGACAATCAAACTACTGGAACTGCGCAGTCAACATCATCAGGCCAGCATTCTCTTCAATCTTCACACTCCTTAAAAATGACATGCCTAGCAATACCTCAGTCGGAAACTCTCCTTCCAGTACCACTGCCTGAACATTCGATATTGCAATATCACCCACTTGAACGATGCCAAGATATACTTCAGTGGAAGCAATTGTCCCACCTGCCGTCGTGACACGCATTTTTCTCCCTGTAGAAACATCCAGACCCAGCTCTCTTGCCGTCATTGTGTTCATGGCCACAATGTTGGCGCCAGTATCGATCAGAAACTTCACGGGACTGCCATTTATACTACCCGTCGTTATGTATTGCCCCTGGTTGTTTATTTGCACCGAAACGGTTACCAGGCCCGGTTCCTCGTACTGTGTAGTAATTCTCTCGCTCAGGCCAAGCACGGCACTTTTACCATCATATTTGATGGTTGCTCCTTTACTGTCCGCTTTTTCGAGATATATCCCCTCGGGAGACGTCTCGCCAGTTTTAAGAAGCCGCTGTTTGCCGTCAATCCTCAGCACCGCTGCATTCTTGAAGAGCGCCACGACTTCGATATCCGTTTCTTGCGCTTGAGCGACAGGAGACACGAGTAGGGCTGCTGCAAGCAACAGGCGGCTCGCCAGCCTGAAAGACTTCGTTAAAATGATCTTCATAAAACTGACCTTCATAAAACTGATCTTCATAAAACTGATCTTCATAAAAAAAGTCCAACAAGATAGGCAGAGATCTGTAACACAATCAAACTATAGAGTCCTGCAGCCACATCATCCACCATTATTCCCAACCCACCGGTAAATTCACGATCGAAATAGCTAACGGGCCAGGGTTTCAGGATATCAAATAATCGGAACAGCAAGAACCCAATTAGTAACCAGTACCAGCCATTCGGTAACATGAAAAGCGCAATCCACAAGCCAACAAACTCATCCCATACGATAGCACCAGGATCTTTTACCGCCATATCACGGGCAACCCAGTCACAAATGGCGACACCGGCAATGAAGGCGATAAACACAACAACAGCGTAAATTCCCGGGTGTAATCCAGCGATTAGCAGATATAGCGGGACTGCTGCTATTGTGCCTGCCGTTCCTGGTGCCTTCGGCGACAAACCACTGCCAAAACCGAAAGCAGCAAAATATAAAGGATGTGTGAATACCCGCTTCGCACGAACACTTAACAAAGGCATCGTCGTTTCATCGCTAAAAATGCTGGTACCCCATCTTACTGATCCCAGGAAGATCGGAAATGTCACCCGTCAGTTTCACGCCCTGACCCTCGACGATACGACCAATTCTTGTAATCCGGATGCCTGTTGCAATTGAGATACGCTCTATTTCCGAGCGCTGTCTGCCGGGTGCAGAAAAACAAAGTTCATAGTCATCACCAGCAGTGCACGCCAGCAACAGCGCCTTTTCGCGAGATGTATAGTCTAGCAGTGTGCGCGACAGTGGAATGCTGGATACTTCAATTTCAGCACCTGAATCGCTGCTATCGGTGAGATGATTCAGATCAGCGAGAAGTCCGTCCGATATGTCTATTGCAGCACTGGCGTGGGAGCGAAGCGCAAGTCCAACTTCGATTCTCGCCCGGGGGCAGTTATAAGCATCAACTAAAGAACTAAATTCACCCGCTTGTGCATCTGACAGTAACAAACCAGCACCTGCCTCACCGGGATACCCGGTCACATAGATATCATCGCCCGGCGCAGCGCCGCTACGTTGTATGGCCTGCCCTACAGGCGTCAGGCCCATCACAGTGAACGTCAAAGATAAGGGGCCACGCGATAGATTCCCACCCACAAGCGGTATTTGATATTCGATGGAAAGACTGGAGAGTTGCCTGGAAAAATCCGATAACCAGCCGTGATCTACCCCCGGCATCGTCAGTGCCCCGGTAAATGCATAAGGCTCTGCGCCCATCGCCGCAAGATCACTAACTGACGCTGCAAACGATCTTGTCGCAACA
>SMVA01371471.1_pt1 | contig 10262 bp, 14 predicted proteins | sample 2456451 | NCBI WGS metagenome assembly SMVA01 (sample SAMN11095933, study PRJNA526329) | marine sediment metagenome | biome: Marine sediment; feature: Surficial sediment; material: Deep marine sediment; isolation source: Hadal surficial sediment | place: Pacific Ocean | collected 2014-05 | depth...
ATTCCCGTGGGAACCAATACGCGGGCCCCGGGATGAATATGAACACCACGACGACCATCCGAAGTCACACCGGGAACCGGAGTTACTGGAACGAGATCATTGTTAGCGTCGTAAACGCGAACCTCTTTGGTTGTGAAGTGTGCGTGAAGATCAAAACACGCGGACTGTTCGGTTCCGAAACGCGGGTCTGGAACATCGGGATACAGTTTATAGAATTTCAGGATTGCCCTGTGGCTCATAACAAAAACCTCTCAATTATTTAGTAGCGCCGCTTACCAATGTTATACTTTGGTTGCAACTGCCACTCACTTTTTTCACCATAGGCAAGAATCTTGATCTGACTGATGGGTGCTACCGGTTCCTGTGTTCGGTCCGGCTCAGCTAGGTCAAGCAACTCCCACTCGGCGAGCAAGTTTGCGATCGTGTTTCTTCGGGCTACGTCGTTCGAAGAAAAGTTGGTCGGCATTCCGTCGAGTGCGAACAACTCTTTGAAGTGAACGATGTAGTACTTGCCTCTCTTATGCAGAATATGGCAAGACTGGTACAACTTCTTCTCTGTTCGGGAAGAAACTCCAATTCGTGTCAGGGTTTCACGGACTTTCAGAAAGTCGTCCGGCTGCCGCAGCAGGATCTCGATCAAATCTTCCACGCCAATAAGCGTGACTCGTCTCTCATCTTGGGACATTTTTACTACCTCAAATCGCTGGATCATTCCCCATGCATAGTACATGGTAGTTATCCATATTTAGCGATCTACGGCTTTAGCGTCCCTTACGAACACCTCCAGTGTCCAATAGATGTTTGATACGTTCGATCTGTTCCGGTGTCAGCAACACCAGTGCTTCAATCGCACGACGATTTGAGTACTGGTAGAATTCCTTCACGGCTTCCAAATCCTCTGGTTTTTCCACTTTCAACCAAGGACTAAAACGCTTTCGTTTCTTCACACTGTTCAGCAAATAATCAAACTGCAACTTGTGATCTATACCATGATGACCGTTCATCTGGTTCGCTTGAAAGATGGTGTCGGGGAAGTATGACAGACATCTATTAACGACGAAAGGAAGATACGACGCTTCATCGCGGGCATCTTCGGGGTCGTCAAGCAACGGTTGCTTGGTTTGATTGATGGCTTTCAGCCAGTCGGTCAGGTTCATGTTCGTACCAACGGTGCCAATTCTATTCGACGTTGCTTAGATCGCTCGACATACACAGTCGATCGGTCGCAACCTAGAAAGTCTCTACCCTCATGGTCGCAGGCGATCGCGGTCGAACCACTACCAGAGAAGATGTCCAACACTACGTCACCGGGGTTGGTGTTCGCTCTAATGATTCTCTGCAACAGAACAATGGGTTTCTGCGTCTTGTGCCACCCGCAATACTCATGACTGGTCGTGTGGTTGTTCTTCTCCCACACGTCGGTTGGAATCTTACCGAGAGGATTGTTCTGTGCTGTTGCTCGCACATTCTTTGCCATCTTATATGGGATGCGAATGTCATCAGCATTGAACACAAACTGTTTACCCTTCGAATACATGAGCAGATCCTCATGCTTTCGCGGGAACGTTCTCTGTGTGCGACCACCCCAATCGTAAGACCAGATGATCCAATTCTGGTAGAACATACCAGGGATGCGATCGAGAACCTCCATCTTATACTTGAGGAACGCATTCGTCTTGGTAGTGCCCCAAACGTACATGCATCTCTCTGGTTTCAGTACCCTAACACACTCGCGGGTCCACAGACGGCACCACCTGAGATATTCTCCCATCGTGTCCCATTGCTTATCCCATTCTTCGTCGATAACGTCGAAGTACGGCGGGTCGGTCAACACCAAATCAACTGAGTTGTCCTCAAGACCAGCCAAAAATTTCAGGCAATCATTACATTCGATCATTTCTTGCTCGGTATCTTCATGTTCTCAACCAACTCATTTTCGGTCCACGTTGGCGTACCGTAACGGTGTGCTGCGGTCAGCTTCGCGCCCGGCTTCGTTCCAACGATCACCACGTCGGTACGTCTGGAAACTGACCCCATGATGGACGCACCGAATCCCTCTAACTTGTTGGTCAGTTGGGTACGGGTGAAGCCTTCCAACTTACCTGTAAGCACGAACGACTTACCCTTGAAATCGTAGGTAGGTGCGGTCGCAACCTGCAACAATACTGGAGCATGTGGAATGCACAATGCTCGGGCGTTGTCGATCGGGTCGATCTTACCGAAGGCGCGTAGCTCGTCTCGGTACTCCTGCAACTTGCGGCGTTCGATCACTCCCAGCGAAGGGTGATCCGCCAACACGGAAACTGCCCTGTGTACCCAACCATCTTTGGTGGTTAGGCCAGTTATGATTGATTCAAGGGTGATATCTGTCATTACTCAACTGTTGCAACGTCAAACTCGACCAGTCTTTTTGCTAGGTCGGCGGTCGGTTCGGTTGCAACCCACTGATTGTATTCCATTATGCTCAGGTCTGCCGCAAGATCATTCTTGATCGCCGGCAACAGGACATAACCAAACAAGTGTCGAAAGCGGGGGTGATCTCCATAGAGAAGGTAACACAGAAACTTATCAGCTTCGTAACGCAGACCAAACTCATGATCGAATTCGCTGTCCTCGATCGACTTATAAAAAACTTGCTTGTCGAACGGTCGCAGGGTTCCCGTGCGGTCGATCTCTTTGAACGTGTACATTCCCAGTCGCAATGCAGTTGCGATACGCAACCACAAGTGACCAAACTCATCCCACGCATCCAATTGCTTGGTGATACAGAATGCCACGTAGTCGGGGTCGTGTTCCGTCTCAACCTGATCGGGAACCATTGGCGCGAAACCAGTCAACCAACGCTGGTCTTGTTTCTTGGGGACACGGGTTAGCTCTTGCACCTTGACACGTTGCCGAGCCTTCTTCGCATCACGAAACTTTTGTTTCTTGTTCTTGTTCTTTTTGTTTGCGTTGCGAGCCATTAGTGTTTCACCGCATAGGTTTTGATAAGATGGATCGGAACCGGGATCCAACCTTTGTTCTCGTTCCAAAAATTCCTGACCAGGAAGGCATCGTACGGCATGTCACCTACTAAACGATTGATCGGGCGACACTCAACGTAGTCTTGCGTTACGTCATCCTCTTTGTGTTCGACCACAATTCGGACAATCTTGCCGTCAAGATTCTCGTACTCCAACAGCACCGATTCTTCCTGCTCTATAACACCGTCCAGCCAGTCTTGGAAGAAGTTGTCAGCAACCTCCGGAGGAAAGAAGAAGGCCATGGGCACACACTGGAGCAGCACGTTGTCGTAGAGATAACCCTTTCGCTCTCGGTCGAAAGCGTTACGCAGGTACACGCACTGGTCGTGGAAGTTCTGAAACTTATACTTGCGATCTAGATCCTCAACGGCCTTCATGAATCGTTTGAAGTCGTCCTTGCGACCTTCCTCAAGCAAGAAAACAGGGTTGAAATCTCCGTTCTGGAGACTAGCCTCGGACGCACCGAATGACCCCGCAAGATTATTGAATTCTTTCTCGAAATCTTCTATCTTGTACTCAGCACCCAACGCTCTGATAGCGGTAGTCAAGTCTTTAGCTGTCGCGGGAATCTCCATCTCATCGGCCCCTGTAGGTCCATTATGTAGGGGATCCTTATCCGATGGCATAACCAGAAAGAACATGCTCATTTGAATTCACATTCCAGCATGATCTCGGTCAACGCGGCGACCAAGTTGATCTCCTGGTCAGCGACAAACGCTGCCTTGTACTGATACTCAGCGATAATCAGCACAAGCTGCGGGATCGTGTCTTTCTTCATGACATCGTAAGCAGAATCATAGAGTTTTCTGAACACTTCAACCGGGTCGTTGTCGATGTTCGACGCAACCCACTTACGCATGTCGGTAAACTGTTGCGCCTTCAACGCGGCGACCAGTTTCTTGATCGACACTTCACCCACGTTTGACAGGATACCAGTGTCGATCGAACCTGATCGACCGTAACGCTGTAGCTCACCGATGATTCGTCGGAAGTCAGGGAAGTGTTTATGGATTAGCTGTGCGACAACCTTCTCCTCGAACGGGATGCCCTTTTCATCCAAGATGGACGAGCAACGCTCAAGCAACTGTGTTGCAAGAGCAGGCTTCTCAGCGTTCGGGATCTGGAATTCAACCACAGCACACCGCGAATGAAGCGGTGCGATGATTTTGTTCTTGTAGTTGCAGGTGAAGATGAACCGACAGTTGGAACTAAATTCCTCGATCATACCACGCAACGCGGGTTGCGAGGACTGCGGGTTCAGGTGGTCAGCTTCGTCGAGGATTACGACCTTGATGCCACCCGACAGCGACACGGCCGACGCAAACTGACGAACCTTCGTTCGAATCACGTCGATGCCTGACTCTTCGGATGCGTTGATGAACAGTGCATCTAACTCTAACTCAGCACACAGCGCCTTTGCTACAGTAGTCTTACCGCAACCAGCACCACCGGCGAGCAGAAGATTTGGCATGTCGCCAGTCTTGACGACATCGTTGAACGTTCGTTTTATAGCCTTGGGGAGGATACAATCGTCAATAGTCCGAGGACGATACTCCTCAACCCAAAGAAAATTATCGGTCGCTGTAATCATAACGGTCCTTACACTTATAGTATAGCATATATTCAGGCAATGTCAAATTTTCCTAGCAACATATGCAGATTTGATGTTCCGTCAGTCGCTACAATCGCGGGCCGGTTCCAATCATGGACAATTATATGCTCGGCCACGCGAGCGAGATTCCTAATCAAGGAATCTTCCTCATTGAACATCTTGGATTGTCCCTCACTCGCATAGAGATTGGACTTTGCTCTCCAAATCCAGACATCTTTGCCCCTGAGTTGCAGCGTCAATAGTTCGATTTGCATGATGTGAGAGAACGCTGCGGCGATTATCGCCTCGTGGAGCAATTGCTTTTCTCTCTCGGTCCAGTTGAGTGCGTCTCTTTCGATGCAGTAGTCGTTGTAGTACCAAATCATATTCGGTTCAACTTTATGGGCACCGATAGGCGCGAAGCCGAAGTCTCGGTCCCAAATCTGTGGCCACAAATCCATCTCTTGCCATCCGTGAATCATACCACACCATCAAACGAGCTAACGTAAGCCTCTTTGTTCTCGATAGTTTTGTTCAATTTTGCAAGGTCGGCTTTCAACTTCGCCACCTGCGGAATGTATGTCTTATTGAAGTGCAAATCCTTAGCGAAAGGATCATCCTCGGGCAACGCACCGGTGACGTGAACGTTCTGCTGTATTGTGTCGATCCTCGACTCCATCGTTTCTCTAGTGGCAACCAGGGAACTCAATTCGTACACATGATCGGCATGATTCATCATACCTTTCGTGTAGTAATACTTTCCGTCTTTGCCTCTGTGCATCGGCAACCATTCAACTTCGATCATCTTAATCAGAGCGCCGAACAGGTTGCCCAGTAGCGTTTTCTGGACCTTGAATTTGCGAACCTCTTTCTTCTCAAGGTGCTTGACCGAAACCTCAGTGCCTTGAAACTGGAAAACGGTTCTAAAGTGCTCCGACCCCTGAGAAAATATTTTTCCCACCGAATTTTGGAGCAAGGTCTGCTGGTCCAAAGTTCCCCAGTTATGGAACATCTCTACACTAACATCACCACCGGTCTGATCGCTGCTACCGGTCCAACGCCACTCAGGAGGAGTGCTGCGTCTTTCACCAGCCATCCAACCGGTCACACCATCAGGTATAAACCGCTTGTCCTCTTCCCACAATCGCATGAGCAGATGAATAAGTTTCGGGCAATCATTAGGTCGCTGTCTCACGTCAGGTCTCCACTGACTACACGCTTCGGAGGAAAGGTCCACACTCCGTGGTGGTCGATGACGTGCTTCGGTTTATCCTGACGCTTCTGACCCAAGATGTCTACGATCTGGCTGAAAGACAGGGGCATGAAGTTGTTACAGTCAACACCGATGTCCATGCTTAGAGCATTAGGCATGTGTTCATCCATAAACTTCTGTAGTCCACCGTGCGAGTGACCGTACAGTTGGAACCAACCTTTGTAAGACCCCATCCATGTAGCGTGGGCATAGTGCGACAGCATGATAGGTTGGACGTTCTTTTTGCTCAACGCACGACGCAACTTCTTTCGCAGCGAACCGCAAGCCTGGACCTGTGCTTCGGTCAACGTAACATCGTTGAACACATAGATCATCGTAGACTCATAGTATGCTTGAAACACACCGGGTAGGTACGTCTTTCGACGGTCGTGATTGCCCCAAATCAGGCGAATGTCTTTGCAGTTGATCGCGTCTCGGTATTTCACTGTCTCAGGCGCTCGTTTGGCAAACACAAAGTCTCCCAGGTGCCAGAGCGTGGCATCGGCAGGGACAACGGCGTTGATGTTCTCGATCATCGCTTCGTCCATGTTCTCGCGTGACTTGGCAGACGGTCTCCAGTCCATGTAGGCCTGTTGATCGCCCGTAGCTCGCATGGCTTCGTAGGACTCCAGGTCCTCCGGTGTCATGAATAGCTCACGACCACTGTATTTGATAATCATACCGTGGTTGAAGTGCGTGTCTGCTGTGAAGTAGTCTCGGTCAGTCATCGGTTAATTACACATGGCTCGCCCCAACAGAGTGAGACGAGCCAGGGGTGGGGGTATAAAATCAGGGTCCACGATCAATGGCGGTCGTCACAAGCCGCATAGGCTGCATTCCGCCGGAATCGGCGTTCTCACGCACTGTAGGTGGATTTTTGCTCTTGGGCGATCCAATATTGAAGATCAGTCTTGGTGTTTACCCAATGTGAAATCTTTTTGGGAGCGATATGAACGTCATACGTCCCCGGGATCAGTCGAATCGTTTCGATCTTGAACAAGATACGGAACGTAGCACTGGTATCGTTCTTACCAACGACCACCGAAACACTGTTCGAAGATGGGTTGGATTCGTTGAACGCTCGCAGCAAGATGTTGCCGTCGTCGGTACTCTCGACCGCCAGGTCCTCAAACTTTCCAATCGCGGCGCGTTTGAAAAGATTCTCAAGCACGGCAGACCGCACCTTGAAAGTGACGACCGACTCGAAATCTTTGACCGACTTAGGTTCGGTCAGAAGATTCGTGGGAGAGTAATGGTACACCAGACAATCGCTCGCCTTGGCACCGGCCTCTTTCACCGTGACTCGGTTAGTTTCAAACGTAAACTCGGGCGTCTGGAACGTCGAAACCAAAGCAAGGAACTCACCAAGGTCGAAGATACCAAACGGAACTTCGAACGTCTCGGCAACCTTTGCCTTACCTACGATGCTCATGACCGGACTCATTGTATGCAGGACGTTGCCCGGCTTCACAATAATATTGGAGTTGATCCCTGCAAAGTTTTTCAGGAACTCAAGAGTCTCAGGCGATAGAACAATCGTCTGCGTCTGGGACTCGGTTGCGGTAGCAGTTGTCATAATGTAACCTCCACAGATACTACTCTAAGTATACAACATTTTCACTTGTTGTCAAGTTCTTTTCTCGATTCGAAGCCAGCTTTAAAACCTTCCTTGTGCAGGAACGCTGCCTTCTGCTCACCAAACAACCGACCGAAAGTATTCCCTCTCGGTGGGTATCGCAAGGGAGTATCGAACGGGAATGCTTGACTCTCTTGACCACCCAACGAATGGACTCCGTCGCGGCCCTCCAAAGGAAACTTGTCGGTGATTGCGGAGAACGCAATCAACGGGTAGTCATTTTCCTCTGTATGGAAGACGATCCATTGTAGGTTGCTAGTCCTATGAATAGCATTCTTCATCAGGAGTCCAGGGTTCATCGTCGTGACTTGGTGACACTCACAGAACGTTCGCTCGTTCTTCAAGCGATACCTGAACCAACCCCGCTTTTTGTCATCGGTCCGTGGGGTGCGCCGATAGACGTAAACCATAGTGCCCATGGGCACGACCAGCTTACCGGTCGGTATTTCGAATCTGTCTTGCCTGTTGCGTATCGAACGCAAGGGTGATCGTGGCACCGCCACTTCACGAACCGTAGCGTTGCCCATCATACTCGCCGCTGCGGCTTGCTTCTCAGCTTCCGTGCGAGTCCTGAATCGCTGAATGAGTACATCGCCACAGACGACTTCGTACATTTTGTCAACGACTCCGGTACTTGTGATCGGACCCGACAAAAAGGCCTGCCCCTTTTTCTCACGGAGCAATTCCATGTTGAGGATGTCCTGCGTGTCGTCCGCGTCCACGGCAAACTCGTCGGAAACCATCTTGGCTTTGTCTCTGCGCCTCTTGAAGAAGGATCGTCGTTGCGGTTTCATTTTCGCACCAGTTAAATAGACACCGCCCGTTTGGCGGACGTGTCATGATATCTAAAAACTCAGCCGGGTCCTGCGACCCGGCTAGAGCATCTGATCGAGTCAATCAGCCGGTGCTGACAGTCTCGGAGTCGGAATCGACCACAGGGGCCTCTTCCTTGCTGGTTCGCTTGACCAGCGTGGGGAGCGTAAACTCACCACGACCTGCCCGGAGGGCATTGTCGCCAGTTAGCCATGACGGCCACTTGACTTCGCCGAGTCGCTTGACTCGGACGATTTCCACGATCTGCTTTCGCGTGATCGTGACCGCCCCTGGAAGCTCTTCGGCAACGATGTCGAGGAACTTCTGACGGTTGGGGGTGTAATTCACAGAAGTCATAAAATGTCTCCTTTCACTAGTGAATTTGAAAAGGGTTCGTAAACGGTTAGTCGGATCAGAACGGGCAGTCCTGGTCCTCTTCGGTTGCGGAGACCGCGACACCCTCAGGCGCCTCGGTCGTCTCGGACTCGGGCTTGTTGACTTCGGCATCTACCAGGCGGTAGAAGTCGAGGAAGGACGCCTTGGTGTCCTCGTCAAAGCGGGCGATCGAAAGTTTGATCGACTTCATGCGAGCATCGGCGGACTTGTGGAACACGGCGTAGCAGGTCAGCACGTTGACGAGGCGGCGAGTCGAGATAACTTCGTCGATCTCCTCAAGGGCGTGAGTCTTGCGGATGTTCGCTGCCCACTGAATGAGGCAGTCACGGAAATTCTCGTCGGTGACGCCAAGCTGCCGCATATGGGCATCGAGAATTTTCGTCTCGGTTTTGGCGTTCGGGTACGGCTGGTCAATCGTGATCGGGAACCGATCAAGCATCGCCTCGTTCAGGATGTTCGTGCCGACGAATTTGCCGGAATCGTTGCCCTGCCCCTTAGTGTTGGCGGTGCAGAGGATATTGAAACCGGGCTGCGGGCGGACCCAGCGGCCAACTTTCTTGAGGAAGACGCCCTTGCCTTCAAGAATCGGCTGGAGGCACATCATTTTCGCGGTGCCGAGGTCGATTTCATCGAGCAGGAGGATCGCGCCACGCTCCATCGCCTCAACGGCGGGACCGGGAACGAAAACGGTGTTGCCGTCAATCAGACGGAAACCACCGAGGAGGTCATCCTCGTCAGTGTCGCAGGTGATGTTCACCCGAAAAAGTTCCCGGCCGGTGCGGGCACAGGCCTGTTCGATGCCCAGAGTCTTACCGTTACCGGACAGGCCGGTGACGAACACGGGGAAGAACAGGCGCGACTTGATAACGTCGCTGATATCTTTGAACGTGCCCCACGGAACGAACCATGAGGCCTTCTCGGGAATGAATCGGGTGCTGGAATTGATACGCTGAATCAGCGTGATCTCTTCCTCGCCAGCAATAGCAGCCGCAAACTGCGGCTTGGGGGCTGCCTTCGCGGCAGCAATTGCGGGGGCCTCGGTGGAAACCATGGCGGTCGGCGCGGTGCCGTCGGTTGGGAGACGATACTCACCACGGACACCGGGAACCCGGTAGTCGATGTTGGCGGTCAACCACGACGGCCACGGGAGTGAATTCTCTTCCACGATAGCGGACACTTCCTGCCGCTTGGCGATCGGTTTGTCGCCATACTTGGCGGTGAACAGGGAGAGGAAGTGCAGTTGTTTGGGCTTGAGGGCCATGGACGAAACTCCGAGAGAGAAAACGAATCAGATACTTAAGTATACAATGCCTTTGGGGAAAGTCAAAGTAAAAATGCGAAACAGATGAAGAAAAGTCTCCATGGGACTGGGAAGCCGCAAGGCTTACCCATCTTATCCAGGCCGGTCAGACGCAACAGGTGGGCGCGAGCGGTGGTCAGGATGTCGGTGAGAAGGAAACTCATGCTACACTTAAAGGATACAATCTGGCTGGGGAAGTCCAAACTCTATCCACCGACTTTGGGACATTGTGTGGCAAGATATGACGGTTA
>SMVA01019362.1_pt1 | contig 10261 bp, 5 predicted proteins | sample 2456451 | NCBI WGS metagenome assembly SMVA01 (sample SAMN11095933, study PRJNA526329) | marine sediment metagenome | biome: Marine sediment; feature: Surficial sediment; material: Deep marine sediment; isolation source: Hadal surficial sediment | place: Pacific Ocean | collected 2014-05 | depth 0-1...
CCGGAAACCTTTACGAGACATGGACTGCGGGCAGTTACTGGGGGTTTGGGGGGATTTATTTCTACTACTGGGAAATTTTTTTTAAATTGACCATTTATACCGACTGGTATCAATCAGGGTCATCAGAAAAAATAATTTCAGCGACTGAAAAGAACCATAAACCCCCCCAAAACCCCTTTTTTGGAATTTGATAAAGGCCTGAGATGGGCAGCCCCGCCTTCTTGCGCAAGTAATCTGCCACTGGCTCCAGAGTGGCACCCTGTGGAGAACTGAGACCTCAGTAATACACTGGCCATGCCCTGCCCGCTTCCCCCACCAGCACACAGAGACAAGCACCTGTAATGCCCCATACATTGATTACGACGAGGACCCTGAAATGAACCGAATGATGATCTGGACAATACGCCTAATACTCACCGTCAGCTTCCTGGCACTTATTGCCACCAACATCCTCACTCTGACTAATGCTGCTTTCAATACCGCACTCTCCGGGTTGATGGGAACGGCCCTTGGTATCCGCACTGTCTCGAGCATGATGCAGACGAAACTCTCCAGTCAGGACAAGGCCATCAAGAAACACAAAGCCACTGCCATCAAACGCAAGGCTGCTACCAGAAGATTCGGCACCAGGCTCGCCAGTAGAACCAAGCGAGTGGCGGCAAAGAGTATTGCTGCCATCCCGGCGGAGTCGATCCCGTTTATCGGGGTGGCTGTACTGATTGCGGATACCGGATATGAGTTGTATGCGGCTTGTGAAACGGTGAAGGATCTGGATCAGCTGTATTCAGATTTTGGGATGGAGGATGAGGTTCCTGATGGTGCGCTGCACAGTGTCTGTAATCCAACCCTGCCCGATGCGGGGGAGGTCTGGGATGGGGTAGTTGAGAAAAGTGGGGAGTGGTTGGATCATGCGAGGGGTGCGATGTAGAAAATTCATCTAGTATGGACCATCGAAATCTCCCTGGCGCGAGTTACTGGACCACACTCTCTTCTGGACGGCGACTGACCTGGAGAACAATCTTCGCGCTTATCAATGTTATTACAACGAGTGCCGGACTCATTCTGGGAGGGATGGAAGTACTCCAGCAATTCCCGCCGAGACAAAGGTTGCAGATATCAACCACTACCGGTGGAAATCGCACTGTCGTGGCTTGTTTAAGTTACCAATCGCCGCTTGAATTTGTAATTCGCCAGGGACAGGTGCCACAGCTGCTCCATAGTGGCTACCTCTGCACAGTTTTGCATGAGGCATTACTATGGCCATGCCCTGCCCTGTTCAACCACAACGCTCAATCAGCAGAAACGCCATTGAAAAACGGCTTGGCCTAGAGTCCTGCGTGCTGTCGTTCAGGAGTGAACGAATATGAATTGAAAGCCCCCTGACGCGAGTAAGATTCCAGGGAAGTGGGAAGCTTTTCGCGAGAGCTTAAGACTCATCAACCAGGCAGTGGAGCCAATCTGCTCGCAACACACTGTTTATCCGTCCTATACTTTATCTCAGTGATATCGCCGAGGTGATTTTGGAGGCAGCCGCAAGGCTGGCCTGGCGAGCAATCTGCGATAAAAACAAGCTGTCCCAGGATGAAGTCCCGGAGTTGTCAGGGCTGGGAGTGATCATTCTTGGAGGCCGGGGTTCCAGGGACCTGAGCTATGACAGCGACCTCGATATTGAACTGATAGGGGAAGTGAGGACGCGGTAGAGAGGATGCAGCGGAACTGAGCGTTGGCGTGGAGCAGGTTTATTCCCGATTGATGCCACAATGTTGATTGCCTGAAATCAGCGAGCTTATTTCAGCCCATGTTTTCTCCGATGATATTTTCTATCAGTGGTTGCAACTCGCTGGCTGCTGCTTCCATGTCATATTTTGCAATATGCTTCGTGATGCCCAGCAGCATTTCATGCACCCGGTGGCCATCAACGGCATCCAGGATATCGAGAAGCGTGTCTTCGGCCGCGGAGTCGTATTCTTCCAGTTGATCCAGTAGCAATTGCAGATTCTGCCCCAGGTCCTTAGGAAGTGTTTTTTCTTCTGTAGAATCAGAAGCCTTCCTATGAGTATCTATGCTTTCAATTAGATTGATAATCCGGCTGAGTTCTGCTCCGGTTTGGGCCAGAAGCTCCTCTACGCCGCCATCAGCTTGCTCCATTATGGCCGTTTCAAGTTTGGCGGCTGAACTGAATAGTTCTGTGGCTCCTACGCTGCCGCTCACTCCCTTGAGGGTGTGCGCCAGGCGCACGGCCAGTTCTTGCTCCTCGCATGCAAGCGCTCCATCTATTTCGGCAATTGCGTTCGCCTGGTTTTCGGCAAATTTCTGTAACAGCCTGATATAAGACTGTGTGCTTCCTCCCATTCTTTCCAGCCCGCCCTGCACATCAATGCCCGACATTTCTGGCAGGGGTATTTCATCCTGGGCGGGACTAGCCTCGCTCAACGCCTCTGGCAGTGCTCTTTCGCCATGCGGTATCCATGTGAGAAGGGCCTCAAGCAGCACTTGCGGGCGTATAGGCTTGGCGATATGTTCGTTCATACCTGCCGCCAGGGAGCGGTCGCGGTCCTCCATCGTTGCATTCGCCGTCATGGCCAGAACGGGCAAATCCCTATACTTGTCGTTTTCCCTGATCTTTGCCGTTGCAGTGAATCCATCCATAATGGGCATTTGAACATCCATTAATACACATTCGTATGCCTTGCTATCCAGCATGTCCAGCGCTTCGCGTCCATGGTTGGCAATATCCACATAAAAGCCCGCCTGTTCGAGGATTTCACTGGCAACTTGCTGATTGATCTCATTGTCTTCAACCAGAAGAATATGCGCACCCTGAACTGGCCGTAGCGTCGCCATATCAAACTTCTGCCCCCCCAGTTTCCGTCGTGTGGCGGTAGTTGCTACGCCAAAAGCAGCCATGACTGCATCGAATAAATGTGAGGGGCTGACAGGCTTGGATAAAAATTGGTCGATATATTCGCCCCCTGGTTTGCCCGAAATGTCTCCGGTACTGAAGGCCGAAACTATGATGATATGTGGGTCTACTTCCGGTTTGATTTCAGTTTTTATTTTTTGTGCGATTTCCAGTCCCGTCATGCCAGGCATCAGCCAGTCGAGTACTATCAAGCCATAGTCTTTTGGGTTTTCTGCCATTAACTCAAACAGGCCCTCTGCACCAGTCGCCTGGTCAACTTCGAATGTAAAATGTTCCAGGTAAGTAGTGAGAATTTTTCGAGATGTCGGATTGTCGTCCACGACGACGACGTGCATGTGTTTAAGCTCAGGCGTGGTGTCGAAAGTCTTCATTTCCTCCTCGTCACCAACTCCCATGGTAACCGTGAAGGTGAAAGTGCTGCCTACTCCATATTCGCTGTCAACGCCTATTTCACCTCCCATAAGCTCGACGAGTTGTTTGGAAATAGACAGTCCCAAGCCTGTGCCACCATATTTTCGTGTGGTGGAAATATCTGCCTGGGAGAATGATTGGAAAAGCCCGGCCTGTTGCTCAGGGGTCATTCCTATCCCCGTGTCGTGCACAGAAAATTTCAGAACGAGTTTGTCGCCAGACACCTCGTCGAGTCCGATATTAACCAGAATCTCACCTTTTTCTGTGAACTTGACGGCATTATTGGTCAGGTTAATTAAGATCTGGCCCAGTCTGAGTGGGTCACCAAGTAAAACAGAAGGTATATTCGGGTCGCGACTGAATAGGAACTCCAGCCCTTTTTCCTGGGTTTTCACGCTGACCACAGTCGCCAGGTTTTCCAGAACCTGATCCATTTCAAACCCTATTATTTCTATATCGAGCTTCCCGGCCTCGATTTTGGAGAAGTCCAGAATGTCATTTATGATGCCCAGCAGGGACTCCGCTGAACTGTGAATTTTTGACAGGTAGTCTTCTTGCTTGGCAGTCAGCTCTGTCCTCAGGCAGAGATCACTCAGCCCCATGACGGCGTTCATGGGGGTTCTGATCTCATGACTCATATTGGCCAGGAAGTCGCCCTTGGCTTCAGTGGCGGACTCCGCGATCTCCATGGCTTTCAGGATTTCACTTTCTGCTTTTTTACGTTCGGTGATATCCCGTACAAAGGCTGAATAATAAATTTCTCCATCCACTAGATTTTTCGATATGCCTACCTCAGCAGGAAAAACGGTTCCGTTTTTTGTAAGGCCAAATAATTGTAAGCCCCTGCTCTCCATAGTTTGGTTATTGGCCTCCGAATCTCGAAATTTATGGACATTTTCCAGATGTTCCTCCCGTGCATATTCAGGGATCAGCATGGTGATCTGCCTACCCAGTACCTCTTCTGCGCGGTAGCCCCACATAGCCTCGCATGCGGGATTAAATAGAACCAGATTCTGTTTATCATCAATTGTCAAAATGCCATCAGTGGCATTTTCCAAAATCAGGGTGGTTTGCTCGTTGGCCTTGCTGAGGTCTTGCGTTCTCTCTTCGACCCTATCCTCCAACTCGTCTTTCGCCTTTAGCAATATCCGGTTAGTGCGCTCGCCGGTAGTCAGGACAAACAGGGTTCCACCCAGTGACAACAACAGTGTGGAACCCATCACGATCAGGGAGAGCATGCGTATGGTAGTGAAGGTCGAGAGTGCTTCGGCAACGTCTATTTCGCTGGTCAGGCCCAGGCCCAGAGTCTCATCCCAGAACCATGCGCCAAAAACAGGCACGCCGCGGTAGTCGCGGTAGCCATCCAACCCTTTCTCAATAACGATATGTTCGTCACCCGGGGCATGAGTAATCATGCCGATATTGGCGATGGCGCTGCCCGCCATGTGGGTGAGTGGCTGTTCTGCACGAGGAATACTCGAACGGAATCCCCCCGTCATGTCACCGCCGGGATCCCGGATCACAATGTTCATTATACTAGACTGTTCCCCGTCGAGTAATTGGATCTCACGCAAATCGTCCTCGAATCGGCTGGCAGAAAGCAGCGTTCCCTTGCTGTCAAAAGCGTAGCTCTCTCCGCTCACTCCCACCCGTGAAAACTGGAGTACACGAGAGAAACCCTGGCCTGGGTCGAGCCGCAAGGTCAGAGCGGCGATCACTCCCGCACCGTTTTTTATGGGTACGGCAATAAACAGTGATGAGGAATTATTTCCGCTCTCACTACCAGGGGGGACATCGGAGTAGATGGGAGGAACGAAAACTGATTCGCCCCGAAACACTCGATCCAGTAATTCAGGGCGTTGCTCAGCGATCAGGTTTTCTGTGCCTATATTACTATCCCTGCGGGACGCAAGACTTATGCCATTTCTGTCAATAATAAAGAAGCCCTGACCCAGGACATCTTGATATTGTTCAAGAGATTCTCTGATGTTTGATAACTCAGCGGAGTTCCGTAGTGATTCAGTATTTGCCGGAATACCCAGTAGTAATTCCGTTTGCTTGACCACCACCGGATTCTTCACTATCTGGTTTAGTACATTGGCTTGTTGCTCTACCCAGATATCAAGACGCTGTGCCGTGGTGATCAATGCGTTCTCCAGGTTGTGCTCTACATCCTGGAGAATTTTCTGCTTTATGTGGTCCAGTGCCAGCCAGCCGAGGATGCTAACCAATACCAGGAAGAGGCTGATGGACGCGAGCATCAGGATGCGGAAGCGCAGCGTACCGGTCTGCAGCCCAAGCTCATCTCCCCGGGAAAAGTGACTACTGAGTCGGCTCAGTGCAAATAGGATCAGGAATAGACCCAGGGTGACTCCAATCAGCAAATATACGGTACCGGATAAGCTGTCCTGATCGCCCTGGGCCTCAGTTTCCTCCAACAGCCCCAACCATTTTTCTCGCAACTCTGTGACTTCTTTCTGGGACAGTGAATCCATAGCCTTTTGCAGAATATCCCGCAGGATAGGCCAGTCTTTGCGCACGCCAATAGCGTTGATTGACGCCAACTTGGGGTCCCGAGTTACAAGTGCAATATGTAAACTGTTGAGTGTCAGCTTGTCTAGTAGATAGGTGGTAGCCGGAAAATCGTCAATCATTGCATCAACGCGTCCTTCCACGACTGCGTAAAGTGCTCCCGCCGTGTCTACTTCGGGTACCACTTCGATCTCCGGATGCTCTCTGCGTATGAGCTCCTCAGTAAAAAATCCCTCGACCAGCGCCACCTTTTTCCCGTAAAGATCCCGCAAGGACTTTACCTGTAGGGTCGGGTCCTTAACCACCACTACGGCACGAGACTGCTGGTATGGCGTCGTAAAATGTAGATACTCGGCCCGCTTTGGCGTTGGTGTGATATTCAACATAGCGTCCAGTTCATCCGATTGAACCATGCCGAGGAATTCTTGCCAGGAGGGGCCGCTGATATATTCAATTTGTATACCGACTTTCGCCGCCAGCAGATTCATGTATTCGATGGAGAACCCAGTGGCGTGCCCGTCTTTGTTGAGATTGTAAGGAGGCCAGTTCATCTCGTTGTGCACACGAATGACAGGGTGCTCAACTATCCAGGCGGTTTCATCCGCGCTTAGTCCTATCTCTGAATCTCCCGTATCCTTGATGCCTTCTGTCCCCAACCACTTTTTCCGCAGGGCTTTGAGTATTTGCGGGTCGATGCTGTCCATGCCCTTTTGCAGGATGTCCCTCATTGTGGTGGCAGTCTTGATCGTTGCGATTCGCATAACCGAGGACATGTTCGGATCAACCGATACGCTGGATACTCTGAGCCCGGGTAACTCATGTTGACTTACCAGGTGACGGAGCACCGAATAGCCTTCAAGTGAGGCGTAGGCACGACCATCCAGCACCGCGTGAAGACAGCTCAGTGCATCCGGGAGTGCAAGCAAGTTCAGGCCAGGATGTTCTCTTTGTAAATACTCGTGTGATGAAGAGCCCTTGGGTAGACACAGCGGGTTCTGGCCCAGTTCTTCCAGAGAGCTGATATCCGTCTCCTGGTCCTGAGTTGCCACCACCGGTGAAGTAATGGCATAGGGCGTGGTATAGGTAAGATATTCAAGTCGCGCCGGGGTCTGCACGATATTGAGCATGACATCCAATTCACCGGCGCGCATCATATCGAGAAACTGGTTCCAGCTGGGACCGCTGATATACTCAACTTCGAGGCCAACAGCCGCTGCCACCAGATTCATGTAGTCGATGGAGAATCCTGTCGGCTGTCCATCCACATTGAAGTTAAATGGCGGCCAGCCCATTTCGTTGTGAACGCGAATAACCGGGTGTTGATCCACCCAGGCTTGCTCATCCACAGTCAGTTCGAGATTCTGTGCGAATGCAGGGATGCAGGAGGTGACCAATAACACGATAGCCAATACACGAAAAAACTGCATTCCAAACAAAGCTTTCACTAAATTTCCCTATTGCTATGTTTTAATCACGTATATGAGCGTCTTCTTCGGATAGAGCTTACGCTGCAGTATTGAGATCGTCCACCGCTATTAAATCGCCGAGAAAGCCGTGGAATACCCGTTGAAAATGATATCCAGTAACGCCATACGAACATACAGGACATTTTTAACCTGGTTGAAGTACCTCGCCCTGGGATCAGCGTCCACAGCGAAGGGAATTTCTTCCAGCCTGGGCAAGGGATGCATAATGATAGCCGAGCCTTTGAGGCTGGCCCGAAGTTCATCGGACAGGACGTACAGCCCCTTGGCCGACTCGTAATCGCCCTCGTCCTCGAAGTACTCCTTCTGCAGTCGGGTGCTGTAAACCACGTCCACCCGTTCCGCAACTTCTCGCAGGTCCTCGAACTCCATCACCTCCACGCCGCGCGCTGACAATTCCTGAATATAGTGCTGCGGCATGCGAGTGTTAGGCGGTGATACCAGGTTGATGCGACCAATATTGTACTGGGAGAGTAGATACACCAGGGAGTGGACCGTCCGGCCAAAACGCAGATCACCGACTAGTGCGATTTCCAGGGTACTGTCAACTTATCTCCCTGAATCAAAGTTAAACCGGGAGTAATCTGTCTAAGCAGCAATACTGAAATTTTGGACACACGTAACCTCTGACCACTCGTCAAAAGCCCGATCTCTGAAGAACCTATAGTGCCTGGCCTTTAGTAAATGTCGCTGCTATCGGAAGTGATTGTTGATAATTCCGTGATACGAAAGAAATCGTTGAGCCTGGTGAACTGATTTGAATTGCCGCATCTGTCGTTGCTGTTGTCGCGTCTTCTGGTGAGAGTTCTCTGCAATATTATTGTGATAACGAGTCGTATCATGCGGAACCTTGCAGCCCATTTCTCTCAAGGCCGCAGGATAACTTTTCAGTTTATCCGTTACTATACGATTGGCAGTTGTTCCATAGCTTTTAAATAGCTTCCTGAAAAATTTCAATGCAGCCTGTTTATCCCGTTTTTTCGTGACGAGAATGTCCAGTTCATTGTTGTCCTGATCTACAGCCCGCCATAGGTAATGTTGCTTTCCGTTGACCTTGATAAAGACTTCATCAAGAAACCATTGATCGCCCAGAGTGCCCTGCTTTTTCCTTAAAGATCTGGCGTAGGATGGCGTAAATTTCAGGCACCACTGACGAATAGACTCATAGGACACAACAACACCTCTGGAAGCAAGAATTTCTTCGATATCACGGAAACTCAAAGTAAATCGGTGGTAAAGCCAGATCGCGTGGCTAATGACCTGTGGTGGATAGCGGTGTCTTTTGTAGGTTCTCATGCCGGAGGATTATACTGAGTTGGGTTAAGTTGACAGTATCGTTACGGGGGTTTTGGGGGTTTTATTTCAACTACTGGGAAATTTTTTTAAATTGACCATCTATACCGACTGGATCAATCAGGGTCACCAGAAAAATATTTTCAGCGACTGAAAAGAACCATAAAAACCCCCGAAACCCCCTTTTTGCTTTCCGGCGGGGACTGCTGATGGTTCCAGAGTAAGTAATGAAGGCCTTATATGGCTGTGGCCCGGACAGAGGAAATAAAACAGCACTTCTACCCGACACACCCGTCGTACCCGTCACCAACCCGACTCCCACAAACCCATACACCACATCAAGGGAGTCGGGTACGTCGAGTAAGACGGGTTGATCTGCAGTTTTAATCCCCGGGTATAGCCCCTTTCCAGCAACAACTCTTCATATAATCTCCCCGTAAATTTTTTGAGAATTCCATAAAGGATCAACCCATGCTCTCCAGCCAGCAGGAGGACGAGCAGTTGCCGGCTACATCGGGGTTTTTGGGGATTACAGGGGGTTTTGTTTTGAAGAGCCCCATCCCGGAAACCCTTACAGGGCATAGACTGTTGGCAGTTACTGGGGGTTTGGGGGTTTTATTTCAACTACAGAGAAATTTTTAAAAATTGACCATCTATACCGACCGGCATCAATCAGTGTCACCAGAAAAATAATTTTCAGCGTTCGAAAAGAACCATAAAAACCCCCAAAACCCCTTTTTTGGTATTTGATAAAGGCCCGAGGTAGGCAGCCCCGCCTCTTGCCCAAGGTATCTGCTACGTGCTCCAGAGTGGAAATCTGTGGAGAACTGACACCTCAGTAATACACTGGGAAGGGTTTGGGTAGTTTGCTCACCAGCACACAGCGACGAGCACCTCCAATCTGTGAGACCGTGAAGAATTTGGATCAATTGTATTCAAATCTGGGCATGGCTGATGAGGCGCCGGATGACGTGATGCACAGTGTCTGTGATCCGGAGTTGCCAGTGCTATGGGCGCCATGAAGCTAAAAAGTATTCTTGGCCATATCAATGCTTAGTATGCTTATAGTCATGTCGATCTCCCATCCAAGGTTGAGGTCCTTCAGTCTAGAGCCTAGTCTGAAGATCCCTGCCGCGCTAGCAGTGTAGATGGGGGTGGTTCATTACATTGGTACCATTCTTCGTGTTGAAGTGGGTCAATTCTCGATGCCGATTTACACTCCGTCTTCGCCTCAGTTAAAAATTCGTATCAGTACCCTATACAGGAATATTCATTTTCAGAATAAAAACTTAGTTTTTAATCGCGAATCAGTATTGGTGCAACCTGTTCGTTAGTCTACGCTTAGAATATATGCATATCATTGAGATTCGATGCTCAGAACTAGCAAAATTGGCAACAATCAATAGACATTATGCAAGTAAACGTCAGACAATGGGCGAGCCGGTTGCTCGATAAGACGCCATCCACTGAAGGAGGCTACCAGGTCACCGGGCAGCAGGGCACACCCAACAATCCCCAGGTAGCAGCAATTATTGCGGGCTATATATTGGCTATGGAAGAAGTCACGGACTCAGTTATGACCGCCAACCAACGACAGCAGATTGAAACGGACTGTGCC
>SMVA01078161.1_pt1 | contig 10261 bp, 9 predicted proteins | sample 2456451 | NCBI WGS metagenome assembly SMVA01 (sample SAMN11095933, study PRJNA526329) | marine sediment metagenome | biome: Marine sediment; feature: Surficial sediment; material: Deep marine sediment; isolation source: Hadal surficial sediment | place: Pacific Ocean | collected 2014-05 | depth 0-1...
AGCAGAGATACTGGGAGTCACCCCGCTGCCAGATGCGTGCTCGGGCCATGCGTCAATCATAGCGCCAACTGTTCGCAAATTGTACGTATATTCCTGGGAATTAATGGCAATTTGTGCTATTTCGAGAAAATCGGAAAAAAGACGCGCATCCATAACCTACTGAATGCGCTTAGAAAAAGTGGCGTCCCCAGCGGGATTCGAACCCGCGTCGCCAGCGTGAAAGGCTGGTGTCCTAGGCCAAGCTAGACGATAGGGACATCTGAAACTGGAGGTTGACTCGCTGCAAGCTGCTTTTCCGGGTCAGCCCGAAAATGGTGGAGCCAGGCGGTCTCGAACCGCCGACCTCAACACTGCCAGTGTTGCGCTCTCCCAACTGAGCTATGGCCCCGAAACCGGGCGACTCTAGCGAGCCTCCGGCAGGGTGTCAAGAAGCCTGTAAACAAGCCCTCACAGGGCCGGGCGGTAGGCCTTGCGCTCCCCGTACTCGGTGATGACGGCGGGCAAATCCGCCGCCCCGATCGGCCGCGTGGTGGCCAGGGAATGGCCGCTGGCGATCAGGTATTCGAGCCACTTGTACAGAAAACCGTTGCGCGTCCAGTGACGCTCAATTGAATAACGGTCAGGCGATCCCATACCGCACAGACGCGCTACCTTTGCGCCGGGATGACAGGCGGTCACTTCGGCAACGCAAGCGTCATGATAGATGCGCACTTGCGCATTGGGATCCGATTGGTAGTCCTCTTCGGATTCAAAGATATAGGTCATGGACAAAACCGTCGTGTAACGATGGCGCTCGAGAATCTGGATGTATAGATCCAGGCCATCGCCCACTTCCGACAGCAGATACTCGCCACGACAGTCCTGGGTGGGGACCACAGTCTTCAGCTGCAGGTAATTGAGTTCGAACAGTTCCATCAAGCCGGCAAAACTGTGGCCCGATTCCAGACTCCGTTGCTTGAACTGTTCAACAACGAACATGCTTTGATCTTAGCACACCACGAACTCAATACAGTTCGCGCTCCAGACCAAGACCCAGCATGACTTTTCCCGCCATTTCCTCAATTGACATCTGAGTTGAGTTAATATACGGGATTCCCTCCTGCTCGAATAACTGCTCCGCCTCCGCGACTTCGCGCCGACATTGCTGTAACCCCGCGTACCGACTGTCAGGACGTCGTTCCTGTCGTATTTGATGCAAACGCTCAGGATCGATCGTAAGCCCGAACATTTTTGCCTTGTGTGCGCGCAAAACGGCGGGCAAACGATGCGTGTGCAGGTCTTCGTCCACCAGAGGATAGTTCGCAGCATTCATTCCATGATGCAAAGCCATGTACAGCGAGGTTGGCGTCTTTCCCGACCGCGACACACCCACGAGGATCACATCGGCCTCATCATACTCACCGCCGGCGCCGTCATCATTGCTGAGCGTATAGTTCATGGCGTTGATACGCTGATCGTAGCGGTCAAAATCAATAAGCCCGTGGGCATGCCCCACATGGGGAGAACGCTGGGTGTCGAGCTCCTGCTCCAGGGGCGCCAGAAAGGTCCCGAAGACATCCAGAAACAGGGCATTGCTGTTCGCCAGCACATCGCACAAAAGGCTGTTTACCACCGTGTTGAACACGATCGCCCGCGTTCCATCCTTCGCCGCCGCATCATTGATCATCTCCACAGCTTCCCAGGCGCGTTCTTCGGAATCCACGAAGGGGATCCGGGTCTGCTTGAAATCCAGCTGGTCGAACTGGGTCAGCAGGCTGTGGCCAAGGGTCTCGGCCGTGATCCCGGTGCCATCGGATATGTAGAATACGGTTCGGCTCATCAGCGCTATTCGGTGGCTTGCAACATCTCTATTATAGAAACCCCCCGGACAGATACACCGACATTATGACTGACTACGTACGGACACTCGATTCTCTGGGCCTCGCTGACCTCGAGGACGTCGGCGGCAAGAATGCCTCCCTGGGCGAGATGATTCGCAATCTGCACGAGGCCGATATACGCGTACCCGGGGGCTTCGCGACCACTGCCGCGGCCTACCGCGATTTCATGGCCCAGGGGAATCTGCACGATCGCGTCATCGAGGCCCTGAACACCCTCGATGTAGATGACATCGAAGCTCTGCGTGATACCGGCGCGCGAATTCGTGGCTGGATTCTCGAGACGCCGCTGCCGCAACGTCTGCGCGATGAAGTGGAACAGGCGTGGCAGAAACTGGTCGATGGACGCGACGCCGACTTCTCCGTGGCGGTCCGATCCTCCGCCACCGCCGAAGACCTGCCGGATGCATCGTTTGCCGGCCAGCAGGAAACTTTCCTCAACGTACGTGGCCTGGAAAACGTGTTGGCCAGAATCCACGAAGTCTTTGCATCACTGTTTAACGATCGAGCCATCTCTTACCGGGTCCACCAGGGTTTCGACCATGGGCAGGTCGCATTGTCCGCCGGAGTTCAGCAGATGGTACGCAGCGACACCGGCGCCAGCGGTGTGCTGTTCACTCTGGACACGGAATCCGGGTTCCGGGACGTAGTCTTCATTACCGCTTCCTGGGGATTGGGCGAGACCGTTGTACAGGGCGCGGTCAATCCGGACGAGTTCTACGTACACAAGCAAACACTGCGTGCCGGACGTCCCGCCATTTTGCGCCGCAACCTCGGCAGCAAGGCGATCCGCATGGTCTATGCAGACCCCGGCTCACAAGAGCTGGTCAAGACAGAAGATGTCCCCGAGGAATTGCGTAATCGCTTCTGCCTCAGCGACGACGAAGTACAGGAACTGGCTCGACAAGCGCTGGCGATTGAAGATCATTACGACCGGCCCATGGATGTTGAATGGGCACGGGATGGCAACGACGGGAAACTGTACATCCTTCAGGCGCGCCCCGAAACTGTAAAATCACGCGCCGGCGGTCAGGCGATCGAGCGCTACCAGCTCAAGGAGACGGCGGACATTCTTTGCCAGGGCCGCAGCATCGGACAACGAATCGGTGCCGGGACCGCGCGCGTGATCAAGACCATCGATGGCATCCACGAAGTCAAAGAAGGTGACGTGCTGGTGACGGACATGACGGACCCGGACTGGGAGCCTGTCATGAAACGCGCCGCCGCCATCGTTACCAACCGCGGCGGGCGTACCTGTCACGCTGCCATCATTGCCAGAGAACTTGGCGTTCCCGCGGTGGTGGGTTGTGGAGACGCCACGCGAAAAATACCCGACGGCAAAGCAGTGACGGTATCCTGCGCCGAAGGCGACACCGGTTTTATCTACGACGGCGCCCTGGACTTCGAAGTGCAGGAAATCAGCCTGGACACGATGCCGGACATCCCGCTCAAGGTGATGATGAACGTGGCCAATCCGGACCGCGCCTTCGACTTTGCCCAGATCCCCAACGCGGGCATCGGCCTGGCGCGCCTGGAATTCATCATCAGCCAGCTGATCGGCATCCACCCACGCGCACTGCTGGAATATGACAAGCTGCCGAAGGACCTGAAACAAGAGATCGACCGGCGCATCGCCGGCTACCCGGGACCGGTTGATTTCTACGTGGACAAGCTGGCCGAAGGCATCGCCACGCTGTCTGCGGCGTTCGCGCCGAACCCCGTGATCGTCCGGATGTCGGATTTCAAATCCAACGAGTACTTCAATCTTCTGGGCGGGGATCTGTACGAGCCGAAAGAAGAGAACCCCATGATCGGCTGGCGCGGGGCCTCGCGGTATCTTTCCGATGATTTCCGCGCCGCCTTCGAACTGGAATGCCGGGCCATGCGCAGGGTGCGCGACGACATGGGGCTGACCAATGCCTGGGTGATGGTGCCCTTCGTGCGCACCGTGGATGAAGGCAAACAGGTGGTTGAACTACTGGCGGCCAACGGTCTGGAACGGGGCAAAAACGGTCTCAAAATCATCATGATGTGCGAAGTACCATCGAATGCCCTGCTTGCTGACCAGTTTCTCGAGTATTACGACGGTTTTTCCATCGGCTCCAACGATCTCACCCAATTGACGCTGGGGCTGGATCGGGATTCAGAAATCGTTGCCCATCTGTTCGACGAGCGCGATCCGGCGGTCAAGGACTTGCTGCACAAAGCCATACAAGCGTGCCGGCGCAATAACAAATACATCGGTATCTGCGGACAGGGCCCATCGGATCACCCGGATCTGGCGAAATGGCTGATGGACGAAGGAATCGAAAGTTTGTCGTTGAATCCCGACACCGTCGTTGAGACCTGGCTCTTTCTGGCCGGGAAAACCGTCTGAGCCCTCAGAGCTTGAAGAAATGCTCGCGCCAGTAGCGCAACTCCTTGATCGAGTCATGCACATCCGCCAGCGCCAGATGCGCCGACTGTTTTTCAAGCCCGGACAACAGTTGCGGCGTCCAACGCGCCGCCAGTTCCTTGATCGAACTCACGTCGAGGTTGCGGTAGTGGAAGTATCGCTCCAACCGGGGCATGCACCGATGCAGAAAACGCCGATCCTGGCAGATACTGTTGCCGCACATGGGCGAGGCCCTCTCAGGCGCCCAGTCCTGCAGAAACGCCAGGGTCCGCTCCTCCGCCTCGGATTCGGTGATCGTCGACGCCTTGACGCGGTCCGCCAGGCCTGACTTGCGGTGCTGGCGGCGGTTCCAGTCATCCATCGCCTCCAGCACATCATCGGGCTGGTGAACTGCCAGATCGGGCCCTTCGGCGAGGATTTCCAGATTTTTGTTGGTGACGACGGTCGCGATCTCTATGATCCGGTCGTTATCCGGATCCAGACCAGTCATCTCCAGATCCAGCCAGATCAGATTGCTCGGGTCAGCTGCCATTTGCTTCGTACACACCAGTGTTGAGTCGGATTCTAGCAGAGGCTAACCTTGCCAAAGGAGGGCCGGATCAAGGGCTGCAGCACAGCTCCGGGATTCATCGGAACAGTCCATTTTGAACGCCACCACATTCGCACTTTTGTTCATCGCTTTTCTGGTCACGGGCCTGGTCCTGCGGCTGTGGCTTGCCTACCGCCAGATCAGTTTCGTGAGCCGGCATCAGGATCACGTTCCTGATGCTTTCGCGAACGACATACCCGCGGAGGCCCACCAGAAAGCAGCAAATTATACGGCAGCCCGGACACGATTCGGCATGATATCCACCGTGTGGGGGATCGCGATCCTGCTGTTCTGGACCGTCGGGGGTGGCATCGAAATGCTCGACACCTGGTGGAGCGCCCGTGTCAACTCGCCCCTGTTGGTCGGACTGGGGGTAATCCTCAGCGTTGCCACCGGCAGCGCGGTGCTCGACCTGCCCTTCTCGGTCTGGGACCAGTTCGTGATCGAAGAGCGCTTCGGGTTCAACCGAATGAGCGCCGGGTTGTTTTTTGCTGATACGGTCAAACAACTGCTCTTGTCCATTTTGCTCGTCACGCTGCTGGCGGCGGGAGTGCTGTGGGTCATGCGGGCGACGGGTGACTACTGGTGGCTGGCCGCGTGGGCGGTCTGGATGGGATTCACACTGGTCATCACCTGGGCATACCCGCGTGTGATTGCACCATTGTTCAACAAGTTCCAAGCCCTGGAAGCCGGTCCTCTGCGGGAACGTATCGATGCACTGCTGAAGCGCTGCGGATTCACGAGCCGTGGCGTGTTTGTCATGGATGCTTCACGTCGTTCGGCCCACGGCAACGCCTATTTCACCGGTTTCGGGCGCAACAAACGCATCGTGCTGTTCGACACACTCAGGAAGGATCTGGAAGACGAAGAAGTCGAAGGAGTCCTCGCCCATGAACTGGGTCACTTCAGGCTCCGCCACATCCCCCAACGCCTGGTCCTCATGGCCGTCTTCACCCTGTTCGGCTTCATGCTGCTCAGCTGGCTCGCGCGTCAGGAGTGGTTTTATGCGGGGCTGGGTGTGGACACGGCCAGCGACCACGCTGCTATCCTGCTGTTCGTCCTGGTCGCGCCGGTCTTCACTTTCTTCATTACGCCCATTGGCGCATGGTTCTCACGTCGCCACGAATTCCAGGCGGATGCCTACGCTGTACGGCACGCCGACGCCTCGGCCCTGGCCTCGGCTTTGGTCAAACTCTACCGGGAAAACGCCACAACCCTCACGCCTGATCCCGTGTACTCCACCTTTTATCATTCCCATCCACCGGCGCTGATCCGCATCGGTCGGCTGCGCACCCAAACCCCCAATGGCTGACAAGGCTTCGGTCTCCCACGGCCGCGTACTGGTGAACTACGGTCGCTTATGCGCTGTAGAAACCGATGCAGGGGAGATCGTGAGCTGCAAACTCCGCCGCAGACCGGAACGCCCGGTGTGTGGCGACCATGTGAGCTGGCATGAAGACGGATACGGTGGTGGCGTCATTGATGCGGTAGAGGACAGGCGCAACGTGTTCAGAAAAGCTGATGCGCAGGGACAACCGCAAATTGTCGCGGCAAACCTGGATCAGGTGTTTGCCGTCATTGCGCCGAAACCCGAGCCAAGCGCCGAACTGGTGGATCGCTACCTGGTCGCGATACACGTACTGGGTCTGCAACCTGGGATCATTGCCAACAAGCAGGATCTCGCTGACGCGAAGGACTCGGCCTTTACTGGCATTGTTGATGAATTCACCGAACTCGGATACCCGGTGTATCCCACGTCGGTGAAAACAGGGCAAGGACTGGAAGCATTGCGTGACGCAATCGGTACCGGGACGGCCATTCTGGTCGGGCAATCCGGTGTCGGAAAGTCCTCGCTGGTCAACGCTCTCATACCCAACCGTGATGTGCGTACGGGCCAGCTTTCATCCGCTACGGGCAAGGGCGCTCACACCACCACTACCACGACCCTTTATGCCCTGCCTGATGGCGGCGAACTGGTGGATTCCCCGGGTGTCTGGGAATACGGGATCTGGGCCATGGAGAACGACGATATCGTCAAAGGTTTTCCGGAATTCCAGCCTCTGCCGGACCGTTGCCGCTTCCGCAATTGCCGACACGTGGCGGAACCGGATTGCGCGATCCGCGAGGCGGTGGAACTGGGAAAGATAAACCGGCGACGCTGGGAGTCCTATCGCCGTCTCATGGACGACGCGACCTGACAGGCTCCCGAAAAACTGGAGTTTTTCAGAATTCAGTTTCGCTCCACTCGGTGCGCCCGGAAAACGCGTGTGCCAGCGTTGCGCGGTCAATGTACTCCAACTCGCCACCGATCGGCACGCCATAGGCAATACGCGTGGAGCGAATGCCCCGCGCCGCAGCCATCTGCCCAATGTAATGTGCGGTAGCCTCACCCTCGACCGTCAGGTTCGTGGCAAGAATGATCTCGCTGATCTGGCCGTTGCCCAACCGGTCCGCCAACGTGTCCAGGCCAAGTTCGGAAGGCCCGATACCGTCCAACGGGGACAATCGCCCCATGAGTACGAAGTAGAGCCCGCGATACCCGGTTGCCTGTTCTACTGCCATCACATCAGCGGGGGTTTCCACGACGCACAACACCGCCCGGTCCCGGGTGTCGTTTTTGCACACATCACACAGCGGGTTCTCGCTGAGGGTCCGGCACAATTCACAATGCCCCATCTTCGTGACAGCTTCATCAATGGTCTCGGCCAGTTTCCGGCCGCCTTCACGATCGCGCTCGAGCAGGTGAAATGCCATGCGTTGCGCCGATTTGGGACCTACGCCCGGCAAACAGCGCAAGGCCTCGATCAAACGGTTCAGCAGGGATGCGTCGGACATCGCAGCCTAGAAAGGCAGTTTGAACCCAGGTGGCAGATTCATCCCGCCGGTCAATCCTGACATGCGTTCCTGGGTTTCCGCAGCTACGCGGTTTACCGCGTCATTGGTCGCGGCGGCCACCAGGTCCTCCACCATTTCCGGGTCGTCCTTGAGGATTTCACTGTCAATCTCCACGCGACGAACCTCATGACGGCCAGTCATGGTTACCTTCACCATCCCGCCACCGGCCTGCCCCACGACTTCCAGGCGTCCGAGCTCCGCCTGAGCTTTCTGAACGTGCTCCTGCATCTTCTGCGCCTGCTGCATCAACTGCGAGAGAGATCCTTTCATGACGTTCTCCTGAAAACGGGACAGGTTCGTTTTAGTCCTTGGTGGGAGGCTGGATAGAGCCCGGAACGATTTCCGCACCGAAGGTCTCCTGCAGGGCACGCACCTCCGGGTCACTGCTCAGAGTCTTCTCGCTCTTGCGATAACGCTCGTCACGTTGACGATTCTGCTTCGCAGCGGGCGATTCGGTCTCACCGTCACCCACTGTAATCACCAGGCGGATTTTCTCGCCGTAGTGCTCCGTCAGGGCTTCCTGCAGACGTTGTTCAGCGGTCGGTGTGCGTAGACTGGCATGCGCGTCTGGCAACAGCAGCTCCAAACGGTTTCCGGAACGCTGTTTCAGTACGCAGTTTGCCGCCAGTTCACGGGCCGCGCCCCTTACGGCGAGCTTATCGACGGTTTTTTCCCAATTCTCATCACCGGCGGCAGCGCTTGGTGCGTTCACTTTTGTCTTCTGCTGGCCAGCCGGCACCTGCGTGCCGTGGGTCTGTGAACTGCCGCCTTCATCCGGCCGGAACGCGATCATTCGCAATAAGGTCATTTCCAATCCGGTACGCCCGTCCGGGGCATCCCGCAAGGCGGCCGTCCCGCGTGTTGCGATTTCATAATACAGCTGAACCGATTCCGGGCTCAGGTTCTCGGCCAGTGCCTGCAGTTCCTTCGGCTGATCGCCGCCCGCGACAAACTGCGCCACGGCAATGCGGTGCAACAATCGCGCAAGATCCTGGGTCACCGTGGCGTAATCCGGGGCATATTCCGCAAGGGTTTCAACCGTTTCCAGCACCCTCCCCGCATCACCCTCTGCCACCCGGGTCAACAATTCCAGCACGCGGCTCTGATCCAGCGTGCCCAACATTTCCTGCACATCATCGTTGCGCAGTTCCCCACCACAATAGGCGATCGCCTGGTCCAACAGGCTCAATGCATCGCGCATGCTTCCGTCTGCTGCCTGTGCGATCCGTTCTATGGCTTCACCGTCTCCCTTCACGCCTTCTTCGCCGAGGATGCGCGTCAGGTATTCGACAATCTGTTCCACGGGCAGGAGCTTGAGGTTGAACTGCAGGCACCGGGAAAGAATCGTGACAGGGATTTTCTGGGGATCGGTGGTCGCCAGAAGAAATTTCACATGAGGCGGCGGCTCCTCCAGTGTTTTGAGCAGGGCGTTAAAGCTGTGCATCGACAGCATGTGCACTTCGTCAATAAGATAGACCTTGTAGCGGCCGCGGGTCGGTGCGTACTGGACGTTTTCCAGCAGTTCCCGTGTGTCTTCAACCTTGGTGCGCGAGGCCGCGTCCACTTCGATCAGATCCACGAAACGGCCCTCGTCGATCTCCACACAGGCACCACATTCGCCACAGGGTTTTGATGACACGCCCTTTTCGCAGTTCAGGCATTTCGCCAGAATGCGCGCGATGGTCGTCTTGCCCACCCCGCGGGTGCCGGTAAAGAGGAATCCGTGGTGTAAGCGATCGTCATCGAGGCCGTTGACCAGCGCCCGCACGACATGCTGCTGGCCCATCACCTCAGCGAAGTTGCGGGGCCGCCACTTCCTGGCAAGGACCTGATAGCTCATACGGACACGTTACCGCGATTCGGGCTGGCGGCGAACCCTGCCAGCCACACTCCGGCACACGGGATCCACTGCTGCGGCTGCTCCCTTCCGGGTCTGACCGGGTTCACAATGTTCCGTTGCGGAGGGACCGACAGGGCCGCCATTGTTCCTGCGCACAAATGGCGGAGAGGGAGGGATTCGAACCCTCGGTACGCTATTAACGTACACACACTTTCCAGGCGTGCTCCTTCAACCGCTCGGACACCTCTCCGGGGGATGCGAGGTTATAGGAGAAGCGCCTGGCAGGCAATTTCGTGGGAATCGGCCTCACAACGCGCCGTGCTCGGTGAGCAGGGCTTGCACGGCCTCGGCCAGGCGCGCATAGCCGCTGGCGTTGGGGTGGACGTGGTCGGACTTGTAGCGGTTGTCGCCGAGGACATCGGCGAGGATATCGTTCTCCACAGGCACCTGCATGTCCGCGGCAACGTCATCGTAGAAACCCGCGGGGCTGAGGAAAAAGCCCACATTGGGAACGGCGATCATCACCACCGGAATGTCGCGTTCCCTGGCGATGCGGATCATCTCGCGCAGGTTGGCTTCGGTGGCGACGGGATCGCGTTTGCGCAGGATATCGTTGCCACCGTGGCAGAGTATCAATAGATCCGGACGGTAGCGGTCCAGTAAGC
>SMVA01188415.1_pt1 | contig 10261 bp, 4 predicted proteins | sample 2456451 | NCBI WGS metagenome assembly SMVA01 (sample SAMN11095933, study PRJNA526329) | marine sediment metagenome | biome: Marine sediment; feature: Surficial sediment; material: Deep marine sediment; isolation source: Hadal surficial sediment | place: Pacific Ocean | collected 2014-05 | depth 0-1...
CGATAGGTCGACGATCCGAATTCCGACGTTAGAATTTGTGGAATACCCTGTGCTCATCCCCCCGACGTAAGCATAGTCGCCCATGACGAACACACCTGCGAGAGGGGCTTCGCTAGCCGCATTGAGTGCAAACCCTGTCGGCTTCAAGACATTCTCTTGAGAAGCTTGAGGATAGGTAATCGTCGAGGATCCGGCGATGAGCAGCAACGTGAGGGACGCCGCAAGGGTTCGTTTGGAATCAGTCATGTGATACTATTTTTTCAGGACCATTCTCTTGGGGTCGACAATATTGCCCACTTCGAATGTTTGCAATTAGCATGGTGAGTACCTAGGATGGTAGTTACATCTACCACGTATATCACGTAAAACTGATCGATTCCAAGCCAAAGGGCAGGCTTGAACACTTCCAAGCATGGAACACGCGACAGAAGCGAAGGTGACCCGACTGCTTGACGAATTGCAAACCGGGAACCGTGACGTCCTCGATGAGCTGTTTTCGTTGGTCTATGACGAACTTCGTTCGATGGCGCAAGCACAGCGGAAGGGATGGGAAGGTGACTACACGCTGAACACCACCGGTCTCCTCCATGAGGCTTACCTCAAACTTGTTGATAGGTCGACAAATGAATGGGAGAACCGGAACCACTTCTTATCCGTTGCGGCGAAAGCGATGCGGCATATCCTCGTCGACTATGCACGCCGACGCCGGGCAGAAAAACGCGGAGGAAAGGTTCAAAAAGTGTCGCTGCATGATACCGAATCTGCAGCGGGCGATCCGATTGTGCTGCCGGATGAGCGGTCGGATGAACTTCTTGAACTAGATGAGGCACTCGAGCGCCTGGCAAAAAAGGATCCGAGGGCCGTACAGGTCGTCGAGTGCCGATTCTTTGGAGCGATGACAATTGCGGAAACCGCCGCTGTGCTGGGTCTTTCACCCAGAACCGTTATTCGAGATTGGGCACTGGCCCAGGCCTGGCTACGAAGCCAGTTGGACGACGGAGGCTCATTTTGACTCCATTTTGCGTGATATAGACGACTATGGTCAAACGAACCAGCGTACTCACCCTGGATTGGGACGAGTTGAAAAGGCTCTTCGAAGAAGCTCGTGCACTGCCCCCGGAGCAGCACGAGGCCTTCCTGGATGACAAATGCGGCCATGATCGCGTTCTTCGCGATGAACTAGTCTTGCTGCTGTCAAGTCATCAGGAAGCCGACGGGTATCTCGAAGATCTCGCTATCGACGTCCTTCCGGGCCGACTAAGCGAAAAAGTGAAAACACGATCTGACGGTCCCGAAAAAGACGTGCCGGATCCGTTAATCGGCCGGCGCATTGCCCACTATCAAATCGAGGAACGGTTGGGTGGTGGCGGCATGGGAGTGGTCTACAAGGCCCGGCACTTGACGCTCGGCCATTTCGCAGCACTCAAATTCCTCCCGCTTCATCTGAGTGCAGACAGCAAGGCGAAAGACCAGCTTCAGAAGGAGGCCAAGGCCGCGTACGCCCTCGACCACACCAACATCTGCACGATTTACGACATAGGCGAGACGGATGCGGGTCAGATTTTTATCGCCATGGCCTACTACGAAGGCGAGACCCTCAAAGAAAAAATCAGAAGTGGTCCCATATCCCTGACTGACGCATTGGGCTATGCTGCGCAGATTTGCGAAGGACTTGCAAAAGCCCACTCAGCAGGTATCATCCATCTCGACATAAAGCCGGCCAACGTCATCGTAACTCGCGAAGGAGTCGTCAAGCTGCTCGATTTCGGCGTAGCGAGGGCGATAGGTGCGGGCGGGCAAGACGTGTCCCGAGCATTCGGGACCGTCGCGTACATGAGCCCCGAGCAAGCTCGAGGGTCGAACATCGATCGACGGACAGACATCTGGTCGCTCGGCGTTGTGCTGCACGAGATGCTCACCGGGGAACACCCCTATTTCTCCAAGGACGACGCGGGTGGCGACGTGCTGAAGAGGCTTCTGGATGACAAACCAATTCGCTCGACTGAAACGTCTTCGTCCGTCTCGGCGGATGCCGGACGGATCATCACCAAGTGCCTCAAGAAGCGATTACACGAGCGATATCACACAGCGGCCTCTCTTTTCGCCGACCTCCACCACGCGCAGCGGCAAGCCGGAATAGAGGCAGTAGCTACTCGCATTTTCATCAGCTACGAGCATAATGCAGAACCCGACAATCGGGTAGCCGACGCCGTCCGCGCCGCCTTGGCGCCGAAACACAACGTGTCTGTCGCCGCTGTTGGTCTGGTCGGCACGCGCTGGATCGAGCAACTCGAATCGGATTTGGCGGCATCTCACTTCCTCATCGTTCTTCTGTCAGAAAACTCGGTGTTCAGCGAAATGGTGCTGGGCGAGATTGAGTTGGCTAGTCGCCTGTCCTCCGAGCGGGGTGGAGGTCCAGTCATCCTGCCCGTGCGGCTCGCCTACAGGCAAGCCTTGTCGTATCCCCTCAGCGAACACTTGAGAGGGCTCAATTGGATTCAATGGCACGGCGAACAGGACACCCCCCGACTCATCGACAAGCTAAGACGCGTGATCTCAGGGGGAATTCTCGACGAAACCGAAAACGCGATCTCGCAGCCGATAAAGGAGCCCGATCTGTTGTCGACGCCGTTCACAAAGGCCCAGCCGAGACGTGCGCAGTCGAGGCTGTACGTCGAGCGAAAGGAGGACCAGGTCGCGCTGAGGGAGATCGCGCAAGCCGGTGTGACGATCACGATCAAGGGGCCGCGCCAGATGGGAAAGAGCTTGCTGCTCGCCCGGGTCGCTGCCGAGGCAGCCTCGAACGGCAAGGCAGTCGCTTTCCTTGATTTCCACCTTTTCGATGGCGCCGCCCTTCAGGATACCGACGTCTTTTTCAGGGAATTCTGCTCGCGCATCACCGAGGAATTAGGCCTGGAAAATCGAGTCGATTCGTATTGGCGGCGTTCCTTAGCCAACCCGCACAGATGCACGCGTTATCTGGCCCGACACGTCCTGCCTTCGTTATCCCAACCCGTTCTCCTGGCAATGGACGAGGTCGAGCGGATATTTGATGCACATTTTCAGCTGGACTTTTTCAGCATGCTCCGGAGTTGGCACAACGACCGGGCGGTAGAACCTGTCTGGAAAAGGCTTGATCTCGCACTCGTTACGTCGACCGAACCATACGAGTTGATCAAGACGCCGAACCTGTCGCCGTTTAACGTGGGGCTCGTGATTGAGCTTCAGGATTTCTCGCAGGAACAGGTGGCTGTTTTGAACGACCGACACGGAGCGCCGCTATCCGAAAAGGAAGTTGTCGAGCTGACGGCGCTGCTTGGTGGACATCCGTATCTCGTGCGACGGGCGCTCTTCCTCACAGCCAGTCAACGTGTTTCGTTCGATGAACTTACTAAGAGCGCGAGTGAACAACAGGGTCCTTTTGGCGACCATCTGCGGTATCATTTGTTCTGGTTGCACAGTCAGCAACATCTCCTTGAGGCGCTGCGGGTAATACTGCGCACTCAGGAATGTGAAGACGAAACGGTTTTCTGGCAGCTGGCGGGCGCCGGGCTTGTGCGCCAACTAGGAGAAAAAGTCCTTCCCCGCAATCCACTCTACGCAGACTTTTTCAGGAGGCATCTCCTTGGATAGAGAAAGCATCTTTACTGTAGGCGGCACGGTGCAGGCCGGGCGCGGTCGCTACATCCCGCGCGCAGTCGACACCGCGCTGCTCGATCTTTGTCGAAGCGGAACCTTTGCATTTGTTCTCTCGGCGCGCCAAATGGGTAAGTCAAGTCTGATGGTACGCACCGCAGAGAAGCTTGCCGAGGGAGGAATCCGCTCACTCATCATCGATCTAAGCCAGATCGGCGTGCACGTAACTCCCGACGCGTGGTATTCGAGCCTGCTCACCCGGATAGAAGACAGCCTTCTTCTCGAGACTGACACGTACGAGTGGTGGCAGAGTCGCACCCACCTGAGTTATGGGCAGCGGCTGACACAATTCTTCGAAAAGGTGCTGCTCGAGGAGGTCGGAGAGAGCCTCGTTGTTTTCATCGACGAGATCGACAGTACGCTGACGCTTCCATTTACCGATGACTTCTTTGCAGCGATTCGCTACACCTACAACGCGCGGTCGAGGGTGCCGGCGTTCAAGCGGCTATCGTTTGTACTAATAGGAGTCGCCGCTCCAAACGACCTCATTAGCGACCCAAGACGCACACCGTTTAATATCGGTACCGAGGTTGACGTCAACTACTTCACCCCCGATGAAGCATCGCTGCTTTCCGCTGGCTTCGACCTCAGCCCCGAAGAAGGTCGTGACGTTATCAACTGGATCTTAAAGTGGACCGGTGGACATCCTTATCTGACGCAATTGCTCTGCGCTACTGTCGCCGAGAGACCGTTGCATGAAGTCTCACAAAAGTTTGTCGATCGGGTCGTCGAGGAGACCTTCTTTGGAAAGAGAAGCCAAAAAGACACCAATCTGCGATTTGTGAACGACATGTTGACCCGCTGGGCCCCTGACCAGACGGCGGTGTTGACCACGTACCGGAGGGTGCTGCGAGGTCGTCGGGTCGAAGATGACCGCCAGTCACCGATCGTCTCGCACCTTAAGTTGTCAGGCGTCGTCGCTCGCCGGAATGGCCGGCTCCGTGTCAGCACCCGGATTTACGCCACAGTATTCGACCTGGGCTGGGTCAGGAAGCAATGGCCCGAGCACTGGATCAGGCGCGTACCCCCGGTAGTGATCGGTCTGCTCGCGGCGCTGTTTGCAGCGACTATCCTGCTCGCGCTCTTTGTACTTCAGACACAGCGGACAAGCCAGGCTCAGGAACAGAGTGAGCTCCAGCGACGACTCAATCAGCAGCTTTCGGCCCAGATTGAGGTTTCCGACTCGCTGCGGGTGGTATCGGAGGCCGCCAACATGGACCTTTCGGATCAAGCCAGGATTTCGGACTCGCTGAGACTCGGTACCGAGGCCGTCAATTACCAGTTGTCCGCGCAGATCGGCGTTTCCGATTCGCTGCGTCGAGTCACGGAGGCGTCGAGTGTTCGCATTCTGGATCAGGCTTCGATCTCGGATTCGCTGAGGGGAACCGCGGTACGGCGATTGGCCGAGATCCAAATTGCTCGCCTCGAGACGATCACGATCGCGCTTGCCGACAAAGCTCGGCGACAGCTGAGGCTCGGCGACCCGCAGCTGGCCGCCCTGCTGGCACGACAGGCGTTTCTCTTCAACGAAGCGGGAAACGGTGACTTTGTCGACCCCGTATACGACGTAATGGTCCAGACCCTTAACGCTCTCGAAACCCCTGACGCGACGGTACGTGGTGGTCCGGATGTGATCGACGGCTTCGAAGGTGGAGTCCGTTCGGTCGCCTATAGCCCTGACGGCCGCCGGCTGGCCTCGGGAAATGAAGACGGTTCCATTGCGTTGATCGACACAAACACCGGAGCCATGAAGCGGTTTCGCGGGCATTTGGCAAGCGTGAGGACCCTCGCGTTTTCCCAGGACGGCGCGTTACTTGCTTCGGGAAGTGACGATAGAACACTGCTTGTATGGCGGAACCTGGAGCAAGAAGAACCAACTCGGACCCGGATTGGCGAGCATCACGGGAGCATCTGGACGGTTGCTTTTACGCCTGACGCGCAGCATCTGGCTTCAGCCGGAGAGGACGGCACGGTAATGATTTGGCGACTCAGCCGACCGTCGGGCCCTGCCGGCGCGACCCTGTCCATTGATGCTCGAGTCCGCTCCCTGGTTTTTGTATCCGAAGGCAAAACGCTTGTCCTCGGCTCCGATACGGGCGATCTGAGTATTTGGAATTGGCAAGAGCCGGGTTCCGAGCCCACAACGTGGTCGAGCGGGCAGAGGCGTGTAAACGATCTGGCATTTCATCCGACGTCCGGCCTGCTGGCCGTTGGGGGTGATCGACCCCCCGTACGATTGTGGCGCCTGAGCAGGCACTCGGCCGTGCCCGAATTGGAGCGCGACCTCGCCGGCCACGAGGGTCCCGTTAACTCAGTCGCTTTCAACGCTGACGGTACCTTGCTCGCCTCCGGAAGTGCTGACCGCAGCGTGCAACTATGGGACGTCAATCATTTCGACCGAAACCCGATCCTTCTAAAGGATCACACTGCATGGGTGTGGTCCGTGGCATTTAGTCCTGACGGCCGTCGGCTGGCCTCGGGAGGCGCGGACACAAGCATTCGCATCTGGAACATTCAACCGCAGATCCTCGCTGCAAATATTTGTGAGGGGGTTGCCGGTCGGGAATTGAGTCGAACGGAATGGAGTCAGTTCGTTGGAGACGACTTTCTCTATCGAGAGCACTATCAGCCGTGCTCGTTGACGGCAGACGTGATCGAAATTACGGGTGGCGACTGATGGGGGCCTTCTTATGAGTTCTCGCTACGGAACATACCTTGCATTGCTCCTGTTATCGACGGGTTGGGCCTCAAGCGCTCAGGCTCAGCCCGTCTGTGACACAGGCAGACTCGAACGGGCGGCGAGCAGCTACGAATTCGGTTGGTTCGACGAGACATTCGACGAGCTTGACCCCTGCATTCCCGATGGATTCTCTGAGAAAGACCAGCGGCTGACCGCGTTCGAGTTGATGGCGCTGTCTTACGTGGCAACAGACTCGCCCGATGACGCTCGCGAGTGGGTCCGAAGGATCCTGCATTTGGAACCGAGTTATCAACCTGATCTGCAGGTGGAGAATTTGGTCTATCGAGATATGGTGCGGGACCTCAAGCCGCGTTGGTACACCTGGCTGTGGAAGGGAAACGAGTGGTACAAATGGGCTGGTCGGGGCGCGCTCGCCTCGGGCGTCGTGATGGTACCCATCCTGGCTCAGACCGACGAGGAGCCCGATCTACCCGAGCCTCCGGTCGGTCCGCAATAGCATGGACTCACAAATGACCATACGCCCACCGGCGATCGCCTGGCTCCTCACCTTACTCGGCTTCGCTGCAGCTTCGGCCCAGGTGAAGGCCCCCACCAAAATCAGTTTCTCTCAGGGAATCTTCATCGACAGGTTGGAAGATCTGGATTCCTTTGGGGGGGCGGTTGCGAGTATTGGCGACCTCGACGGTGACGGAGTCAACGACCTGGTTGTGGGAGCGCCTCTTGATGATGACGGCGCCGCCTCGCTCACTGCAAATCGTGGCGCCATCTGGATCCTTTTCCTTCGATCCGACGGAACAGTGAGGGATCAGCAGAAAATATCAAGCACCGAAGGTGGATTCCGTGGCCGACTCGACGACAATGATCAATTCGGCAGCTCGATAGTTTCGATAGGAGATCTCGACGGCGACGGTGTGACCGATCTCGCGGTTGGCGCCCCGAACGACGACGGCGCGGGTGTGGAGCAGGGCGCAGTGTGGATTCTGAACCTCACGCGTGCAGGAACCGTCAAGTCCTATCAGAAACTCAATAGCGCCGGGGGAGTCTTGGGTGGTGCGCTCGCCGACTGGGATCACTTTGGCAGCGCAGTTGCCGCCCTCGGCGACGTCGACGGTGACGGAGTGACGGACATTGCCGTTGGCGCGCCAGGCGACGATGACCAGGGGCGCGACCGCGGCGCCGTCTGGATTGTGAATCTTCTGCGGGACGGAAACGCGAAAGCGCACCGCAAGCTCGGCAGCGGTTCGGGCAAGTTTGCAGGTAGCCTGGACGACGCTGATCACTTTGGAAGATCGCTGAGCGCACTCGGCGATCTTGACGGCGACGGAATCACCGAACTGGCCGTCGGAGCGCCACTTGACGACGACGGCGGCGCCACGCTCGCCGCAAACCGTGGTGCTGTCTGGATCTTGTTCCTGGACCGAGACGGATCGGTAAAATTCCACCAGAAGCTCAGCCACACGGAAGGCAAGTTCCGCGGAAAGCTCGACGATAACGATCATTTTGGTGGCTCGGTAGCCGCGGCCGGCGACATAGACGGAGATGGTGTAACCGATCTGGCGATCGGCGCACCGTTGGACGACGACGGAGGCACTACACAGGTGGTCAATCGAGGCGCCGCCTGGATCATATTTCTGCGTCCGGACGGAACCGCCAAATCGCACCAGAAACTAAGCGACGTTGAGGGCGATTTCACCGGCGTTCTGGACGACAACGATCAGTTCGGCGCTTCCGTTGCCGCACTCGGTGATCTGGACGGTGACGGTGTTAACGATCTTGCTGTCGGAGCCCCCGGAGACGATGATGGGGGCGCAACCCTCAGCGTCGATCGAGGGGCCGTCTGGATCATCTTTCTGCGCGAGAACGGTACGGCCAGGCCCGAAACGAAGCTGAGCAACACCGAGGGAAATTTCACCAGTACCCTCGATGACTCGGATCGTTTCGGCGCTTCCGTCGCTTTTCTCGGTGACCTGGACGGCGACGGTATCGGCGATCTTGCGGTCGGCGCCGAAAACGACGACGATGGGGGACTGGACATGGGTGCTGTGTGGATCTTGTTCCTTAATCCCGACGGGTCCGTGAGCAGGCACGCGAAGGTGAGTGTCCGGGAAGGCGAATTCACCGGGAGTCTCGATATCGAGGATCATTTTGGCGGCTCGGTTGCAGCGTTAGGTGATCTGGATGGAGACGGTGTTGCCGATCTCGCGGTAGGAGCTCCCTTCGACGATGATGGTGGCCGCGATGTGGGAGCCGTCTGGATCCTGTTCATGAACCAGGACGGCACCGTAAGGAGTCACAGCAAACTGAGTGCCTCCGCTCAACCCCTCGCCGGTGTACTGCAGGATGCCGGTCAGTTCGGACGATCTATTACTGGAATTAGCGATCTGGACGGCGACGGGGTCGCAGATATTGCGGTGGGCGCTCCAAATTACGACGCCGGAGGTCCCGATTACGGCGCCGTCTGGATCCTGCTTCTCAGGCCTGACGGCACGGTCAAGGCAGTTCAAAGAATCAGCAGCGACACGGGCATTCTCAGCGGCAGGCTCAGTGAGGGTGACATGTTTGGCACATCACTCGCGGCAATCGGCGATCTGGATGGCAACGGCGTCGTCGATCTCGCCGTCGGCGCACCAAACGATGATGAGCTCGGGACCGACAGAGGAGCGGTCTGGCTCTTATACATGCAAGATGACGGATCGGTCAAGTCCGTGAAAAAGATAACCAGCCTTGGAACCGACGCATCTACCGACATCCAGGATTCGGAGTTATTTGGCATCTCGCTGGCGGCGCGGGGTGATTTGGACGGAGACGGCGTCGATGATCTCGTCGTCGGCTCCAATGGTATATTTGAGGGAGGAGACGTCCGGATTTTGCTGCTGCGGCCCGACGGTTCCGTCAAGTCGCACCAGAAACACGGGAGGAATGACGGCGACTTTATCGGCGCGCCGATTTTTGGATCCCTGTTCGGTGGAGCGGTAGCCTCGATGGGCGACATTGACGGCGACGGCGTACCAGAGTTGGCCGTTGGGGCTCCAGGGGACAAAGACGGGGGGTTCGGTCGGGGCGCAGTCTGGATTTCCTTCAATGCACTTTTGCCCCCGCCCTTGATCCAGGATGTTAGATTTACGCCCGATCCCCCGACTCCAGGTGCGCAACTTCAGCTCTCGGCACAACTCATTGTCCCGAATGGTATCGTCACTGCAGAACTAAATTTCCGGTCGAGCGGCGACGCTCAGTTTTTGAACGCTTCGATGACAGAGGAAGGCCCGGGACAATTCAGTCTTGCAATCCCCTCATTTGTGATGGGTACGCGTGGCATCGAGTATTTCATAACGGCATCTAACCAGCACGGGCACCGGTCTCGTCATCCCGCTTCCGGGGTTGTGTCTCTCCCGGTTTTCATCCCAGACGGCCTGGCAACGGCCCTGGTCCACGGTAGCTCATCAGAAGCCTACCGACTTTATTCGATACCACTCGACCTCGACGACAAGAGTGCCCGTACCATGCTGGAGAGTGACTTGTCGTCGTACGACAAGAAACGTTGGCGTTTTTTTGGGTACACAGGTTCCGACCAATTTGTCGAATTGGACGTCACAGATACGGCCCTGGAACCGGGAACTCCATTCTGGTTGTTGACAAAAGAAAGTGGAAACTCGGTGACGACCGGGCCGGGAACGTCGGTCTGGACCGAAAAGGCCTACGCCATCCCGATGCAACCCGGGTGGAATTACATAGGAAACCCGTTCAATTTTTCGATCCCGCTGTCTAATCTCACAATGAAGTCGAGTCAACCCGTCGACGCGCGCACGTACGAGGGATTCTGGTCCGGCGTAGACGAATCGATCGACCCTTGGAAGGGCTATGCCG
>SMVA01044214.1_pt1 | contig 10259 bp, 6 predicted proteins | sample 2456451 | NCBI WGS metagenome assembly SMVA01 (sample SAMN11095933, study PRJNA526329) | marine sediment metagenome | biome: Marine sediment; feature: Surficial sediment; material: Deep marine sediment; isolation source: Hadal surficial sediment | place: Pacific Ocean | collected 2014-05 | depth 0-1...
AAAAAAGAAGAGGGCGGATTATGTCAGACCAAAATGTAGAGATGGATATCACCGGGGTAAAAATTGCGGTGGTAGACGATGCGAAAACCATACGCATGATGATGTCACATACACTCAAGAAAATGGGGTGCGAAGTGGAGTGCGCCGAGGATGGCTACAAGGCCCTGGGTATGCTGCGCCGCTTTAAACCCGACCTGATCTTCCTGGATATCACCATGCCAGAGCTGGACGGCTACCAGACGTGCACCTTGATTCGAAATGCCGAGGGTACCCGGGACACCCCCGTGGTAATGCTTTCATCCTCAGATGGTATTTTTGATATCGCCAAAGGTCAGGCGCGCGGCGCGACGGCACATGTCACCAAGATACCCTCCGAGAGTGTATTGCGCCAGTTGATATACAACCACACCTCCATGCCAGCGGTTGCCTGATTCATGAGTGCATTAACGCTAGCATCCTTCGACCAGCTGGAGCAAAGCTATGCATCGCGAGCGGTGCCAGCTCCGGTTTTTGAAAATCACCAGATGTACTGGGTAGGCACTTCACTGAGCGTGGCATCTGTGCCATTGCTGCTGGGTGAGGGCGAGCTCGAAGAAATTATTGAAACACCGGCCTGTACGCCCATACCGGGTACCAAGCCCTGGGTGTTAGGCGTTGCCTCCCACAAGGGCGGGCTTATCCCCATTATTTGCGGTGATGTATTGTTCAGGAAGACGCCCTATGCAGGCAAGACCAGAGAGTATTGCATGGTAGTGCGCCGCCCTGGATTTCACTTTGCCATTACCCTGAGTCACATAGAGCGGGACATTCGATTCCCCATTGCTGAGCGCGATATGGAACAGGCGATTGATGCGGATTTTTCCGACTATTGCCTGGGTGGGTTTCACTATGGGGACAAATTTTTAGCAGTGCTGGATATAGACAAACTAGTAGCAGAGAGCGGCCTGGCAAATGCCTCAGCCACAAATCGCGCGTCAAACGAGGAAAGTACCGATGACTAAATCAATAAAAAAGGGCACCACTTCAATGTGGGTTGGGGTAATGACGATAGCGATTGTGGCTTGTCTGGGCGGCATTGCATACACATTCTACATGATGCAGCAGGAAGCCGGTGAGGACGGTGAGGCGCGTATGGTGGCCGAAGAGTTGCGCGTACTGTCACAGACTGTGTCGTTGCAAGCCAGGGAAACCGACCTGGGCCAGCCGTCCACGTTCTCGCAACTGCAGAGCGGCTTGTTTGAATACCGCGATTTGATGGGTGAGCTTCAGGGTACGGGTCTGGACCGAGAGCTGAGCGACATACAGGCGCAATGGTTGCCGGTGGAGCAAGCGGCGGAGACACTGATCGACGCGGGCCCTCGCATTGTCTTTATCCACGGTGTTTCGCAGGAGTTGGAGCAGAATATCAAGCCTATCCAAAGTGAATTTGCCCAGGTAGTCGATATTCTCCGTGATGAATCTGTGAGTTCTGACACTATTGTCGCTGCGCAAACCACACTGTGGTTAACCGAACGTATCGCGAGGAATATTGAAAAGATTCTCGCCGGTGGCGACGAGAGCCAGGCCGCTGCTGATGAGTTTCGTATGGATGCGGCAAATTTCTCTCGCATCGTGGACGGCCTGAAAAATGGCAACCGCGTTATGGGTATACAACAATTGAGGGACCCCGATGCCATAGCGTCAGTGAAGCTGGGCACCGAACTGTTCTCGGTGGTCTCGACCTCCATTGAGCAAATCGAGGGTGCGTCTGGCGAGTTGCGTCAAGCTGCAGCAGCCAGGAAGCTGATTATTGAATCCAATGCTGCACTGGTGAGTGCGGTTGCCGCACTGGTGCCTGCGATTGACCGTATGACCTCTACCCGCATGGGTGACCGGGGTACCTTGATGGCGTTGTTTGGTGCCCCTGGTGTACTCGCGGTGGGCCTGTTGGTCGCTATGTTTCGCAGCCAGCGTCGCCGGGTATTGTATACGGAGCAGGGCGTGGAAGAGATTAACGCCGCTCTGGTGAAAATAGCCGAGGGAGATCTGACGGTTGAAGTGCCAGAAGACAATAGCGTAACGCGGGAAATTGCCCGTGAAATCAATACCTCAACAATGCGCCAGCGGGAACTGATCAGAAATATCAGAACACCGTTCCGTATCTCGATTGAGGAGATAGGCAAGATCGGTAAGGCCGCCTCCGACCAGGTGAATAAAGGCAAGGAACTCACCCGTTCGGTCGTTGAGTCAACTACAGCGGCCACTGAAATGGTGCGCACCAGTAAGGAAATTAAAGCCTCCACTGCAGAAGCAGCGAGAACATCTGAGCGCAACAGTGCCAGGGTAGCCAGGGGATATGAGCTGACCCAAGACATGTCCAAGGCCTCCGCTGACGTTCGAGAGTCGGTCCAGGAGACATCGAAATCTGCGAAACGCCAGGGTGAACTGATTCAATCGGTAACCACCGCAGCGGAATACATCCAGGCCTTGAATACCAAGATATCGGTCGTTGCGATCAATACGCGTATTGAGGCCGAAAAAGCTGGCGAGCACGGACGTCCCTTCCTGGGAATTGCCGAGGCGATTGGTGACCTTTTGCGTGAGGCCGAGGAGGAGGGTCGCAAGATTATTTCTGAAGTTCGCATGCTGCAGAATATGTCTGCAGACAACCTGAACAGCATGGAAAACACGGTGGGTACCGTTGTTACCATCCTGGAGTACATCGACCGTCTGGATGCATCGCTGGAGGATATCAACGAGGGCTCCGCGGCGATTACCGCGATTGTAACATCGGTGGATGATGCCGCTGGCCAATCTGCTGACAGCGCGCGCCACATGAACAACTCCATGTCCGAGATCAGGGATCGCAATCTGGAAATCAGTGAGTTCAGTGAATATACCCAGGGTGGTGTGGGTAGCTTACAAAACTCCATGCGCGAAGTGGCACAGAACCTGAGCCAGTTCAAAATTGAAAAATCCGACACTGTGGACAAGCCTGTGCGCAGTGCGGGCGCGTCTAAAATCTATGAAGAAGCAGAGATGTCTGCGCTGGAATCCGCCGAAGAGGAAAGGCTGTCAGTATGACCCTGGTGCGCTGCCCCGGTGTGTGCGCATATACAAAAATTGGAGGTAACATCTAGTGGCTACAAAAACCGATATCGTTTCTCTCAAGTGGGTAATCGGCCTGATGAACAAGCAGGGCGAGAACGCAGAGCAGGCGCTGGTTGAGTACAGTAAAGATCCCGGCCAGAAAAAACCTCTGTTGCAATGCATGTGGGCGATCCACCAAATTACCTCCACACTCAGGGCGCTGGGTATGAAGAAAGGCGAGCTTCTCACCATAGAGATGGAGCGCAGCCTCAATTTTCTGTACAAGGACAAAGTGATTGGCGAGCGCCGTAAGCTGACCATGGGCGGTCTGATGCAGGCGCTGAAGGTTCTGCCGGCCTATTTCGCTCATACCCAAAATGTGAGACAGGACACCGGACAGGGCCTGGAACAATACGTGAATGATTTGCGGCGCTGGGTGGGTGAGCGCCCACGCCCCCAGGCGTTCTTTTTCCACATGGATATTCCCCCCGCTCAGGGCATTACCGAGGGTGCTGCGCCCGCGTCTGATGAGGAGATAAAATCCAGGGCCAACGTCATGCTGGCGCTGTATCTGCAAATGGCCAAGTCTGCCCTGCGCAAGCGCAACGTGGGTGAGAGCATGAAAACGGTTGCCCGCATCTCGCGCAAAATGCAGACCTTGTTTGTTGGCACCGAGCCCGAGCGTTTCTGGTTTACCCAGGTGGGCTTGTGTGAGGGCATTGCCGGCGGCCTGATTATTCCCGATGAATGCATTGCGCAAATTTTTAAAACCGGTGCTTTCTTAATTAAATATGCTAGAGAAAACGGCGCGCAAGTTGATAGCTCTGTTGACTACGATGGCGTGCTGGAGCAGATGCTGTATTACATTGCCTCCTGTAAATCCAAGCCAGTTCACATTGCCGGTATTCGGGAAGTATTTGGTATAGACGACGATACACTTGCCTCTTCCAACAGCGGGCTGGTTCACATCGACGCCCTGGTTACCGCGCTCAGTAGCGCGTTAGAGCAACTCAATGCTGTGGTTAACCTGATTGGTTCCAATGACCTGTCCATCACGGTGGCAGATAATGGCGCGGGCGCCAAGGCTCTGGAGGGTCTTGAGAATGCACAAATACGCCTGAGCGCCGCCGGCCAGGGTGTGCACGCAGATTCACTGGAAGTGGTCAATGCCAAGTTGACAAAGCTGTACGCCGGTGATTTTGGCGAGAATCAGGCGTTAAAGCAGCAGACCATCAATGAGATTGTCCGGGGCATCGTAGACGTCAAGTTGGACCTGGAATATAAACTCGAGTACGGCTTGTGCAGCTCATTTTCCAGTAAGGAGTTTGAGCTGAGAGAGAGCGTCGTATCGGCAACCTTTACCCAGATGTCACTGGTTGAGAACCATTTGCATGTTGTGCTTAGGCGCAAGGCGCTTGCCTCGGCACTGGTGAAGAAACCCTTTGGTGATGAGAGCGTCATGCAACTCACGCTGGCTTTGCACCGCTACCTCAACAAGAGCGACCAGGGGCACGATGAATTGCGCAAGGCCTTGTGGGATGCAGACAATGGCGAAGCCGACATCGATTTATTGTTCGAGCTGGCCCAGACATTTATGGAGCAGCTTCCCGATACACCCGAGCGAAATGCCATCGGCCACTCGCTGCAGCTTTTAGGAGAGATAAGCGGCGCACTGGGGTTTGCCAACATGGAGCGCGAAGCGGCCGTTATTGACCAGTGTCGTGATTGGCTACTGGCGGCGAGTAAGGCGGGTTGCGTACGCGAAGATGAAGCCTTCCGCTGTTTTGCCGATGCCTTCGCCCAGATCGAGCTGCATTTACAGCGTTCCATTATTGACCCCCTGGACGACACTTCGCACATGATGGCATTTGCCGAACAGCGCGCTGGCGAGCTGAAAGCTTATAGCGAAGATCTCTCCTGCGGCGCCGCAGTTATTGAGCCCGCCGCCCTGGCACAGCGTCTGTATGTGAACGATGGCGTGATTCCCGCGGAGTTTCGCGAAGTGTTTATCGAGGAATCTACTGATATCGCAGCGGAACTCAACCAACTGGTAGTCACCTGGTTGGCTGAGCCCGAGGTGAATAACACCCTGAGAGATATCCGTCGACATTTTCATACCTTTAAGGGCAACGGCCGAGCGGTGGGGGCAAACACGCTGGGTGAGTTGGGCTGGGCCGCACAGGACCTGCTTGACCGTGTTATCGACGGAGAATTGGCGCCCGATGACAAGCTTCAGGCACTGGTAGAGGATGTTGTGCGTGCCTTGCCGGAATTGGTTGCCTCCTTTGGAAAAATTGAGGGTTTCAACTTACCGGTAACCCGTGAACTGACCAATCGCTGCTTCCTGTTGGCGAATTCCAGCGGCGAAGACATTGCCGAGGACTTGCAGAGCTTTGACACCGCCACCGCGGTCAGTAGCGCGGGTGAATCGGCTGTTACCCAGACCATCGGCCAATAGCGCCCACCGAGATAGGGGAGAGAAACTGTGCAACTAGAAAAAGATCAAACGGCATTGGACGTCGAGGGGGCTGCACGCTCCGCCGGTGACAGCCAGGATGAGGCCATTGAATGGTTACTCGATATGGACCTGTCAGACCCGGTTGAGAGCTTGTTTACCGTTGAGAATGAGGTGCCGCAGGCGGGGCTAACCGAATATGAAGCGGAGATGGCCGGGCGGCCGATGTTTCGCGGCCACGGTGGTGGCGATGATATCTCGGCAATTCTCGACGATGAAATTATTGCCACAGAGGTGGGCGGCGAAAGCGATATTTACGCTCTGTCCAGTCTCGGCGACGTGCAAGAACCGGTTTCGGATGAGGATGTGGAGCCCCTGACTATCGAACACAGCAACCACCATAACGATGTTATGGCGGCGACGTCGGAAATAACCGTCGCCGATGGCGAGGACATTCTGTCTCTCGGTGATGATGATGATATGGGCGATCACTTTTTGGTGCTGGTTAATTCCCAACCCCGTGCCGAAGAGCCCAGTACAGCGGTACAGCAAGAACCACAAATAGCGGTGCCAGAACCTGTAGCAGACGCTGCTATCGATCTGGACCTAGAGTTGGATTTAACGCAGGTCGACCCGTTAGACCCTGGCCTGGAAGCCGAAGTGGAAGCGGATGTCGAGCCTGAAACTACAGCTGACCCTGAACCTGAATCCGTTGTCGACTATATAGCCAGCGTGCCTGCACCGGTCGATGAAGCCGAGTTCGACCAGTACTTACTCGCTGGTCACCGCCTTGTGGGTGCCGATGAGCATCCCAATAGCCTGGAAGTTGAGCGCACCGAGGGTGTGGCTACTGTGGACCCGGAAATGAACGGTAGCATCGACTACCACGAAGATTTCCAGATGCGCGATGGCGTCAAAGGCAAAACTGTTTCCGTGATTACCCGTGTGATCGCCCAGGTGATGGAGGAGATGACAGCGTCCGTCGAACAACGTATGACGGCTCTGGGTGTCGACCCCAGGCCGGCACAAGTAGAGGTCATGCTGGGTAATGACGTTGAATCGATCATCGAGTGTGTCACCGATGGTTACGCGCCTATTGGGGAGATTCAACCAGAACTTCCCGCAACGCTGCGCCAACTGGGCCAAACGGAGGTCGACGCCCTGTATGTGAGAATCTCTCACGATGAGATAAAGGGAGCTTGGAACAAGCTATTCGACGATGATTTCCTCGTGCCGGGTTCAGACAGTGCGCCCAATTCGCCCGAAGTGGGGGAGCAGTCACAGCCCTTCGCTGAATTTGATCTGGATGAATTTGATTTCGGGGAGGCTGACGCCACGGGCATTGATGATTTTTCCGCCCAGGATTTCGGTGACGAGCTGGCACTGTATTCCAGTTCCTCCGGCGATGACCCGCTCTCCGCCATCGATTTCGCAATGGTTGATGAGCACGCAGTGGAGCAGGCAAACACAGCACAGATAAAGAGTGAGTTCAGCGTTGGTTCGGACGCGGTTGCGCGTGATGTCACCGCTATCGACGCTGCTGAGAAAGACGCCTTGTCAGGCGATGGCAGTGTAGAGTCCTGGTATTTACCCGCCGGCATCTCGTTCAGTTCACCGACTGAAGGTAGTGTGGAGTTATTTGTAGACTTCCTCGATGTGTTTATTGAGGAGGGAACGGCGGAGCTTGAAAAACTGGAAGATGGCATCGCCAGATGGGAGGCCGCAGGTGACTGCGCCACACCCGCCGTGGTGTCGCACACGCTACACACACTCAAGGGCATAGCCAAAGGTGTGGGCTTGCATTGTTTTGGCACGCTTGTTCACAACTATGAAACGTTGCTGGAAGGTTTGCCACAGCTTGGCGACGAAAACGAGAAAGTTTCTTACTTCCAAATTGTAAACGTCTGGCTGGATGCTGTCGTACAAGGCCTGGAAACAATAGAAGATAGCCGCGAAGATATTGACTATGCGCTGCCAAAAAACACCAATAAGCCTGTGCAATCGGTGCCCACAGGCCAGTCCGGTGACGAAGTACAGGGCGCAGATACAAAAGCGGAGCCGGCTATTTCCGTAGCGATTGCTGAAAAGCCAAAAGCACCCGAGCTCAAAATCAACGCGGTAGCTTCGGTAAAACCATCCACACAGCGCCAGAGCGACAAGCAACTGGCGGATGAGGGTGCCAAGACACTGGCGGCGCAGCAGAGCATTCGCATGTCTGCAGAGTCTCTGGATAAGCTCCTCAACCTGACTAACCAGGCTCAACAGCTGGGCGTGCGCTCCTCCGAGAGCGCGGTAAGAAGTAAATTGGCGGCGGCTGAGTCGCTGGCACGTCTGTCCTCTGTGCGTGCGCATATTGTTAAAATTGCCGACCGTGCCCTGAGTAATGTCAGTGCCAAGGGCGACCGCTCAGCCTCTGAAATGGATGCGTTGGAGATGGACCAGTATTCCGAGCTGCAGGAAGCGGCAAACATATTGCGCGAAAGCGTGGAAGACCTGGACGACCTTATCCATTTGTCCGCTAGACAGATTTCAATGGCAGAGGCGCTGCTGAAACAACAGGCGGCGGTTATCTCCTCTTTGGGGGCATCCATACAAGAGGCCAGGGTAGTACCCATGTCGCGGCTAATACCCGGTTTGCGCCGTATTGTACGTACGGTAGGCGCCGATCTGGGCAAGACGGTTTCGTTTAAGGTACTTAACCAGGTAGGCACCCTGGACAGGGACAACCACGCACGCTGTCAGGTCATACTGGAGCATATGGTGCGCAATGCAATGGACCACGGTATCGAGTCGCCGCAGCAGCGCCTTGCCCAGGGTAAGCCCGAGACCGGTTTAATCAGCATAGATATCAATAAGAGGGGTGCCGATTACATTATTACTCTCGCCGACGACGGTCGGGGGGTAGACCCCACGCTGATGCGCGAGACGGCTTACAACCGTGGGCTGGATGTAGATGTGGACTCCCTGAGCGATGACGAGGCTATACGCCTGATTTTTCACAAAGGCTTTACCACGGCGACCACGGTGACCGAACTGTCGGGGCGCGGTGTGGGCATGGACATTGTGCTCAGCGAGCTGCAGGAAATTGGTGGCGATATTGAAATAGAATCGGTGGTGGGCGAGGGTACGCGTTTTCATATTCGCATTCCCCCCAATGTGTCGGTAAACGGTGCCCTGCTGGTATCTGCCGGGGAGCACGCCTATGCCATTCCCCTGGACGGCTTGATAGCCGTTGATTATGTCGATGTCGATAAATTCTTCGAGGCGGCGTCGCAAAAAAGCACGCTCTCCCTGTTCGGAGTAGAGGCCGAGCCCGCCTACCTGGCGACAATTTGCCACGGTGAAAGCATGCCCGAACGTGCCACCTGGCCTAAAAGCGTCCCGGTTTTAATTGCCGGCTCACAGGACCGCTATATGGCGATTGCCGTAGATGACGTTAAGCAGGCACTGGAATTGGTTATCCGCTCACTGGGTGTACAGTTTTCCGCCGTACCCGGGGTGGCGGGGGCAACCACAACCGCGGACGGACAGGCCGTCGTGGCCCTGGATTTGAATGCCCTGGTGGCCAGTGCCGTTAGCGCTGAACACACCCCAGTGTCACTGTCCCGGGAAGTGGTGGAGCAGCTGTTGGTGCTGGTGGTAGACGACTCCCGTACACAGCGTATGGTGTCCACCAGCCAGTTCGACACGCTGGGCGTTGAAACCATCACCGCCGAGAATGGCATGGTGGCCATTGACCTGCTCAATACCACGCACAGGCTGCCGGACGTTATTTTGCTGGATGTGGAAATGCCGGTTAAGGATGGCATTCAAACCCTGCGGGAAATACGTAAGTCTGTGCGCTACAGCCATATCCCGGTGATCATGGTGACCTCCAGAACAGGTGCGAAACACCGTGCTTTGGCCGACGAGGCCGGCTGTGATGGCTATATGGGTAAGCCGTTTAATTTTCCCGTACTGGTTGAGCAAATCAGCGAGCTCACTGGCCACAAACTGGAACTTTCTTAAGGACGTGTCATGAACCAAGTAACTACACAAGAAACCCCCTCGCGCTGGTGTGTACTGCTGCCCTGCGCAAAGAACGAAACATGGGCTGTGCCTCAAAATTGCCTGGCCGAAATTGTGACGCTTCCCAGCGACGCCGACCAGCCGCCCAGGCATCTCACCTGGCGGGGTCAGGAGGTAGCGGTACTTAACCTGGATCCCCGAAACGAGTCGCCCTGGCGTGATGCAAGAGCTGGCACTGGCCTGGTGGCCATTATGCTGGGGCTGAAGGGCGGTGCCTGGGAGTACTGCGGTGTGGCCTTACGTGGTGAGGGCCTGGCGATGAAAGACCTGGCGAGGGAGGCCATAGAAGATGCGCCCGATCAGGCGCTGGATAGCTCGGCATCTGCATTCCGCATGGGGGGAGAAGTTTTTCAGGTTCCAAATCTGGACGATTTACACACCCGCGAAAGCGCGCGCATTTAATATCCCGGGAGAGGACAGCGGTGAAACACGTACATTTGGGTGAGCTTGTCCAGCGTATTGAGCAGGGTTTTGGCGAGGAATTGGCAGTGCCTACCGGTGAGTTGGACAGGGCTGCGATGGTCAGATTGCTACAACATCCAGACTTTGCCCCCTACCTGCAGGACCAAATTAACCGGCAGATTATTAAGGATTATCTGGTCAATGCCGTCATGCTTGATTGCATCAGCGAGGATAACTTCGCGGCCCTGTCGCGGCAGTCTGCCAG
>SMVA01056592.1_pt1 | contig 10259 bp, 10 predicted proteins | sample 2456451 | NCBI WGS metagenome assembly SMVA01 (sample SAMN11095933, study PRJNA526329) | marine sediment metagenome | biome: Marine sediment; feature: Surficial sediment; material: Deep marine sediment; isolation source: Hadal surficial sediment | place: Pacific Ocean | collected 2014-05 | depth...
ACCCTTTACCATATGATTTCTTTTTTACGTTTGATGATGCATCTGGTGAAGACCTTAGCTGGTTTTGGAAACCGTGGTTTTATGAATTTGGCTATTGTGATTTGGGATTAGAACAGAACGATGAAGGAGATTTTATTGTGAAGATGATAGGTAATCAGCCGGTACCAGTAGAAATTAAAGTTGTTTATGATGATGGAAAGGAACAGATTATTAAAGAGAGTACAAGAGTTTGGAAAAATGGAAACAAAGAATTTGTCCTGGATATTGATGAGAATAAAAAAGTATCATCAATTGAAATTGATGTTGAAAAGATCCCGGATTATAATTCAGAGAATAATAATTTAGAATTCGCCCGCCAAAATTAAAATATTAAAATAAAAAAGGCCGGACTAAATCCGGCCAATGTATTTTCTAAAATCAGCTTTAAGAATTAGCCGAGATAAGCTTTCAATTTGTAACTTCTTTTTGAATGCCTTAGGTTTCTTAATGCTTTTTCTTTTATCTGCCGTACACGTTCTCTGGTAAGATTGAATCTTTCGCCAATCTCCTCAAGTGTAGCAGAGTGATCTCCATCGATCCCGAAATAAAGTTTAATAACTTCGGCTTCTCTTTCTGTAAGAGAGGATAGAACATTAGTTACCTCATCCTTAAGAGATTCTTTCATCAGGTCTTTATCCGGTAGTGGCTGATGCTCGTTTGGAAGCACATCCATCAGACTGTTTTTATTCTCATCACCGGCTTTTAAAGGTGCATCCATTGAAATATGACGCCCTGATATCTGAAGTGCATATGCAACCTCATCAGTTGTCATATCAAGAATTTTAGCTAACTCATCCGTAGTAGGCTTTCTTTCAAATTCCTGTTCGAGGTCTCTGAATGCTTTGCTGATCTTTGTAAGATTACCCACCCGGTTTAATGGTAAACGAACCACTCTTGATTGATCGGCTATTGCTTGCATAATAGACTGTCTTACCCACCATACGGCGTATGATATAAATTTAAAACCCCTGGTTTCATCAAATCTCTGAGCAGCTTTAATCAAGCCGATGTTACCTTCATTAATAAGATCACCGAGTGATAAGCCCTGGTTTTGAAATTGTTTTGCAACTGAGACAACGAATCTCAAGTTTGCCTTTACTAATTTTTCCTTGGCTACTTCATCACCCTTCTTGATTCTTATTGCTAACTCAATTTCCTCTTCGGGGATTAATAGATCAACCTTGCCGATTTCCTGTAGATACTGATCTAATGATTTACTTTCACGGTTAGTAAATTGCTTTGTTATCTTCAACCTGACAACTCCCTATTTAAAAGGTTAATAAAAAAAGTTGGTTAAATTTTATGTGTGTGAAATCTTCTGTGGATCCTAAACGTAAAATAATAAATATAATAAAAATATTTGATGATTGTAAGAGAAAAAGGATTCCCAAGGTTACAATTCAAATTTTTCTCCGGAACGGGGAATTTGATACTTTTGCAGCCTAAGCCCACTAATTTTTCCTCAAAACTAGGGGTAGATTATTTTCACTGAATAACAGAAATATGTTTTTCAACTTTAATTTTGGGTTTAGACGCAGGAAATCAATTTTTTCTCTCTGATTTGCGTACCCGCTGAACTGTATCTTCAAATTTGCACCCTCAAAAAAAATGATATTTGGTTATAATATAAAAGATTTTATGAAAGATGCCAGAATATTATTAAAAAAAACTTAGCTGATCAGACTCTACAATTGAATCAAATGATTTACCGAGCAATCCAAGCACAGAATTTGCAATTGGTTTAAGCTGTTTTTCGATATAATGCTGGTAATCGATATCATTGTGTTTGAGTTCTATCGGCACGGGTCCACGCTTGGTGATAACATAATAAACCGTTCCGGTTGTTTCGCCAAGCATTCTTGCAGCCTTTACATGTTGGGGAACGTTTTTTGTGTAATCTTCAACATCTTTTCTCAAACGCTTTTTGTAAACAAGCTTTTCATCAAATTGCCCACTCTTAACTCTCTCAACCAAATTTTTTATCCATTCATCAATTTCTTCATTATAAAACACGCGTGTGTATAGTTCAACCTGAAAATCTTTTGCAAGTCGTGTCCAATCAGACCGAACAAATTCCAATCCTACAAATTCAATGGTTTCTTTACCATTACTAATTAACAATCCTGCATATCTTTTTTTTGCGCCAGCCTCACTTCCTCTTGCCAGGGTGATTATAAATTTCCTGTAATACTTTTCGAACTCTAATTCGAGATAAGATTCTAATCCATACTCCTTTTCTATACGGTTTTTCCAGTATTTATTTAATTCATCTGCTAAATTTTTCCCATGTATCTCTGCATTCTTGCCCTCGTTTTCTTTTAACTTTATGAAGAGGGAATCCGTATCACCATAAACCACATCATATCCCTGTTTTATAAGATATTCTTTGCTGCCCAAAAGAAGTTTGTGACCCGTGCCGGTGATTGCTGTTGGAAGGTGAGGGTGATAAAATCTACAGCCGAAAGAGCCCATTACGCCATAAAAACTATTCATTAAAATTTTTATTGCCTGAGATAGTTGTTCATCTTTTTTCAGTTTTGCTTTGTTTCTTTGCTCCATAAGTTGTGCAATAAAATCCGGCAGCAAATGCTGCGACGAAGAAAACTTATATCCATTCAATGTTTCAATTGTATCATTGTCCGAAAGTAATCTTGAAAGAGGATCAATTTTAAATGTGCGTATAATGGTTGGATACAAACTTTTAAAATCAAGTATAATAACATCATCATAAATTCCCGGCTTGGGATCCATTACATAGCCGCCGGCAGCATGCTCGGTAGTTTCCAGATCTTTTACGTTTGGTGCAACATAGCCTGCACGATGTAATCTTGGCAAATAGAAATGATCGAAAGCTGCAGTCATCATTCCTAATTGATCCATTAATAAACCTGAAAGTTGTGAACGCTTAACTGACAACCCTATTAGTCCGGATTTTCTGAATATATCTGTAACAAGTAAAGTATCTTTCAGATTATACTCCGCAAGAGTTTTCTTATCTTCTTTAAAAAGTCTCTCAATCTCTTCTACTTTATTTTTGTCTGAAGTTATAGACTTTCCCTCGGCAAGCATTTCCTGTGCTACGGTTTCCAAACGAAAATCTTCAAAGGTAAAGAATGATGAGCGAAGTGCTGTCGGACCATCAATTACAACTCTACCTGTTATAGATGCAAAATATCCGCGTGGTTTTCTTGTGCGGAGTGAAACCCTTCCTCCGGCTCTTGCAATATCAAATGGGATATGATGCTCATTACATTTGCTTTCTAAAAACATCAAATCAAAGCCGATAACATGCCATCCAATAATAATATCGGGATCAATATCGTTAAACCATTTAATAAATTGCTGAAGTAAATCTTTCTCATCAGGAAAAGATAAAACATAATCCGGAAGTTCTTTTTCATCATTACCGATAATAAAAACCCGTTTATTTTCTTCAGTATTTCCGGTGGTATGAACCGCAATTGAATATAACTTACTATTATTTTCACCGGTTTCTATATCAAGCGATGCAATAACGAATTTTGGTGATACTTTGCACGGTTCAATTTTCGGATTTATGAATGTTGTAAGAATTCCCTGGTTGTGTGCATTGCCGGTAACTTTTATCTGTGCGTTGATAAACCTCTCCATCAGGTATCTTCTGACAGGATTTAAATCCGATTCGTAATTTCTGATATTATTATTATCCAGCTCATCTACGGATTTTCTTAAATCGCTTTGTGTGTTGAAATAAAGTGCATCAACAGGGTTACGATCAAAAGTACACATGCTAACTTCTTTGGGGCTATATGGAGTATTTATATTTATTAGGTCAGAATCTCGCTCTACGAAAAAAACAGGTTTATTGTTTGTAATATTAATTTCTACTGCACCATATTCTTTGGATGTACCAATAAAACGAAGAATATTACTTCCATTCCTATCCATCCATTCGCCGGTAAGGATAAAAACGTGAGCAGTATTTTGATTGTTCCCGTTCGCAGACATAATATTTCTCAGATAATTTTAATTAATAATTTACTGAATACGTCAGAGATTTGACAGGGCATAATTAAGAACATAGATTAGAATTGTAGATTCCATTTATTTATTACGTCCTGACTGCGACACAACACAAAACATTTTTCCCCTATTTTAACAATAGTGTACAACTCAAAATTTTTATGAATATAGAAGATATTAGTGAATATTGTTTAAGCAAAAAGGGTGCATCGGAAGATTTCCCCTTTGATGAAGAAACCCTTGTCTTTAAAGTAATGGCAAAAATGTTCGCACTGATTCCTTTGGAGAGAATTCCTCTACAGATAAATTTAAAGTGTGAACCCGAACTTGCGGTTGAATTAAGAGAATGGTACGAAGCAGTCCGATCCGGCTTCCATATGAATAAAAAGCACTGGAATACTATTTGGGTTGATGGCTCTTTGCGTGATGAATTAATTTATAGATGGATTGATGATTCTTATAATCTTGTTGTGAAGGGATTAAGAAAAACCGAGATAGAAATATTACAGAACAAATAAAGAATAAAATAATTTTTATGGAAATAAGAAAACTAAAAGATAAAAAAGAGTGGAAGGGATTAATTAATAATTCTCCCAACGATTATGAAATTATTATTTACAAGCACAGTCCCATCTGTTCGTTAAGTCAATTGGCAAATTTAGTTTTAAAGGGTTGGTCAAAATCGCAGGTAAAAAAGAAGGACGAATTAAAAATATTTAAAGTAAATGTGATTTTATCGAGAACACTTAGCAAAACTATTGAAAAAGATTTAAACATTACTCATCAATCCCCGCAGATCATCTGGCTTGATAAAAATATGAAAGTAAAACATCACGCAAGCCATTATGATATTACTGAGACTGAATTAAATAAACATTTATAACATAGCGCGGCAAACCGTAAATTTAGAAATTATGTTTAAACTATCGCATTTTTTTAATTTCTAATTGATCTAATTATTCTAATTTCTAATCAAATAACAATTCACAATAACCAATAAAACAAACTATTCAAAGAATTCCTGTGCGAGCAGTTCTTGTTTATTTCATTTGTCCATTATTCATTTTTTAGGTAATTAAACTAATTAGTCCGCGGCGGCGGATCAGGTCAATTTTAATCAATCCGGTAGTTGCCGGACATCAAAATATTATTCCCCCTTAATTTCTTTACAAAAAAAACAAAGATTTAAGAGTTAATACTATAGTTCATTTCAATAAAACAATGTTATAATAAAAATGGGCAGAGTCAGTTAAAGTCAAAAACATAACTTATTTCTGTTCCTAACATATTATTTACCGCAAGCTGAATCCCTTGTACATTTCTGTATATCGGTATTAGAACAAAAACTCTCAGAGCAAAACTCCCTTCATAATAAATTAGACCGGGTGTCAGATCAATATAAGTACCTCCCGTACTTGGAAGGAATCTTCCGTTCCAGTAATCTTTCTCTGCAAATCTTCCCCTTAACTGTAAGTTTAATGCTAAAAAGTCAGTAAATACATAAGAGCCGTTTATAGAGGCAAGAAATTCGTCTCCGTAACGATAACTGTCTAAATTTACACCTGCATACCTGTAAAGAAAATTAGCATTGAAAGACATAGAAATTGAAGGTAAACCGTACAAAAAATGACCCCAAAGAAGTAAATCAGCAGCGCCGGTGCCGGGCTGTAAATCAATTGATAAACGGGTTCCGTTATTTTCTTCTTCAAAACTTCCGGTAGGTAATTTTGCACCCCCGCCAACTGCCAGGCCAAGTGGTGATAAAATTGATGGTGTTATTAGCTCATACTTACCAAGAATTATAATATCTCCAAGTCCATCACCCTTAAACGTGATAACTTCGGAAGTGTTTGTTACAATATTAGTTACAGTTGTTTCTCGCGTTCTGTTGGTGTAAGGAAGAATAAGCAGTAGAGATACTTTTTTAACTAATCCGTATTCTATTTCCAAATTAAAATTTGATACTGTTGATGTTCTATTTAAAGGATCATCAATTACTTCGGATGATTGGTAAGCAGTGTTTAAAACATTATGCTGAAAAGTTATTGCGGTTGACAGAGTTTTAGCCGGAATGACACCTCTTTCACCGCCGTTGGAGATTGAAGTACCAACTGTACAACATGCTTGTGAAAAAATATGAATATTCAATAATAATAGAAGTACTGCAAGTACAGATAAAAATCTTATCATTTTCAGAGAGTGACTTCCACATTTATACTGCCTTTAACAGTTGACCCCCTTGAATCTTTTACAACAATGTTTATCGTATTTATTCCAACACAGCAGAAAGCTGCGGTATAACGCACCTGTTTACCATTGCCAATAATATCTCCAAGCGCAACTGCCCAGGAATAAGAAAGATTATCACCATCAGAGTCTGTTGCATCCACCGTTATCGTTGTGCTGGTCCCAACTTTGATAGATAAAAAATCTGCTGTAATGCTGTTAATAACCGGATTGTTATTCCCGTCAACATTCGCTTCAACGGAAGTAGGCTGAACACAACCATATAAAAACATTGATAAAACTGAAAAAGCGATTAGAATTTTCATTTTATGTATAATCTTAAAAGTATTTAATAAATTATTTGGATATAATTATTATAGACAATATGCCCAAACGATAAAAGGGAAAATTAATTCCTCTAAAATTGTGAATATACTTTAAGGAATCCGGCAATAGTTAATTGTCTTCTTCCTGTCACATTTAAATAAGTAAGTAAAAATTTTTCTATATTGCCCTTCAATTTTTCTGTTCTGGTACAATGAGTGAACTGCAAATAATACTTTATATTCTTGGCGGAAGCGCGGGACTTTTTATCGGTGCCGAAGGATTGGTTAGAGGCAGCTCATCACTTGCTCTCCGGTTGGGGATTTCTCCGTTAGTTGTTGGACTAACAGTAGTTGCATTCGCCACCAGCGGTCCTGAGTTGGTTGTTAGTGTAAAAGCTGCAATTGAAGGTAACCCCGGTATAGTTGTAGGAAATGTTGTAGGATCAAATATTTGCAATATCGCATTAATATTGGGTGTGGCAGCACTTATTTCACCAATACAAATTAAAACCCAGGTTGTTAGAAGAGAGATTCCGATTCTTATTATTATAACTTTTATTTTTCTTCTCCTCTTTGTGCTCCTGGATTTTACAATTTCCAGAATGACCGGGGCACTATTTGTTATCGGAATTATTGCCTATATAATTTTTGGCTATAAGTATGCATTAAATGAAAAGAACAGTCTGGGTATATCAAAAGAATTTGAAGAAAGCATTCCAAAAACTGCTTATAATATTTGGCAAATAATATTATTAATGATTTTTGGTTTTGGCTTATTGATTTTGGGATCGAATTTATTTGTTGATGGTGCCGTTGCTATTGCGGTTAAATTAGGTGTTAGTCAGGCAGTTATCGGGCTTACTATAGTCGCGCTTGGAACAAGTTTACCAGAATTAACAACTTCTATTGTGGCTTCCTTTAAAAATGAAAATGATATCGCAATAGGAAACGCAGTAGGCTCAAACGTTTTTAATATTCTCAGCATATTAGGGATTTCTTCAATTATAAGGCCAATATCTGATTCAGGTGTTACATTAATAGATCTTTCAATCATGATGTTCTTTACAATTCTAATACTTCCTCTAAGCAAATCAAAATTTACACTAAGAAGATGGGAAGGGGCTGTACTTTTCGGCGGATATATTGCTTATATTATTTACTTAGCTCAAACTCATTCAGTCATCTAAGCTACAATTATCAGCCATAAAATATTGAAATATCTGGGTCTGAGCTGAAATTTTTTTTGTGCAGAATCTTATCTGCTCATCCATTTATAGCTCATATATGGTATAACGGCAGCCATAGTGATGTAAACAGCGATAAAATTTTTATAAATCAATAAATAGTAAATCCTTATGGATTATTGACTTTGTTAATATTTATTAAGACGTTAATACATAATTTGTTATTTTGCCGGAATATAATGAAGGTTTTTACGCTTTTCAAAAACAAGTTTTTCAATTGTAATAATGCACCCCGGGTAGGCAAGCCCCATTGTATTAATTAAAAATAGGAAAATACCATCAAAAATTTCCATTCGTATTTTCTGTCAATAGTTTTCTTTAGTAGCAGGAATATAGATATTCGGAATGGTTTATTATGTACTTAAAAAGTTATCATATTATTGGTATTAAGCTGATAACATTGGCAGCAGTGTTAATATTTTTCAGCTATGCAAATTCATATGCTCAGGATAGAAATTATATTGCCGTTTCTTCCGCTGTTTTTGATATTCTACAGCAAACCGATCCTTCCTTTGAAAGCAGGGTAGTATTCAGATTTGGCAAAGTAAATCTGGGCGGTCATCCCTTTAGTGGAGTGATGGTAAATACGGAAGGTGCAATGCATATTTATTTTGGTCTTTACTATGATATTCCACTTACAGATTTTTTATTTCTTACACCAAGCTTTGCTCCGGGATTATACGCAAAAAATAACAGTAAGGATTTAAAATTTGTTCTCGAATTTCAGTCACAGATCGAAATCTCATTTAAATTTATTAACGGTGCAAGAGTGGGATTTAGTTTTAATCATATATCTAATGCTACTTTAGGTGCAGAAAATCCCGGGGTTGAAAGTTTGGCGTTAACTTACATCATTCCTTTATAGAAATAATTTTTTAACCGGAAAGTTCTCTATTCGAATTTAATTAAAATCATTAATTAACCGCTTATCCATTTAAGTTTTAATACAATATTTTCTTTGTTTTTTTTTAGTTTAATAATTTCTAAAAATAAACCAAGGAGGAGGAAATGTTAATCAGGTTACTAATTACCATTACGATACTGTTTACATTACAGGTTTCTGCACAAAAAGTTTCTGTTGAAGAAGTGCCTCTCATTCCAATGAAAGATTTCTCCCGATGGGGAATATCTTGCCTGGCTGCAGCCATGGAAAAGCCGGATGAATGTTCACATACAAAAAGTTGGTGAGGAAGAAGTTGTAAGAGTAACCAATGCAGAGGAAAGAGATTTAGCCGGTTACTTATGGAAGGGCGATAGTCGTATTGTATATTTTCAGGATACAAAAGGTGATGAAAATTATAGAGTGTATGCCGTCGATAGAAACGGTGAGAACCAGAAGGATCTAACACCGTTCGAAAAAGTGCGTGCGGGAATAGTTGATGATCTTGAAGAAATTCCCGATGAGATGCTGATCCAACTAAACAAAAGAGATGCAAGAATATTTGATGTGTATAGAATAAATGTAAACACCGGCAAGATGGGAATGATTGCAGAAAATCCCGGTAATATTACCGGCCGGATGACAGACCACAAAGGTAAATTGAGAATTGCTCTTACTACAGACGGAGTAAACACAGGGGTTCTTTACCGCGATACAGAAGATGATGAATTTAATGAATTGATCTCTACTAATTTTAAAGAGACATTATCCCCGCTATTCTTCACCTTTGATAATAAAAATCTTTATATGGCTTCTAACATTGGACGCGATAAGGCAGCCATAGTTGAGTATAATATAGAAGAAAATAAAGAGATTAAGCTGGTATATGAACATTCCGAAGTTGATGTTTACAATTTAATTTTTTCCGATAAAAGAAAAAAAATACTTGGCGTAAGTTATCAAACCTGGAAAAGGGAATTTGATATTTGGGATGACCATGCCAAAGAAATTTTTAATGATCTTCAATCAAAATTAAGCGGATATGAAATTGCAATAACAAGCGAGAACAAGAATGAAGATAAACTTCTGATTCGCACTTACAGCGATAAATCTTTAGGCTCATATTATTTATATGATGTAAACGAAAAGAATCTTACGAAGCTAATTGATGTAAGTCCCTGGCTTAAAGAAGAATATATGGCTGATATGAAACCGATAAAATATACCTCGCGGGATGGGTTGGTTATAAACGGTTACTTAACACTTCCTAAAAATGTTGAACCAAAGAACCTTCCGGTGGTTATTCATCCTCACGGTGGTCCATGGGCAAGAGATGGCTGGGGATTTAATTCAAATGTTCAATTTTTAGCCAACAGAGGTTATGCGGTTCTCCAAATGAACTTTAGAGGTTCTACCGGTTTTGGAAGAGAATTCTGGGAGATAAGTTTTAAAGAATGGGGAAAGAAAACGCAGGATGATATAACCGACAGAGTGAATTGGTTGATAAAAGAAGGCATTGCTGACCCTGACAGAATTGGAATA
>SMVA01381644.1_pt1 | contig 10259 bp, 6 predicted proteins | sample 2456451 | NCBI WGS metagenome assembly SMVA01 (sample SAMN11095933, study PRJNA526329) | marine sediment metagenome | biome: Marine sediment; feature: Surficial sediment; material: Deep marine sediment; isolation source: Hadal surficial sediment | place: Pacific Ocean | collected 2014-05 | depth 0-1...
AGGTGGCCGGCAAAAAATATCGGAACATAGGTATCATAAACCCATGGTGATCCGTGGATTGCGGCAATCGATCCAATCCCCATCTTGGCCGCCTCATCCGTGGAATGTAAAAACCAGTATTGCTCCTGGATCATATGGATGTGCCCGGAACGCGAAGGGTGAAAGTTCCGTCGAATCTGGATTTGCAAAGGAGAATTGGCTATCCGTCCCGCAAGCAGGTCGCTCCGTGTCTGCGCGTACGCAATCCCCGGAATTTTCATGACTTCCTCGGCGATAAATTTTTCTACCTCTTCGATATCAAGTTTCGCTTCAGTAATAGCGTCCACATTCAGATAGAGATACGGATGACTATGCGTGGCAATCAAATCTTCCCGCCCAAAACGTGTTTTTAATACTTTGTTTAACGGCCCTTGCTCCCTGAAATACGTAAAGTCAAAGCGTCCGGCCTCCATCCCGAGACTCGTCATATATTCCGGCGCTTCAGGTGCCCCATGATCGGCCGAGAGGACAATAAGGGTATTCTGTAAACCAACTTTTTTATCAACAAATTCAAAAAGCTCCGCTAAGATGCGATCAAGTCGCAAGATATTATCTTCACTCTCAAGACTCGATGGGCCGAACATGTGGCCGATATAATCGGTCGAAGAAAAACTGACCGCCAGGAAATCAACATGATCGCCTTGCCCGAGGTTTTCATGTTCAATAAGGGTCTTCGTAAAATCGAGCGTTAATTCATCGCCAACCGGAGTCAATGAAAGAATGAGGTAGAGGTATTTGTTGTCCCCGTATTGATGGGGGAACGTTCTTCCCAATGGCGGGAGGTTCGCTTCATACGGACGATCATCCATCTTTCCTGCCACGTAGGTGGAGCGGTCATGGAGCAACTCCCACGTCTTTCCTCTATAGCGATCCGCCGGCTTTGCTTGATTCCATTGCTTCACCCATTGGGGATACGCATCGTAATAATACGTGCTGGTCACAAAATCTCCTGTGCGTTTGGAATACCAAAAGGCTTTTCCCATATGCCCACCAGGAATGATGGCACCCCGATCTTTAATCGAGACACTGAACACGCGCGATTGACCGGCATTGGAGATCACCAACTCATCACCAATCGTACTGGCCAGGAGATTGCGCGGGGAGACACCCTCATGCGGTTTTGGATCTTTCCCGATGAGATGATGGCGGTCATCTTCCGTGTTATACACAGATTCGCCAGTCGACGGATCAATCCACGCATTGCCAACTAATCCATGTCTTGAAGGGTCAGCTCCGGTAAAAAGTGTGGCATGACCCACGGCCGTTTCCGTATTGGCATGCCGATAATGCGCGTTCGCATAATGAGTGCCTTTTTCTAACAGATACCGAAGACCTCCTTTGCCGAGACGATCCACATGCCTCGTGGGCAAATCCCCTCGAAACTGATCAACCGTGATTTGCAGAACGAGTTTAAGTTGTGCGGCGTCGTTTCCTTTCCCCCATGATGTCCCGGAGATCACAAGTAAAAGTGACAACAATAGGATAGGGGACACCAGAATACCTGTTCGTCTTCTCATAATTTCTTTTCCATTTTTAAGATATAAGACTCTTCGCGTCATCGTATGCGTACTTGCTGTGAAAATTTCCTCTCATCTCCCCCCTTTTGGAAAAGGAGGGTTGGGGTATTTTCCTTTTAGGGTTTATTGATCACCCCTTGCTTGACCATTTCTTCCACCACTTCGTCGATAATTTCCTTGATCACCGTTTCGACTTTGGAAGGATTGTAGGTATCACTTTGTCCGGCCCACACAAGCTTTCCCTGCTTGAGATCATAGACCAGAGTCTTAATGGAATAGATGGTATCCGCTCGTAGATATCCTGGACTGTATGCGGCACCCCACCCTGGTCCATAATACCCTCCGTAGAAAGAACGATATCGAGGACCGGTGTAGACCGGCGGGGTGGCTGTCACCTTTTGGGACTTCTCTACGACCCGCATGACCACCACACCGGATGCGCCGGATTCCTCAATATGTGCTTTAACTTGTGTTTCGTTTCGAAGATCTTCGGTGGAAATGATCGTGTACGCGGGAACACCCTTGATGATTCCACGACTGGTTAATTCCTTGGCGAGCGTGAATTCGGCATGACGTCGTACACCTTCATTGGGGCTCATAACCAGGGCGATCACAGTGTCCCCTTTTTGGAAATGAAGGGGTTGAGAATCGGGATCCTTCCATGTCGATTTCATGGTCGTGGAGGAGCAAGCGGTCAGGGTCATAGTCAATATGATTAATATTAAGATGATAAGGAAGAGTTTCTTTGAAAACATGGGATACCTCCAGTATCGCCGAAGGGATTGCCAGCGGGATTCCCTGCCTTCGCTGGAGCGGCTTCACACAGGCAGGTTGTTGCTCGGTGCCTCAACGGCCAGAAAATCCCCCCTTGCCCCCCTTTGACAAAGGGGGGGTGGGGGGATTTTCCAAAGGGGGACCTCATCTGAAATGTCATAAGTACCCGATGATAAAGATGTATTTATACTCTGAAACTGGCTACCGGCATAACTGTTAAAACTGACAGGTGGGGCCTGTCCACCTGGCTAGGTCCAATCGTGGCCAAGGTGAGAAAAATGGCCAAGAGATCGAAAATGAACTCAAGAGGGAAGTATGGACTTACCCTTTCCCTTCAGTTGACTAAAAGGACGAGACAAAGGAGCGATCGGCAAGGGCCTCATGGATCGCAGGGATAAGATCTGAGGCTAAGCGGGACTTCACGACATCGCGTTTTAGATATGTGGGAGGATTGTCGGCTAAGGGGCCGAACCGAAATACATCGGCTCACGGGAGAAATTCAGGCCGTCTGCGTGGATTGGGGCAGCCTGCTTGGATGGGGAAGATCCCGTTGATGTTATGGGTAATGGCCGATAAAGCAGGTAAGGTGATGGAAGCGTGTTGGTCGTTTTATAAAGATCAAATTGTAGAAGTAAACAGGGTACTTACAACAATACGGAGAGGTCATTTCCAAAACCTCAATCCTTATTCTTCGTGGTCCTCATTTAAATAATCTAATTCCTCTTCTCCTCCCGCTAGATCATCCTCAGTGGCAACCTCTACAACCTGGTCAGCAGGTTCATCCACAGAATTTTTAAGGTATCGTTGCGCTTGGTCTATGCGCTCACGATTCGCCGGGGTATCCTGTTCCAACCCAAGGTATGTTTCAAACGCCTGCGCAGCCTGACGTGTCTCGCCCTTTTTCGCCAGAGCCCCACCCAACGCGAAATGAAGCAACGCATAATCACGCTGCGTGGAAAGTCCGGCTTGATAATGCTCAATGGCCCCATCTAAATCACCGGTGGCTTGCAGCACAACCCCGAGGTTGTAATGCGCCATGGCATCGTCTGGCTCCAACCTGAGCACAGCACGGTAAGCAGTTATGGCCTCAGGAAGATCTCCTTGCGCATGGAGAATGGTTCCAACATTGAAGAGAGCATCCTTATGATTCGGTTGGAGGCGAAGCACTTCACGATTCTGCTCCAGGGCCTCATGGAGATCGCCTTTCTGTTGGAGCGCGTGTGCCAAGCCCAATCGTGCCAAGACATAGTCAGGTTTGAGTTCAAGAGTTTTGCGATATTCCGTGATGGCCTGTTTCAGATTTCCCTTGGCTTTTAACGCAGTCCCCAGGTTGGCTCGGGCGATCACATGATCAGGACGAAAAGTGAGGACGGTTCGGTAGGCCTTAATGGCTCTGTCAAGGTCCCCGGTCGCCTGGAGGGCCGTCCCCAGATTCGTGAGGGCACCAACATGGTCTGGTTGGAGGCCGACGACTGTGCGATATTGCTGAATGGCTCCCTCCAGTTGACCCTTGCTATACAGAGCAATCCCTAAATTATAATGCGGCGTCACGTACTCGGGTTCGAGGCGAATCGCCTCCCGGTACTGTTCCATGGCGGAATCGACCTGGCCTGCTTTATGAAGCAAAAGACCCAAGTTGTTATGGGCATTGGCATGGTCGGGATCTAATCGAAGCGCGTTTCGGTACTCAGTTATGGCCGCTTCGTAGTCCCCCTTGACACTCAGCGTGTAGCCCAGATTGTAATGAAACCCTCCGTACTTGGGGTTCAATGTAATGGCTGTTTGATAGGCCTGAATGGCTCCGTCGAAATCTTTTTTGGCTTCTAGGGCGTTCCCTAAATTGTTGTACGCCTCCGGGGAGTCTGGAACCTGTCGAATAATTTCCCGAAGGTAGTGTATGGCTTTATCTAACTCACCCTTGTCCTGTAACGCCAAGGCAAGGTGATGAAGTGCTTCAAGGTGGTCCGGTTGTAACTCGAGGGCTTTCTTCAGGGAAGTAATCGCTCCGTCGAGGTCGCCGTTACTGTGGGATTTAAGAGCAAGCCTAACATGGGCGTCGGCATCCAGGTTTTGGGCAACGACGATCTCTTCCCCTGATCGCAATGCTGCTCCGCAGTGCCAGGCCGGTTCGGAAAGGGCACAAGGATCACTGGACAGGGGAGATGTAGGTGCAGCAGTCACAGGATCACCAGCCGGGAGGAATACCAAAAGCAGAATAAGAGACAATCTGTGAAAAGAGGGGACAGGGACCAGGGAACAATAACCGTTCATGGAATACCTGCTGAGGTAGTTGGTTCGCTCTTGCCTCGTTATGCAGGGAGTGGTCCGGACGAGGGGAACACTTCCTTGTCAGGATGATAGCAAGCCAGATTCCGGCATGCAAAGGAAATCATTTGCAGGTTGGAAGCCTTCATGGTAACAATCCTCCATTTGTTTGGGGGCAACTGAATTGTGGGCACCTCTAAAAACCAGGCATTTTTTGTGAGGGCAAGGAAGCCACGCGCGGAAAACCTCTTTCTGTCATTCCCGACATCCGTTATCGGGGATCCAGGTTTTCCGTCTCTCCTTCATAAAAAACAACAAGATGGATTCCCGATAACGGATGTCGGGAATGACGGTACGAGGATGCACAGGCCTTGCTCCCATCCATCAAACGTGAACGGCATCAGACCCTGTCTGAGAGATGGAGTCTAAGTTTTTACAACTGAATTGTATTTTTCCTTCCTCCTCGGTGGGTGTGGAATGTTTTCAAAATCACGGTCGCCCTTCGACCCAGGTTATCCTGAGCACGGTCGAAGGACTCTAGACAGGCCCTTGGCAAAACCCTAAGACGATGAGTCTCCTTGAAAATACCAATCTCTCATTCTTTAGAAAGCTTGCCAATCACAATGGAAGACTCCTCCTTCCTCTCCTAGGACTGGGAATGGTCCTGTGGGTTTTTGAAGTGTCTCCCGTGCTTGGCCAAGACCTTCAGCTTGGCCTTCCCGAAATGTCGGGTCCGGTAGGGCAACCCATTCCCCAGGATTCTGAGGAAAAAGATCCTCAAGCTAGTCCTGAGAAAAAGGTTCCTCCTCAAGCCGAACCCGTTCAGAGGGCCCCGGCGATGGCGCCTCAAGAAATGTCTCCCGTGCCTAGCCAAGACCTTCAGCTTGAACTTCCCGAGAAGGAGGGTCCAGTAGAGCTTCCCATTCCTCAGGATTCTAGGGAAAAAGGTCCTCAAGCTATTCCTGGACAAAAGGTTCCTCCTCAAGCCGAACCCGTCCAGAAGGCCCCGGCGATGAAACCTCAAAAGGAACCTGTCGACTCCGTGAAACAAAAACCCCTTCCGAAAAAGCGACCGGCAAAGAAGGTGGTGAAACCCTCCGGACCCGCAACGTGGGCATGGTTACCTGCTCCGGTTCGTGACCGATTTGCGGTAGCCCAGAAGATCCCCTGGAGGGAGAGGGCGGACGAGGTACTCATTCCGCGTACGCAAGTGCGATGGCCCCGCTATCTTGGTTCCCTTCTGCACTTCCCTGTATGGGTTGACCTGGGAATATCATTCCGTGTCCGGTATGAGGAGGCGAGCAACCCATTCAGGACAGGCCAGTTTGGAACAGATGAACAGTTGGCTCTTCGCACCCGAGCCCGCCTCGGTTTCAGCGGGAAGATTTTTCGGTTTCTCGCTGAATTCCAGGATGCCCGCGCGGAATTTGTGGATTCAGGCGAACGGGTTTCATCCGGCACCCAGAACAAGAACGACATCGTACAACTTTTTGGCTCCGCGACGTTTCGAAATGTCCTGGGCACGGGCTTCCGCACTGATCTTCACGTCGGTCGGCTCACCATGGATTTTGGCCGTCGCCGGTTGATCGCACGCAATCGATTTCGCAATTCGACCAATGCGTTTGATGGGGTGCACTGGTACCTTGACCGGGGGTCAGCATGGCACATGCGCGCGTTTTTCGTCCTGCCTGTTGCCCGTAAGTTGGATGGAGTCAGTGATTTTTTTGGAGCAGATGACACACTCTTCTGGGGTGTGTTTTACGAATCCAAACAGATTCCCTGGCTGAGAACGAACGTGTATTACTTCGGGATAAACGACAGGCCATCGAACCCTACCAGCCTTCGTCAACACTCCACCTTTGGCCTGCGCGTCTCGAAGGGACCCAAACGAGGTGCATTCGATTATGAAGGCGAAACGGCCTGGCAAGTCGGGACGGTTGGGACAACAGGCGGGAAAAAGGACCTGTTTGCGCACATGCACCACGCGCAGATCGGCTACGTCTTTAACATTAAGACCACGCCGCGCCTGGTGATTCAGTACGATTACGCCAGTGGAACACGAAACCCTTCCGGCAGCCAAAACGAGACGTTCGACAGGCTATATGGGGGACGCAATTGGGAACTCGCGCCTACTGGAATCTTCGGGCCTTTTTTTCGATCTAACATTAGTTCACCCGGGGCACGGATTTATTTTCGACCGCTTACTCGTTTTATAGGGACGGTTATGGTGAAGTATCGCGCGTGGTGGCTGGCTCAGGCACGCGATGCCTGGGTCGGCTCCGGACTTCAGGATCCCACTGGCGGGGCAGGGAATTTTTTGGGGCAGGACATTGAGCTGAAGGCTACGTGGAGACAGTCCCGGAATCTTCTGTTCAGCGCGGGCTACGATCACTTCTTCAAAGGCTCCTACCTTAAGAACCTTGCCAAAATACCGGGAAACCCATCAGCCGCGGATTCGGATTATTTTTATATCCAGAGCGAAATTCGGTTTTAAGAGGGGTCGGTGAGAGCGGCCTTTCCTGATGTGGAACCCCCTGCTTCCTCATCAGATAAGGACTTACATGCACGCAACAAATCAGGATCAGCGGATTTCTTTTCTGCTTGAATGTGTTTCCCGTACTCCTTCATGGCGTTCCGGTGTGTAGGAATGGTTGAATCTCTTTCCGCCATACACGGAAAATTTGGGACTGTGAGAAATATCCCAGCCCAAGAAATCCGTTTTGACCGGAATGCCACCCAGTAAGTTCTTGAATTCATGCCTGCACAGAGAGGCGTGCTGAAATCTGCCCGGGATTTTGTACAAAGGGGGCATTCCTGGAGAATGCTTTTGTTAAAACGCGAGTTTAAGGTTTTCCACGTTCTGCTGCATGACACTCAAGAAATCGCCTTTGACGGGCACATTCCCGGCAGGATCAAACACCAGGCTGTTTACCCCTAATTTTTGAAGGAGCACCACGGATGGAGGGTTGGGGTCCCCCTCCCAAATCATCCATTTGGCCGGGTGATTCTTTAGAATCTTTTCCAACTCCTTTAACTGAGTGGGGTTGGGTATTTCACTCGGTTCCCATAAGACACTTCGGATGTTCAGCCCGTACCGTCGAGCCAGGTAGTGATAGACGGGGTGAGAGGCCAGAAGAGGTTTGGCGGACTGCGGGGAAACAATCGTTTCAAGGCGTCGATCCAAAGCCAGCAGGTCATTTTTTAGGGATAAAAAATTGGGTTGGAATTGTTTCCTATGTTGGGGAGCGAGCTTGATCACCGCGTTTAATATGACCTCGGCTTGCTGGATTGCCTGTTGGAAATCGAGCCAGGTGGTGAAGGCCACCCCCGCATGCGCATGTTCGCCTTGTGGTCCGTGGCGGTGGGTCGTGAATTCTTGAATGGTGATGAATTTATCTCTGAATGTGTGGGAGGTATTTACTACCTTTCTTCGGGGCAGGGACACCTTATCGAGCCACTTGCTGTAATGAGCGCCGTTTAACAAGATTAGGTCCGATGCTTGAAAACCGAGCACGCCTTCGGGTTCGGGAATCCAGAATGCCGGGTCGATGTCGGGCGGTATGGGGAAAATCACCCTAACACTGTCGCCGACGATCCGTTCGGCGAAATACTTGAGGGGGTAGTTCGTAGCGGCAACGGTCGGCTTGTCACGTTTAGAGGCGCTCTGAGCAATGGCTGTCAGGCTCACCATTGAGAACGTCAAGCATAGGACACAAATTAGGCGAAAAGTTCGAGATAACATGAATGGAGTCATGAGTCTTTTTCTATTCGCTTTCACGTCCTCATTCCCGCGGAGAGCCCTCGTAAAGACGGGGGCTGGAATCGAATCAGGGTCCCGGTCGGACCTGGATACCCGCCTTCGCGGGTATGACACTTGCTGTAAGCCGCCGGTTATCTTTGTTGTCATTCCCGCGGAGGCGGGAATCCAGGCCTTCGCCTTCTCCCCCGGATGCCTGCCTGCGCAGGCATGACGTTGGCTTCCAACAGCAGGGCTTCTTTGTCGTCATTCCCGCGGAGGCGGGAATCCAGGCCTTCGCCCTCTCCCCCGGATGCCTGCCTTCGCAGGCATGACGCTGGCTTCCAACAGCAGGGCCTCTTTGTCGTCATTCCCGCGGGGGCGGGAATCCCGGCCTTCGCTCTCTCCCCAGGATGCCTGCCTTCGCAGGGATAACGTTCAACGAATAAACGCTATCCGGACCATGTCATGTTTGAAGTGATCGACTCCGACCATCATTCCGATACACAGAAGCGAGCTGAATGCCAGGATAATAAAGATTTCCGCGGCCATCAATCGAACGATAGTAAGGCGGCTACAGCCCAGTTTGAAAATGGTGTCGATCTCACGTTGACGCAATCGTAATGAAAGGGCAAACACCAGGACCATCGCAAGAAACGTGGCCGTTCCCACCAACACAATAATGGCATCAATCACATTCTTAATGCGAAAAATGTTTTGGAGCAATCCATTAATCACCTTGGCCGGCTCAACAATTTGCCTGCCGGTTTCTGAAGAAACGTAACGCCCTCGCAGGAGGGTACCCGACTTGGCGTCGTGCGGAACCGCGATCAGAGCCGTAATGTGAAATTGAGAACGGTCGCCGTGAAAGTGAAATGAATCGAGGTTGAGATCACTAATCTCTGTGTAGAGGCGAACCTTCGCGTTGGCGGTCACGTTCTTTTCCGTGCGCCGAAGAATGAGACTGGGGTCCTCATTGTTAATCAGATCCTGGTGCCCATGTCCAAGCCCTTCAATAATCCACGTCGTTTTCAGATCAACAAAAACAGCTAAGTCATCAGACGTGTGCGCTTTCGCCAGCACCCCCACCACGTTCATCTTTAAGGGATACACCCCAGCAAGGTCGAAGGGGTTCTCCGGTGATGAAACCAAAGAGTCGCCCGGTCCCAACCCAAGCTCCTCCGCAACTTTGGCCCCCAAAACGGCCTCACCAATGATGGCCATCTGGCGTCCATCGGCAACCTTCAAGTCTCGAAAGTCGAAATAATCCAAGGTAGTCCCAACAATGGGATGCCCCCTGGCTTGGAATCGCGCATAGAGAGAGATCGGCCAGGCGAGACCCGAGTCTTCGATCTGATCCGCTTCGGCCTTTGTCATCAGCTCCGGCACTTCGTCATCGAAATACAGGGTGTTCATCACGAGAGCGAGGGCGCTGCCCTTTGTCCCCACCACCAACGGAGTCGAAACTGCCCGGGACAATAGCTGATGCTCACTTTCATCGAGTAATACTTGCAAGCCAAGAGGAAGGAAGGCGATGAGCGTAATGCAGGCAATCAGCGTACCGGTCTTGATCCTATTGAAGCTGATATATCTCCAAGCAATGTAGAGGCTGTCAATCAGACTGATGCTCCGTTTCGGAAAGTTTGAAAGTCGATCACGCGATCGAAACGTGTCAGTAGCTCATGGTCGTGGGTCACCGCCACTAAAGTGGCATCATGGTTCCTGACGCTGTCAAACAAGAGATCCAGAATGACCTGCTTATTGTCCGGGTCCAGGTTGCCCGTAGCTTCGTCGGCCAAGATCAGTTTCGGCTGGGGCAACAAGGACCGACAAATCGCCACGCGCTGTTTTTCCCCTTGCGAAAGGTCGTTGGTGAAACGTGTAAGCTTGTCACCAAGGCCCATAGTCTCCGCAAGTGTCATGGCACG
>SMVA01210331.1_pt1 | contig 10258 bp, 7 predicted proteins | sample 2456451 | NCBI WGS metagenome assembly SMVA01 (sample SAMN11095933, study PRJNA526329) | marine sediment metagenome | biome: Marine sediment; feature: Surficial sediment; material: Deep marine sediment; isolation source: Hadal surficial sediment | place: Pacific Ocean | collected 2014-05 | depth 0-1...
CCCATGGTCATGATCATTTTTGACGGGTTGTCCCGGCAGCGCGCAACAAACAACGTTCGCGGTGCCAGACTCACACGGGACGTCCACGCCGAGCTTTAACAGGACTGTGTCTATCAGGAACCGTGCCAACCTCATTTATCGTGAAATTTCAAAGAGATAGCCTTTGCACAGGGGGGCCGCAGGGCCGCCTGTCGCACCATGCGGGTGCAACCAACGCACTTTAACGGTGCTCCGAACGGCCCTCTGCGCGCCGCGGCAGGCGCCGACACGAGCAGCAGACATTGCCGCTTGGTCCGGGCGAGCGCCGCGATTACCATGCCGTGAGTTGCTTGCGGCAGGGCCGATGACGATGAACGCGGAACAACCTCTGGACAGCCTCTTCGAACGTCTGCGGGAGACACTGGGAGATCTCGCACCCGAACCACTGCTCAGTGGCATGAAGCCCGTGGTGGAAGGTTTCCTGGCGCAGTTTCAGCTCGTCCCGAAACGTGAATACGACGCACACATGACTACTCTCAGACGCCTGGAAGAAACGGTGGCGCAACTCGAGGCGCGGATCGATTCGCTGGAACGAGCCGATTCCTGAGGATCCGCCTTGCGCCGAAGCGGAAGGATCTTTGCCGGCTGAGGGCTCTTTACCCGCTGAAGGCTCTTTATCCGCTGAGGGCTCTTTATCCGCTGAAGGCTCTTTATCCGCTGAGGGCTCTTTTCCCGCTGAAGGCTCTCCCACCGAACGCTCGCGCACGCTGACCCGGGCGCAGGTCGGTATGGACGCGCCGCAGGTCATCGTCGAGACCCATCTGCCCGGGGGGTTGCCCGGCTTCACGCTCGTCGGCATGCCGGAAACTGCGGTACGTGAGGCGCGTGACCGGGTCCGCAGCGCTGTGGCGAACTGTGGGTTCGAGTTTCCAGCCGGTCGCGTGATCGTCAATCTCGCGCCAGCGGATCTGATCAAGGAGGGAAGCCGCTTCGATCTGGCAATCGCGATCAGCATTCTGCGCGCGACCGGTCAGATAAATCCCCCGGGTCGGGCCGGCGCGACGTACGAATTCCTCGGGGAGTTGAGCCTCAGCGGTGCGTTGCGTGAAATACGCGGCTGCCTGTGTGCGGCCCTGCACCTGACCCCCGGCGCGACACTCGTGGTACCGCTGGCAAACGCGGGAGAGGCTGAGCTTGCCGGCGATCGGATGCTGCCGCTGGCGCATCTGAGCGACGTCGTGCGAATGTTGTCGCTGCCTCGCACCGCGCAGAGCAAGTTCCGGCCTGTCGCACGCAACGCAGCACAGCGCGCCAGCGGCACCGGCACTGACAAGGACGCCGCGGATGCACCGGAAGACATTCTGGGTCAATTCGCCGCCAAACGGGCACTCGCAGTAGCTGCAACCGGAGGTCATCACCTGCTCATGATCGGCCCGCCGGGAACAGGCAAGTCTTTGCTGGCGCGCCGTCTGCCGCAACTGCTGCCGAATCTTGCGGGACACAAAGCAATGGCGGTAGCGGCGGTGTATTCCGCAATCGGTCTCGCCCGCAGCGCGATCGACCAACCTCCCCTGCGCGACCCCCATCACAGTATTTCAGTTGCCGCGATGGTCGGCGGCGGCAGTTCCCCGCGACCCGGCGAAATCTCCCTGGCGCACCACGGTGTCCTCTTCCTCGATGAGTTGCCCCACTTCAAACCCAGCGTGCTCGATGCGCTACGCGAGCCCCTGGAAACGCACGAAATCAGCATTGTGCGGGTGAAGGGTCGGGCACGGTTTCCAGCCAACTTTCAGTTGCTTGCCGCGATGAATCCGTGTCCCGCAGGCCTCAGTTGCAGCACCACCAGCTGCCGCTGCCGGCCGGACCAGGTGCAACGTTACCTCAGCCGGATATCCGGACCCCTGCTGGATCGCATCGACCTGCACGTGAGCGTGCCCGAAGTTCCGCGGGAGCTCCTGTTGGCCGGCTCAACGAGTGAGGCCGACACGATAGAGGCTGCCGCCGAAGATATCTTTCGAGCGCGTGAGCGCCAGCTGCGGCGGCAGGGAAAACTGAACGCTCAGCTGCAGGGCAGGCAGCTCGATCCGCACAGCATCCTCGACAAAACGGGGCGAGCGCTGCTGCGCCGGGCAGCGGAGCGCTACCGGCTTTCCGCCAGGGGATTTCACCGCGTCCTGCGCCTCGCGCAGACAGTTGCCGATCTGGAAGACGCCACAAGGATTACGCCCGCACATGTCGGCGAGGCATTGAGCTATCGAGCGATGGATTGGGCGGCGGTCGGTAGCCCGAATCGTTGCGACTAGGCGCCTTGTTGCTAGGGAACCTGATCCACCATGAACTGCACGGCCGCACCCAGTTCATCATCGGAACAGCTCATACAGGCCCCGCGCGGCGGCATAAGCCCTAAACCATTGAGCGTACTGCCGACCAGCACTTCCATGCCTTTGGCGATGCGCGGCTGCCAGGCTTCAGAATCGGCGAAGAGCGGTGCGTTACTGGCGCCGGTCGCATGACAGGCAAAGCAGAATTGATTGTAGACGTCCTCACCGGATTGCGGTCCGCTGCTCACCGGAGCGGCCGTCTGGCCACAGTCGGAACCTGCGCGACACAATGCGCCAAACGGTTCCAGCCGTTCACGAATTTCATCGGCAGAGCCAGGTGGCACGACTTCGGCCGACGCCGATAGAGTTAGTCCAAGTAACGCGCACAACGCGTACGCCTTAAAGGCGGATGTGCTGAGAGCAGACGTGCTGAGAGCAAACGTGCTGAGAGCGGCCGCGGACATTAATCGCTTAGTACTTTTCAACGCGGCCCTCCAGGCGCAAACGGCGGGCGATTATAGCTGCGTTACCCGGTGGCGTCGAACAACTCCCGGCCGATGAGCATGCGCCGGATCTCGCTAGTGCCCGCACCGATCTCATAGAGCTTCGCATCCCGCAGCAGGCGTCCTGTTGCATACTCGTTGGTGTAACCGTTGCCACCCAGCGCTTGAATAGCTTCGCCAGCCATCCAGGTTGCTTTCTCCGCCGCATAAAGAATGCAGCCCGCCGCGTCGAATCTCGACGTCCGCCCCGCATCGCATGCCTGTGCCACGGAGTAGACGTACGCCCGACACGCGTTCGCCGTGGTGTACATGTCGGCAATCTTGCCCTGCATCAACTGGAACGTACCGATCGGTTGGGAAAATTGTTCGCGCTCGTGGATGTATGGCAGGACGATGTCGAGACAATTCTGCATGATGCCCAGTGGTCCGCCAGCCAGAACAACGCGTTCGTAATCCAAACCGCTCATCAGAATCCGCACGCCCTGGCCGACTTCGCCCAGCACTTGAGTTTTCGCCACTTCACAGTCTTCGAAGACGAGTTCACAGGTGTCCGATCCGCGCATACCGAGTTTGTCGAGTTTCTGCGCCGTGCTGAACCCGCGCATGTTTCTTTCGATCAGAAAAGCAGTGATGCCTTTGGCGCCAAGTGCGGGATCTACGGTAGCATACACAACGAGCACATCGGCACCGGGGCCGTTGGTGATCCACATCTTGGTGCCATTGAGCACAAAGAAGTCGCCCTTGTCCTGCGCCCGCAGCTTCATGCTCAGCACATCGGACCCGGCACTCGATTCGCTCATGGCCAGCGCGCCAAGATACTCACCCGTTATCAGTTTTGGCAGGTACTGCGACTTCTGATCGGCGGTGGCGAATCGACGAATTTGATTTACGCAGAGATTGGAGTGCGCGCCGTATGACAAACCTACGGACGCAGAAGCCCGGCTGATCTCTTCCATGACTATGCAGTGGGCCAGATAACCGAGGCCCGCTCCGCCGTCAGCTTCATCGACAGTTACACCCAACAGTCCAAGTTCGCCAAGCCTGGGCCAGAGTTCTCTGGGAAATTCGTTGTTCGCATCCACTGCCGCAGCAATGGGCGCGATCTCACGCGCGGCAAACTGGCGGACCGTTGCGCGCAGCATGTCCAATGTCTCACCGAGACCAAAATCAAATTCCATCTTTCTACCCTTCCACCGGTTGCCGTGCGTCGATCTATGATAACAATCAGTCACGCATTCGAGGAATGTCAGGCGGCGTTGCGACTCTTGGAACGATTAGGGTCGAAAATCGACACCGGGGCGGGCGGCTCGTGGAATTCTCTGAGCAGCAACTGCTCCTTGTCGAGCCACAGTACCCTGGCCGCGGCTTTCACGTGGCCGTAGCCTTTCACCTCTTGCGGCAGTTCCGCAATTTTCTGTGCGAGCGCTAGATTCTGCCTGGTCAGGCTGCCGAGCAGATCGCTCACAACCGTCTCGAAATGCTCGATCATCCAGCGTTCTTCCTTGCGCTCGGCGCCGTAACCGAACGGGTCGAACCACTTGCCACGCAGAAATTTCATTTTCGCGAGCACCCGGTAGAGCGGTCGCACCCAACCCCCGAAACGACGCTTTTTCGTGCCCAGCGCCGGTGGCGCCAGAAGATATTGCAGCGTGTAGTCGCCTTCGAACTGACGCGCCAGGCGCGCCTGCCAGCGACCATCGCTATACAATCGCGCCACTTCATACTCATCTTTGTAGGCCAGCAGTTTGGCGTAACTGCGCGCAATCGCGGTCGTCAGGCCTTCACTGTCCGGCTGCAGCCGGTGTTCTGCAATCTGCGCCCGGCGAACGAGATTTTCGTACTTCTGGGCGAGTAACTCGTCCTGATAGTCTGTCAAATGCTGCACCCGCCTCTCGATGAGTTCATCGAGACCGTCAGCAGCAGCGGGATCCATGGCATCCGACCCCAGGGTTTGCTCACCCAGTGCAAGACTCGCAGGGTTCCACGCGGCAACACGACCGAAGTGAAACGATTTCTGATTCGCCTCGACCGCGACGCCATTGAGCTCAATTGCCCGTTCCAGTGCATCGATGCTGACCGGAATGAGACCCTGTTGATAGGCATAGCCCAGCAGGAAGATGTTGAGCGTCGCCGTATCGCCGAGCAGCTGCTCGGTCATTCGCGCAGCATCCACCAGTTCGTGGCGACTCGTAAACGCCCTCAGCCGCGACAAGCGTTGTTGGTCCTGAGTATCGGCATCCTGGTGCAGCACGAACTCCGCAGTCGGCATGACGCTGGTGTTGATGACAGCCAGCGTCGAATCCTTGCTCAACAAGGTCAGTGCGTCTTTACTGGCACCGGTTATCAGATCGCAGGCAAGTATCAGATCTGCTCTCGACGCCGAAATTCGGCTGCCGTGAATGTCTTCGTTCTTGTTGGCGATGCGGATGTGACTGAAGACGGCGCCGCCTTTTTGCGCAAGTCCGGTCATATCCAACGTGCTTACCGCCTTACCATCGAGATGCGCTGCGGTCCCAAGCAGAGCACTGACGGTGACCACTCCCGTGCCGCCGACCCCTGCCACCACGATATTCACGGGTACGTCCCCCACGCCGGCATACTCGGGCACGGGTGCGCGCATTCGCAGTTCAGCGAGCTCAATGTCGAGCCCCCGTGATTTTCTCAGTTCCCCACCTTTGACCAGCACAAATGCCGGACAGAAACCGTTCACGCAACTCAAATCCTTGTTGCATGAAGTCTGGTTGATCTGCCGTTTGATACCAAACTCGGTGACAAGCGGCGCCACGGCTACACAGTTCGATTTCACGGAACAATCGCCGCAGCCCTCACACACCGCATCGTTGATCATCACTCGGACATCTGGATCTTCGGCCAGGCCGCGCTTGCGACGGCGTCTCAATTCGGTCGCACATGTCTGCTGGTAGATGATCGCGGTGCAGCCTTCCAGTTCTCGAAAGCGACGTTGGATCGCATCGAGATCGTCCCGATGCGACACCTTCACCGGCAATCCGGTCAACGCCTGCGGTGCATCGCTGACAACCTCGATGTGTCGCACGCCTTCGGCAGCAAGCTGTGCCACCATGTCCTGCACGCTCAACATTCCATCGACCGGCTGACCACCTGTCATTGCCACGGCGTCGTTATAGAGAATCTTGTAGGTGACGTTCACGCCCGCGGCCACCGCCTGACGGATTGCGAGCAGGCCTGAGTGAAAATAGGTCCCATCACCGAGGTTCACAAACAGGTGTTTCTCTGCGGTGAACGGCGCTTGTCCGGTCCAGTTGACACCCTCGCCACCCATCTGGGTATAGGTCGACGTTTCCCGGTCCATCCATTGCGCCATGTAGTGACAGCCGATTCCGGCCGACGCACGACTGCCTTCAGGCACCTTGGTGGAGATGTTATGCGGGCAGCCTGCGCAGAACATCGGCAGCCGATCTGTTTTAGCCTGCCCGGTAACCGGAGCCAGGCGGGCGAACTGTGCCTCGAGCTTCTCGAGGTAGGTCCGATTGGGAACTGCCGGCAGATAGCGGGCCAACGCCATGGCAACGCTGGCTACCGACAGTTCGCCGGTAGCGCTGAGCAGCGGTTGGCCGTGCTCATCGCGCTTACCCACAATAGTGGGTCCGGGCCTGCCGTAGAGCAGTTCCTTGACTTCGGTTTCGACAAACGCGCGCTTCTCTTCAACCACCAGAAGTGTCTGCAGGCCGCGACTGAAAGAGGCAATTGCAGTTTCATCCAGCGGCCAGCTCATGCCGAGCTTCAACACGCTCACACCCGCATTTTTCAGGGCCGCCTCATCGGCGAGGCCGAGTTCGGACAACGCCTGGCGCACGTCGAGGTAGGCCTTGCCCGTAGTGACGATGCCAACTTCGCCAGTCGGGGTCCCCTGCCGTGCGTCCCTCTTTGCGCCGATGACGCGATTGATACCATTGGCTGCAGCAAACGCGACCGCAAGTGGCAACTTGACCTCGTGCAGCAGGAATTCCTGATCGAGCGCGGCGCGTCCGATTGCGATATTGACGTCGTGCTCATGCACCGGACGAATAAAATTCGCACGCTCCGATTCAATTTGCACTGTCGCGGAGCTGTCCATCGTGTCCGCCAGTGCAATGAATCCCGACCAGCATCCCGTGTAGCGTGACAGCGCCCAGCCGAAAAGTCCGAATTCGAGCACGTCCTGAACGTCCGCTGGATTCAGGACGGGAATACCGAGGTCTTTCAGCGTGAGTTCACTATGACTTGGCAGGGTCGAGGACTTGCAGCCATGATCGTCACCGACGACCAGCAAAACACCACCATTGGGCGCGGTTCCTGCCGCGTTGGCATGGCGGATCGCATCACACGCCCGATCAAGCCCCGGTGCTTTGCCGTACCACATGCCGAAAACACCGTCGACGCTTGCCTGCGGAAAGAGTCCCACCTGCTGACTACCCCAGACAGCAGTGGCTGCCAGCTCTTCGTTGACACCGGGCTGAAACCGTATGTTACGGGCGCTGAGTTCGGCCTGGGTTTTCCATAAAGCCTGGTCCAGTCCGCCGAGCGGCGAGCCTCGATAGCCAGATACAAACCCGCCGGTCTGCAGGTTGTTGGCGGCATCGAGGCGATGTTGCTCCAGCAGCAGACGCACCAGCGCCTGGATGCCACTTAAATAGATGACGCCGCTTTTCTGCTGATAACGGTCGTCCAGCGTGAAATCTTCTCTGAGCATGGTCGCACCTTCTTACTTCGTTCGACCGGGTCAACCGACCCGGTCGCTCCATCGAGCCTGAAGCAGCCTGCGCGGCGTCCTGAATCCGGGCTTCGCTGCTGGGTCAGCGCTGCCGGATCAGCGGCGCGGATGGCCACTTTTGACGCCGGGCAGTTTAACGCCGTCCTGCTAGGATATGGTTGCTTTTTTGTCGTAAACAGCCAATATACGCGAAATATTTACTAATTCAGTCAATATATTAGGAAATCATCCTAACCATTATGGACGCATTTGACCTGCGCATACTGTGTGAACTGCAGGCCGACGCTGATGTTTCAATGCATGAGCTCGGTGCGCGAGTCGGCCTATCCCACACACCGTGTTGGCGCCGCATAAAAAAACTCGAAGCGCAGGGCGTCATTCGCCATCGGGTGATCCTGCTCGATGCAGACGAGCTCAATCTCAGCGTCAACGTATTCGTCCAGGTGAGCCTGAAATCGCAGGATGAACAAGCCCTCAACCGTTTCGAAGCAGCGGTGCAGCAGGTGAACGAAATCGTTGAGTGTTACACCGTTTCGGGTGATAAAGATTTTCTGCTGCGGGTTATCGTCGCAGACGTGAGTGCTTACGAGCGGTTGTTGAAGAGCACGCTCGTCCACTTGCCCGAGGTCGGCAACATGAGTTCAACGTTTGCCCTGCGCCAGGTGAAGTACACGACGGAATTACCGATCCACCAGTAGCGCGTCGGTAAGAGTTACGAGTTCCACGCCTTCTTCGACGCGATCGCCAGCGGCGAAATGCACCGCGCTTACGCTGCCGGCGTGAGGCGCTTTTATCGCATGTTCCATCTTCATCGCTTCGATCACCAGCAACACCTGATCGGCGGTGACCTCGTCACCCACCTTGACCGCAACACTGAGTACCTGTCCGGGCATGGGTGAGATGAGTCGTTCGCCCACCGCACTTTGCTCGGCGAACTGGCCTGCATCCACCACCTCCAGAGTCAGGCGTTCCGTGTCTCCGTCGCGGATGACGTGGATGGCGTTCTCCCGGCGAATGACCACAGCGCTGATTTCAGCCGTAGCCGCAGCGTGCGCGAGGTGGAACTCGACCCTCTCACCGGTCTGGCGAAGGTTACGAACCTCGTAGTCCCGGTCATCTACCTGAACCATTGTTACTTTAGCCGTTGCTTCAGCGGTGACCTCGACGTTCGTCCGTGCTGCTGTGAACGCGGTAGCGCTCACTGTGATTTTGTCCCGCTTGAACGATTGACGATAGCCGCCTGGCAGGTTCAGCCTGAAGCCGTCAGCTCGACACCAGGGACCTGGAGCAGTCGCGGCGGCCTGCAGGGCCAGCAGCGCGCAGATCACACCCGTGTCGTCACGCGCACTGACGAGCTCAGCGTGACAGTCGTCCGCCAGGTGCGTGGTGTAGTCACCGCGACGAAACTTTTCGTGTCCGAGCACGGCTCGCAGATAGCCGACATTGTGTTCAATGCCTGCAAGCTCAACGGCAGCCAGCGCCGCATCCAGTTGCGCAATCGCTTCGGCTCGATCGCGGCCATGCGAAATCAATTTAGCGAGCATCGGGTCGTAGTGCATGCTCACCGTATCCCCCTGCACAACACCGCTGTCGACACGGACATTTGCGGGAAACTTGAGCCGCAGAAGTTCTCCCGTTGACGGCAGGAATTTCTTGCGCGGATTCTCGGCGTAAATCCTGGCTTCAATACTGTGTCCCTGCAGGCTGAGCGCCGTTTGCTCGAAATCCAGTTCTTCACCTGCGGCGATGCGCAGTTGCCACTCCACCAGATCAAGTCCGGTTATCGCTTCGGTTACCGGATGCTCAACCTGCAGTCGCGTGTTCATCTCCATGAAGTAGAAATCCGCGCCTTCTGCAATGAACTCTACTGTCCCGGCCCCAAGATACTCGATCGTCCTAGCAGCTTTGATGGCGGCTTCGCCCAACGCGGCGCGCGCAGCCGCGTTGATTGCGGGCGCGGGTGCTTCCTCGATGACCTTCTGATGACGCCGCTGCACCGAGCAATCGCGCTCAAACAGGTGCAACGTCCTGCCCGTCCGGTCGGCCAGTATCTGCACCTCGATGTGCTTCGGCGCGTGCAGGTAACGCTCGAGTAAAACACGATCATCACCAAAGGCCGCCTTTGCCTCACGGCGTGCAGCATTGAGCCCGCTTGAAAATTCGGATTCTTCAGTAACCAGCCGCATGCCTTTGCCACCGCCTCCCGCCGAGGCTTTCACGAGCAGCGGAAAACCCGTTTCCTGTGCTGCGTGCAGGAGTGCGGCGTCATCCTGCAGGTCACCGTTGTAGCCAGGTACTACCGGAATCCCGACAGCAGCAACGAGACGTTTCGCTTCGATCTTCGAACCCATGGTGCGGATGGCGTGCGCCGAGGGTCCAACGAACACGAGCCCCGCGGCCTCGCAGGCTTCTGCAAAATCAGCATTCTCCGAGAGAAATCCATAGCCCGGGTGGACCGCCTGCGCGCCGCAGGCCAGCGCTGCCGAGACGATGTTGTCGATCAGGAGGTAACTCTCACGCGCCGGTGACGGACCAATATGCGCGGCCCGGTCGGCCTGCAGCACATGTTGTGCACCCGCATCGGCGTCGGAGTAAACCGCGATGGTGGTTATTCCCATGCGCCTGGCAGTGCGTATCACCCGACACGCTATCTCACCCCGATTGGCGATTAACAAACTATCAAACATAGTCTTCCTACATACGGAAAATACCGAATTCCGAAC
>SMVA01298102.1_pt1 | contig 10254 bp, 9 predicted proteins | sample 2456451 | NCBI WGS metagenome assembly SMVA01 (sample SAMN11095933, study PRJNA526329) | marine sediment metagenome | biome: Marine sediment; feature: Surficial sediment; material: Deep marine sediment; isolation source: Hadal surficial sediment | place: Pacific Ocean | collected 2014-05 | depth 0-1...
GGCGGCAAGATCGGCCTGTTCGGCGGCGCCGGGGTCGGCAAGACCGTGATCATCATGGAGCTGATCAACAACATCGCCAAGGCGCACGGCGGCTATTCGGTGTTCGCCGGCGTCGGCGAGCGCACCCGCGAGGGCAACGACCTCTATCACGAGATGATCGAATCGGGCGTCATCGACCTGGAAGGCGGCAAGTCCAAGGCGGCGCTGGTCTATGGCCAGATGAACGAGCCGCCGGGCGCCCGCGCGCGCGTCGGTCTGAGCGGTCTCACGCTCGCCGAATACTTCCGCGACGAAGAAGGTCAGGACGTCCTGCTGTTCATCGACAATATTTTCCGCTTCACCCAGGCGGGCTCCGAGGTCTCGGCTCTGTTGGGCCGCATCCCCTCGGCGGTCGGCTATCAGCCGACGCTCGCCACCGACATGGGCATGCTGCAGGAACGTATCACCTCGACCAAGAAGGGCTCGATCACCTCGGTCCAGGCGATTTACGTGCCGGCCGACGACCTGACCGATCCGGCGCCCGCGACCTCTTTCGCGCATTTGGATGCGACCACCGTGCTGTCCCGCCAAATCGCCGAGCTTGGCATCTATCCGGCGGTCGATCCGCTGGACTCGACCAGCCGTATCCTCGACCCGCGGGTGGTCGGCGAGGAGCACTACGCGGTCGCGCGCCGGGTCCAGCAAGTGTTGCAGCAGTACAAATCGCTGCAAGACATCATCGCGATCCTGGGCATGGACGAGCTCAGCGAAGAGGACAAACTGACCGTCACCCGCGCCCGCAAAATTCAACGCTTCCTGTCGCAACCGTTCTTCGTCGCCGAGGTTTTCACCGGCAAGCCTGGCGTTCTGGTCAGCCTGGAAGACACGATTCGCGGATTCAAGGGCATCGTCGAAGGCGAGTACGACCACCTGCCCGAGGCGGCCTTCTACATGGTCGGCACCATCGAGGAAGCGGTCGAGAAGGCGCGCGAGATGGCGGCCGAGGCCGCTTAATACCGAGGAGCGAAAGCCATGGCCGAAGCACAGGTCGAATTCGAACTGGTGACACCCGAGCGCCTGCTGGTTTCGCGCGGCGTCGATATGGTGGTCGTGCCGGGCGAAGACGGCGACTTCGGCGTCCTGCCCCAGCACACGCCGATGATCTCCAACGTCCGGCCAGGCGTGCTCGGCCTCTACGAAGGCAGCACGCTGACCGAGCGCATCTTCGTGGCCGGCGGTTTCGCCGAGGTCACCGCCACGCGCTGCACGGTGCTGGCCGACCAGGCCATGGCGGTCGAGGATCTGGACCGCGGCGCCGCCGAGCAGAAACTCAAAGACACGCGCGAGGACCTGGAAAACGCCCCCGACGACGTCGCGCGCGTGGAGGCCAAAAAGCAGATCGCGATCTGCGAGGAAATTCTCCGAATCACGAGTAGTTGACGCCGGAAACCGGTTTCGAACCATGGCCGATACACATTGGTCGCTGGACGACATTCCCTGGGACCGTTTCGACCCCGGCAAGCTCGATGCCGACCTGATCAAGTTGGTCAAGGCCGCGAGCATGGTCGAGTCCAACGGCGGCGACTACGCGATTTACCTCTGCAATGTTTTCGCCGATGACGCAGAATTCCAAGTTGCCGCCAGGGCCTGGGCGGCCGAGGAAGTGCAGCATGGCGAGGCCTTGGCCCGCTGGGCCGGGATGGCCGATCCGAGCTTCGATTTTTCGGCCAGCTTCAAGCGCTTCACCGAGGGCTACGCGCTGCCGCTCGGCGCCACGGCCTCGGTGCGCGGTTCGCGCGCCGGCGAGTTGGTCGCGCGCTGTATCGTCGAGGTCGGGACCTCGTCCTATTATTCGGCGCTCGCCGCCGCCAGCGAGGAGCCGGTGCTCAAAACGATCTGCCGCCGCATTGCGGCCGACGAGTTTCGCCACTACAAGCTATTCTACAAGCATTTGAAGCGCTATCTGGAGATCGAGAAGGTCTCCAAACTGCGCCGCATCCGCATCGCCCTGGGGCGGATCGGCGAGAGCGAGGACGATGAGTTGGCTTACGCCTACTATGCCGCCAACGGTACCGCGAGCGAGCCTTACGAGCGCAAGCGCTGGTCGCGCGCCTTTAGCGCCCGTGCCCTCGCCCACTTTCGCCCGGCCCATGTCGAGCGCGGCATCGCCATGACCTTCAAGGCCGCCGGCCTGGCGCCCCGGGGGCCACTCGCGCGTTGGACCTCGCGCGGCGCCTACTGGCTGATGCGATCGCGCCAGCGCCGGGCCGAAGCACTGAGCGGAGCGGGGGCGCCATGACGGAGACTCCGGAACAAGACGCGCCTGGCGTGATCGCCAAGCCGCCATTCATTTACCTGGGATTTCTCGCGTTCGGCCTGGTGCTCGACTGGCTGTCGCCGCAACCGTTGCTGCCCGAGACGCTGCGATACACGCTCGGCGGCACCCTGATCGCGCTCGGTCTCGCCTTGGCCCTCCTCTCGATCCGGCGCTTCAAAGCCGCCGGCACCAACTTCGACACCCACAAGCCGGCCACCACGATCCTGACCGAGGGGCCCTACCGACTCTCGCGCAATCCTATTTACATCGGCCTCACCGCCGTCTACGCCGGGATTGGCGTCGCGATGGACGCGCCCTGGGTCTGGCTCCTGCTGATGCCCGCCCTCGTAGTCATGCACTACGGCGTGATCCTGCGCGAGGAGCGCTACCTCGAGCGCAAATTCGGCCAGGAATACCTGGACTACAAAGCCAGCGTGCGGCGCTGGATTTGAGGCTGGCTAATTCTCCCGCACCGTCGTGGCCAGGTGGCCGAACTCGGCGATCACCTCCCGGTAGATCTGGCGCTTGAAGGGCACGATGATGTCCGGTAGTTCGGCCATCTCCGCCCAGCGCCAGGCGTTGAATTCGGGTGTTTCGGTGGCGATGTCGATGTCCGCGTCGGCGCCCAGGAAGCGCAGGGCGAGCCACTTCTGTTCCTGGCCGCGGTAGCGGCCGTTCCACAACCGGGGCACCAACTCGGACGGCAGGTCGTAGCGCCGCCAGTTGCGGCTCTCGGCCAGAACTTCGGCCTTGTCGGTGCCGATTTCCTCGTGCAGTTCGCGCAGGGCGGCGTGGCCTGGGCTTTCGCCCGGTTCGATGCCGCCTTGGGGCATCTGCCAGGCTTCGCCGGGGGTGTCGATGCGCTGGGCGACGAAAACCCGGCCGCCGCGGTCGATCAGCATGATCCCCACGCAAGGGCGGTACGGCAGGCAGGCAATTTCATCCGGGGTCATTTGGCTAGTGCTCACTGCGTTCGCTTCGCCCCGGGGCGCGTTCCGCGCCAGCGGAACCTGCACAAACATTTATTCTGTCGCCGGATTAGCCTGGGCGATCCCGGTTTGACGGTTGGCGAGCGCGCTGATCGGTGCGAGCGCGAAGCCGCGCGCCTCCAGGCCCTTGGCCCATTCGCGCAGACGCTCGATGGTGACCGGATAGGGCCGGCCCATGGCGACCGCAAAACCCGCGCTGCGCGCCATGTTTTCGATCTGAACCAGGCGCGCATCGATCGCAACCCGACTCGCCTGCGCCCGGTCGAGGGAGCGGTCGTTGACCGCGCTCGGCACGCCGATCTCGCCGGCCAGGGCCGCGGCAAGGCTGTGGTCGCTATCCCGGTTGTCGAGGAACAGCAGGCCTTGCCCTTTCAACTCCTGGAGAACCGGCTCCATGTGCTCCCTGGAGGCGGCAAAACGCGACCCCATCACACCCGCCAGTCCAACGTATCCGGTGGCCCGGTTAATGGTCCAGCGCAGGCGGTCCAAGTTCTGACGCGACGACAGCGCGGTCAGCAGCGCTTGGGGTCCGGGATCGTCGTCCGGATAGGTGGTCGGCTCCATGGGCAGGTCGAGCATGACCTCGTGCCCGTTGACCCGGGCCAGGGCGACCCATTGGTTGAGTTTGCGCGAATAGGGTGTGAACGACAGCGTGATGCCCCCCGGCAGCTCCTTGATCGCCGCTTCGGTCACCTTGCTGGCCAGGCCAAGTCCGGTCAGGACCACGGCGATGCGCGGCCGCGGGTCGGACTCGTTGAACGGCTGGCGATTGCGCCGCCAGGGTGACTGCGGGTCGGGCGGCGGCAGGGCCGCAATCTGTACGTCCTTTGGCGCCTGTGGCGTTGTGTGCTCAGGGGATGCGGCGGGTTCGGCATGCGCGGGTTCGGCGTGTGCTTCAGCCACTTCGGGCGCGGGCAGGTTTGCCGATCCGGGCGGTGGCGGTGGCGGTGGTGGCGGCGGCGCCGGGACCTCGGGCGCCTCGGCAACCTCGGGTTCCGGTTCCGGTTCGTGCGCGGCTTCGGCCTCGGGGGGCTTGGGCGCCGCCGGGGTCGGTTGGGTTTCCGGCGCCGGTTCGGGCGCGGCCGCATGCTCGGGAGTGTCCGGGATATGCGCGACCGTCCCGGATTCGGCCAAGTCCGGTTCCGGAAGCTCCTCCCTGCCCGTGCCTTCCCCATCATGCTCGGGCGCCGCTTCCTCGTGGGCCACCTGCCCGGGCACCATGAGAACGTAGCCCACGGCAGCCGCGAGCACCCCTAGCAACAACAGCCAAGCCAAGACCAGCGCAATCGCGCCGGGCCTTGGTCTCGACCGTATCGGCGGTGCAAAGGTCAAGAGCTACTCCGCTTTCACCGGGCGCGAAAACACCCCCGGATTCGTCAGTTGATGGCCCGTTCGTTGAAGAAAGCCAGTCCCCGCAACAAATCGAGCGCGCGAGAAAGCTGGTAGTCCTGCCGTTTCGGGGCCGGCTCCTCCGCCGTAACCTCCGCCGGCTTCTCGTCTTCAGCGTCCTCCGGCACATCCTCCGGCGTCTTTTTCGCGTCGTCCGGTCCACCGTTGCCGCCGCCGTTGTCGAGCGCACCGCGCAGGTCCGCCTCTCGGCGCCGCGGCGCGCTGTCGACGGTCTCGGGCCGTGCTTGCTCCACGACGATGTCGGGATCGATGCCGGTTCCCTGGATCGAGCGGCCCGAGGGCGTGTAATATCGCGCCGTGGTCAGTTTCATGGCGCCGTTACCGCTCAGCGGGATGATCGTTTGCACCGAACCCTTGCCGAAGGAGGTGGTGCCCAGGATGATCGCGCGGCGGTGGTCCTGAAGCGCCCCAGCCACGATCTCCGACGCCGAGGCGGAGCCGCCGTTAATCAGCACCACCAGCGGCAGACCATCGATCAGGTCGCCGGCACGCGCATTGTAGCGCTGCGCATTGTCCGGATCGCGCCCACGGGTGGAGACGATCTCGCCCTGGTTCAGAAAGGCGTCGGACACGGCAATCGCCTGATCGAGCAGGCCGCCCGGATTATTTCTGAGATCCAGCACCCAACCGATCAACCCCTCGCCGATCTCCTTTTTGCGCTTCTCGATCTCGGTCTTCAGGCCGGGCGAGGTCTGTTCCGTGAAGGAAGTGATCCGCAGGTAGCCGACCTTGCCCTCGTCGCGGCTGCGCACCGAGGTGACTTTGATGACGGCACGCGTGATGGTCACGTCGAAGGGGTCGACGCCCTTGCGCCGGATGGTCAGACGGATGTCGGTATTGACCCGGCCGCGCATCTTCTCGACCGCGTCGTTGAGGGTCAGGCCCATGATCGGTTCGGAATCCAGATGCGTGATCAGGTCGCCCGACTCGATGCCGGCGAGGAAGGCGGGCGTGTCGTCGATCGGCGAGACCACCTTGACCAAGCCGTTTTCCATGGTGACCTCGATGCCGAGGCCACCGAACTCGCCCTTGGTCTGCACCCGCATGTCGCGGAAGGAGTCGGCGGTCAGATAGCTCGAATGCGGGTCGAGCGCCGACAGCATACCCTGGATCGCCGACTCGATCAGTTCCTGATCCGTGGCCTCCTCGACGTAGTCGGCGCGAACGCGCTCGAAAACATCGCCGAACAGCTTCAGCTGCCGATAGGTCTCAGAACGATTTTCCTGGGCCGAGAGGGTTGCCGGGAAAATTACCACCAGAGCGGCCGCCAGGGCCGCGAATTTCAATTTGCGCATTAGCCTCGTACCTTATCATCAGTTGTTGCCAGCCAGGGAAGCGGATTGATCGGTTCGCCGGCGCGTCGAAGTTCAAAATACAATTCAGGATTCCCGTCCAGTGGTGAACCGAGGGCCCCAACCGGTTCGCCGGCCAGCAGCCACTGTCCGACCACCGCGTCGATCCGGCCGAGGCCGGCCAGCAGGGTATGATATCGCCCGCCGTGCTCGATGATCAAGATTTGCCCGTAGCGGCGGAACGGACCGGCGTAAACCACCTGTCCATCGTAGGGCGCGACCACCTGGGCGCCGTTCCGGGCTTTGATATTGATTCCCTTGGAAGTTCCCTCCGTGCCGCCGGACTGTCCGTAGCGCCGCACCACCCGGCCGCGCGCGGGCATACGCAGAATGGCGCCGGCCTCGGGGAATGGCCGGACATTGTCGGGCCGGGTCAGGGCCAGTTGCGTGGATTCTTCCTGCGCCTCAGCCGCGCGCGCGGCTTCTTCTTGGGCCCGCTGCTGGGCCGCCGCTTGGGCTTCGGCCTGGACTTGCGCTTCGGCGCGCTCGCGGGCTTGGCGCTCCGCCAGTTCTTGGGCCGCGCGCGCCATTTGTTCCCGGGCCTGCTGTTCGGCGCGCGCCTTGGCTGCCAGCGTGGCGCGCTCGCGGGCCTGGCGCTCGGCCAACTCCTGAGCCGCGCGCGCCGCATCTTCGCGGGCCTGCAGGGCGGCCGCGGCGCGGGCCTGGCGGGCGGCTTCCTCCTGGGCCAAACGTTCCCTGCGCTCCCTTCCCTCGCGCTCGAGCCGGGCCACCAGGTCGCGCAGGTCCTTGGCCTGGGCAGCCAGCTTCTCCGCCCGCTTTTGAGCCGCCCGTTGGGCGCTGGTGGCCGCGGCGCGCGCCGCGCGCTTGCGCTCGATCAGGATGCCCAGGCGCGCACGCTCGGATTCCAGGTCCTTTGCGGCGGTCGCGAGATTGTGCTGTTGCAGGGCGATTTGCTGATGCAGGCGGGCGAGTTCGGCCAACTCGCCACGCAGCACCGAGGCGCGGCTCTCGATCGCGGGAATCGCGACCCGCAGCAGCATGGCGCTACGCAGGGTCTCCACCGGAGAGCCGGGCGCGGCCAGAAGCGCGTCCGGTGGCACCAGCGCGATGCGCTGAAGGGCCGCGAGGGTGCCGGTAAGCTGTTGGTGCCGGCCGCGAAGCTGGGCGCGCTTGTCCGTTTCCTGACGCTCCAGGGTGACGAGCCGCAACTCGATTTCGGTCAGGCGTTCTTCCCGCGATTGCGCTTGGCGGGCGACGGCGATGGATTCGTCCCGGAGCATGCGGATCTCCAGCTTGAGCGCCTCGGCCTCCTGCGCCAGCGCTTCGGCCCGGCTGCGGTCTTGCTCGAGCGCGCGCTCGACGTCCTTAAGCTCCTGGGACTCGTTGTCCTGGGCCATGACCGGGGTGGCCAGCCAGACGGTCAGGAGCGCCGCGGCCCACAACCGGGAAGGAAGGGCCAAGGATCGCGCTGAATGGCGGGCGCTGCGCATGGCTATTCCGCCACAGCGTGCGCGGCCGGCGCCGCTACGTGGGGTTTCGAGATCGCTGAAATCAGGCTGCGGCCGGTCATCTGCGCCGGCTGCGGCAAGTCCAAGAGCGCGAGCAGAGTGGGCGCCACGTCGGACAGCCGTCCGTCGTCCAGCGCTCCCGCCCAGGACGGCGCGTTGACCAGAATCGCCGGCACCTTGTTCATGGTGTGGGCGGTATGGGCCTGACCGGTTCCGGGGTCGGTCATCTGCTCGGCGTTACCGTGGTCGGCGGTGATCAACAGCGCGCCGCCCGCAGCGATGACCGCGGTTTCCAGCCGTCCCATACAGGCATCGACCGCCTCGACCGCCTTGATGGCGGCATCCAAATTGCCGGTGTGGCCGACCATGTCGCCGTTGGCGTAGTTGACCACGATGAGGTCGAAACGACCGCCGTCGATCGCATCGACCAGCTTGTCGGTCATCTCGAAGGCCGACATTTCCGGCTTCAGATCGTAGGTCGCGACCCGGGGCGAAGGCACCAGAATGCGCGCCTCTCCGGGGAACTCCGCCTCGCGTCCGCCGTTCAGGAAGAAGGTCACGTGGGCATACTTCTCGGTCTCGGCGATGCGCAGCTGCGTGAGCCCAGCTTCCGCAACCACCTCGCCCAGGGTGTGGCGCAACTCCAGCGGCTCGAACAGGGTGCCGAGCAGCGGGTCGAGCGCGGCCGAGTAGCTGACCATCCCGAGCGCGGCGGCGAAGCGGACCGCGCGGCTGCGCGGGAAACCGTCGAAGCCGGGATCGAGCAAGGCTGCCAGGATTTGACGCGCCCGATCGCTGCGAAAGTTGGCCATAAGCAGGCCGTCGCCGTCCTTCATGCCGGCATAACCGCCGATGACGGCCGGCTTGACGAATTCGTCGCCGATGCCGGCGGCGTAGCTTTGCGCGATGGCGCCGGCCGCGTCCGGCGCGGGTTCGCCCGCGCCTTCGGCCAGCGCCCGGTAAGCCAAGGCATTGCGCTCCCAACGCCGGTCCCGATCCATGGCATAGTAACGCCCGATGATGGTGGCGATCCGGGCTTCCGGGGCCTTGGCCTGGAAGGCGCGCAGGCACTCGCTGGCGGAGCGCGGCGGGGTGTCGCGGCCGTCGAGAAAGCCGTGGACCGCGACCGGCACTCCGGCGGCCAGCACCAGCTGCGCGAGCGCGGCGATGTGGTCCTGATGGGAATGCACGCCGCCGGGCGAGAGCAGGCCCAGGATGTGGGCGGTGCCGCCGGATTCCCTCAACTGGGCGATAAAGCGCGCCAGCGCCGGCTTTTCGGCCAACGCCCCGCTCGCCAGCGCGTCAGAGATGCGCGGCAGGTCCTGGGGCACGATTCGTCCGGCGCCCAGGTTCATGTGCCCGACCTCGGAGTTGCCCATCTGGCTCGGCGGCAGGCCGACCTCCTGTTCCGAGGCGTCGATGAGTGCGTTCGGGCAGGTCTCGTAAAGCCGGTCGAGGACCGGAGTCCGAGCCATGCGGATTGCGTTGTTCTCGCGGATCACCCGATGACCCCAGCCGTCCAGGATGCAGAGCACGACCGGGCGAATGGCTTGGCGCGCGGGGCTGTCTTGGCTCATGCGGCTCTATATAGGCGGTTTGCCGTGGTTTCGACAGGGTTTTCGGCCAACGGCGGCCGGCCGAAGTAGACCGTCGATATGGTTAACGAAGGGTTTCGCTGCGCGCGAATCCTCTTCATGGGCCGGCCGCAACGTCCGGAATCCGGAGCACCTCGATCCAGCCGCCGACCCGGGCACTGAGCGCGAAGAGGAAACTGCGCTCAGAACCGATGTTGAGGCGGAACAGTCAATCAAACCGCTTGATATGTGGACACCGGGTTGCATAGTTTCAGCGCATTGCGACCTGCCGGCAATACCCAGAGCAGACTCATGGATTTCTCCAAGGCTGGACTAATTCTAAACACCGAGAAATATGTGGAATGCGTAAGTTTCTACGGCGACATTCTCGGATTGGATCTCCTCTTTGAGATAAATCGACCTGGCGAGCAGTTGACGTGCTTCGATCTGGGCGGTGCCTATCTGATGGTCGAGACTGGCGGATATTCGCGCTCAAGTGTTAAACCCATCGACCAGTGCCCAACAAAGTTTCGTTTCAATGTGGCGGACGTCGATGCGGTTTGCACCGAGTTGAGGAGCAAAGGTGTGACCATCGAAGTACACCACCACGAATGGGGAACGACTGCTGAGTTCTCTGATCCGGATGGGAACCGTTGTGCTCTGAGATCAGACGAAGGTTTTGAGGTCTGAAGTAGCCCGTGTCACCGATTAACACTCAACGAATTCTAAGCCGGGTCATATGGAATATCCTTAGGCCGGCGATCGGCCAGTCACCGATCTCCGTGGCGGTCTCGCCCTCGATCGGGAAGACGGCGGGGATCGCTAGAAGGCAGGCCCACATCAGGACGGCCTCTAAGACCGACACCGCCACCACCAGGGCGAGCCAGCGTCAGCCCGAGAGGGTCCAATAGAACTGCGCGAGAGCAAGACCCTGGAGCGCGAGCGCGGCATCGGCAGCCAGCCACGGCGGCTCTATATAGGCGGTTTGCCGTGGTATCGGCAGGGTTTTCGGCCATCGGCGGCCGGCCTAAGTAGGCCGTCGATATGAATAACGAATGGTTTCGGCCCACAGGATTCCTCCTCATGGAGCGGCTGTGCCGTCCGGAATCCGAAGCACCTCGATCCAGCCGCCGCCCTGTTTCAAGTCGATGCGGGTCACGGCCA
>SMVA01348315.1_pt1 | contig 10254 bp, 8 predicted proteins | sample 2456451 | NCBI WGS metagenome assembly SMVA01 (sample SAMN11095933, study PRJNA526329) | marine sediment metagenome | biome: Marine sediment; feature: Surficial sediment; material: Deep marine sediment; isolation source: Hadal surficial sediment | place: Pacific Ocean | collected 2014-05 | depth 0-1...
CCAAGTTTACTAAATTTTCATTAAAATTCGCTTGTTTTTCTGTTAAATAGTCCTTTAGCACCTCCGCCTACGTTTCGCCACTACATTTCCCGCCTACTTTTCCCGCCTACATTTCCCGCCTACATTTCCCGCCTACATTTCCCGCCTACATTTTATTTCGGACGGGCAAGTATTTTGGACGGGCATGTAATTCCGACGGGCGGGCACTTCAGACGGGCTGGTAGTATTCAGTACATAGTATCAAGTAAAATTTGAGAACCGAATATATTGCGAATCAAATAAATCTTCCTTTTTTCAACGATAAACTTTCAAACCTGCTTCTCAAAACTAATCCCTAATACAACTTTAACAAATTCACCAATAACCCTATCTTTGTTTATTAAATGCTCTAAAGATATGGCGCGTTCCGTTTCAGGATTTTCAAAAAAAACCAAAGAGGAAAAAATGCTTTGGTTGGTAGAAAACTACCTCAACAACGACCCTTCTGCTTTTGATATGTTGAAAAGGTATTGGAATCCGGATGTGAAACTCCAGAAACTCCACGACGATTTTATAGAAAATACCCTCACTAATTATTATCTGCCATTCGGTATAGCGCCTAATTTTTTGATCAATGATACTCTCTTTGCTCTGCCTATGGTGGTTGAAGAAAGTTCTGTGGTGGCAGCAGCCAGTAATGCAGCAAAATTTTGGTTGGAGCGTGGTGGATTCAAGGCTGAAATTATCTCAACGGAAAAAAATGGACAGGTACATCTTAATTTCTTCGGAAATGAAAGTGACCTGACTACTTTTTTTACTGAAGTTAAACCGAAATTGATCGAAAGCATATCATCGCTCCAAAAAAACATGAAGGAACGAGGCGGTGGATTGTTGGATATACAACTCATAAACAGCACGGCAGCTCTTGAAGGATACTACCAAATACACTGTACTTTCGAAACCATGAATGCTATGGGTGCTAATTTCATCAATAGTTGTTTAGAAAACATTGCAAATACGTTTGAGACTGAGGCTGAAAGCTTTTCAGCATTTAAAAACACCGATCATTACCCGGAGGTTGTGTTGAGTATCCTTTCCAATTATGCGCCCAACTGTCTGGCCCGGGCTGAAGTACATTGCAAGATCTCAGAATTAGATCAGTTGGCGATCGATGGAGCCACTTTTGCGCATAAATTTGTGAGGGCAGTTGAGATCGCGCAAATAGAAATTCGGCGGGCGGTAACACATAACAAAGGGATCATGAATGGGATAGACGCGCTAGTACTTGCCACAGGAAACGACTTTAGGGCCGTGGAAGCCGGAGCACATGCTTATGCCGCGAAGGACGGCAATTACAAAAGCCTGACCCATGCGAAGGTCGAAGGAGACGAATTTTATTTTTGGATCGAAATACCCTTGGCATTGGGAACAGTGGGAGGGCTAACTTCATTGCATCCTTTGGTGAAATTGGCATTACGGATTTTGCAAAACCCAGGCGCAAAGGAGTTGATGCAAATTGTCGCTGTAGCAGGTTTGGCACAGAATTTCGCTGCCATTCGATCTTTGGTAACTACAGGGATCCAAAAGGGTCATATGAAAATGCATTTATTGAATATATTGAACCAGCTTGAGGCCACTTCCGAAGAAAAAGAAAAAGCAGTGTTCCATTTCAAAGAAAATACGGTGTCCCATAGTGCTGTGGCTGTCTTTGTGAAGGAGCTGAGGAGTTGATCAATGATTGGTGATTATTGATTATTGATTATTGATTATTGATTATTGATTATTGATTATTGATTATTGAAAAATATAAAAATCAGGATCGTACCAACATCCAGGGCACATATAAAGAGTTGAAAAATACATTTTACAGCAACGGTAAATTATTGCTTACGGCAGAGTATGTGGTACTCGACGGAGCCGTCGCGCTGGCTATTCCAACCCGGCTGGGTCAATCCTTATTCGTGGAAGCTGTTGAAGGAAAGGAAATAACCTGGGTAAGCCTGGATGAAAATAATGTTATCTGGTTCCAGGGAAATTTTGATAGAATTAAGCTTGAGCCGATCGCTGTTGGTGACGGCGAACGGTATGATGAAATTGCGGTGCACCTGGCTAAGATCCTTCAAATCGCAAAGACGATGAATCCCTCTTTTTTAGCCGAAGATCACGGCTGGAAAATAACCGCTAAACTTCAATTTCCCCGGAACTGGGGACTGGGTAGCTCCTCTACTTTAATCAATAATATTGCCCAATGGGCCCAAGTGAACGCCTTCGATCTATTGAATAAAAGCTTTGGTGGGAGTGGTTACGATATCGCGGCCGCACAAAATGATAGCCCTGTCTTATTTTCAAGAAATGAAGAAAACCATAGGGTGGAAACGGTGCAATTGCCTTGGCAATTTACCGAAGAGTTATTCTTTGTACACCTCAATCAAAAACAAGATAGCAAGGAAGCGATCACACATTATAGAAGGACCTACAAAAAGAACAAAGTACATTTGGATGCTTTTTCTGAAATCAGCAAAAAGGTCGCCTCTTGTAAAACACTTTCCGAATTTACATCGCTAATGTCCTCGCATGAGGAGCTTATTTCATCCATCATCGACATGCCAACCGTTAAAAAACGCCTATTTCCAGACTATCCCGGATTGATCAAAAGCCTCGGGGCATGGGGTGGTGATTTTGTGTTAGTAGCAGGTAAAGAAGCAGACCAGGACTATTTCAGAAAAAAAGGATACGGTACAATAATTCCTTTCACAAAAATGATGAAATAAAAAAATCCCCCTTTGCTGAAAAGTCCGGGAGGATCATCAGATCAAGAATTCTCTATTTGCTAATAGAAAGCGGCTCTATTATCTTCTATGTCCGCTACTTTTTTCAGTGCTTCATAGACACTGCTATTGATGGCTCCTGCTGCTCCGGTGAACTGGCTCACATAAGCCTCGTAGTTATCCAGGACCGGGGCCTTATTGACCGCCAGGACCTGTACCATATAAACCCCATTTTCACCATCGATCAAATCGGTTAGTTCGCCAACCGTTTTTCCAAATGCCGCTCCCACCACTTCGGGCTCTGTTCCCGCACCTGCTATGGTTGGGTTAGACCTGGTCAATGCTAATGCCGATTTTACGACAACATTTTGACTCGAGGCAACCTCTTCCAATATATTCCCGCTAACCGATTCACGGATCTTCAATGCTTTTTTCTTGTTTCTAAGGATAGGAATTACGATTGCAGAGGCTTCTGCAACGCTCATCAGAGCTTTTTCAGAATTCTTTCGGGTTAATTGTGCTATAACATATGTATCGCCAACATTGAAACGTTTTACGTCACCTACCTTAACATCTTCCTGAAAGGCCCAATTAATTATGGTGCGATTGTTACCGATACCCGGTAGTGTAGCATCCAGTTTACCGATTTTATTGACGGGTTTTGGAGTGAGCCCATTTTGATCAGCAACTTCATTATAATCACCGTCGCGAGCGGCTTCCTCAAATTTTGCCCCTCTCGAGAAAACATCGTTCCGTGTTTTTTCTGAAGGTTCGATCTCTAAGGTGACCGTGGCTACTTTAATGACTTTTTGCAAATTCTTTTGCCCCTCCACTTCAATAATATGATATCCAAACTGTGTTTCCACAATTCCCATATCACCTGTTTTCTGTTCGAAGGTATAATCTCTGAATGCCACTACCATTTGACCGTAGGGATACCAATCATATCGACCCCCGTCTTCTTTACTACCCTCATCCGAAGTAAATTTCGTCACTAAATCTTCAAATTTAGACCTGTCCGATCTTACAACCTTCAAGATACTATCTGCCGTAATTTTAGCCTGATCTTTAGTTCTGGTAATACTGTCTGTTTTGTTGAATCCAATAGGGATCAAAATATGTCTTGCCTTTACCGAATCGGGCATTTGTCTTACACGCACTACTCTGGATAAGTTGAAGGTATTGTCAACTTTATATGGACCATAAACATCGCCTTCAGAAAAAGTAAAAATGCTGTCTTTTATAGAGGCCGGAAGATTATTTTTGTAGAACCAACGATCTACAAAGCTGTTATCTGATTTATCGTTTACGTAAGACTCATAATCCTCTGATGTCTTGAACTCTTCCTTCATATTTTCAATATCCGTTCTTTTTGCTTCAATATCATCAATCGAAGCTTCCTCCAAATAAGAAACATATTGAATATCCACCATGGGATCTACTTCGAACCTGCTTGGATTGGCTTTGATGTAGGCAGTGATCTCTGCTTCAGATATAACGACATCTTCATCGGCAATCTTGGAATAGGGAATATGAACGTACTCAATATTGATCTTATCATTTTCAAAACGATATTGTTGCTCACCTTCCGCTAATGTAGAAACAAACCCTCCCCGTACCATGGCTAAATAATTATTTTGTACGATACTTTGCCTGGTTCTTTCTAAATAATCAATCCAATCTTGTTTTGCGCTTCTCGCTTGCGGGGTATTGGCGTCCAGGCTTCTTTCATATGCGATCAATTTAGCCTCACTATAATATCCATTTTCATCTTGAAACGTCGGGTCGTTTGCCAGAGCATTGCTCAAGGTTTCTTTTAGTTGGTCCTCACTAATTGTGATACCGAGTTCATCGACTTGCTGTTGCATCAAAGTGTTTCTAAGTTCTCGCTGCCAAATCACACTCATGGCTTGAGCCGTAGTGGAATTGGGACCCAACGACCTTTGGTAAGCTTCTACCTGACCCATGAAATCCTGACGGGAAAGGTCAGTACCATTTATAGTTGCTACGGTATCCAGAATACCCTGACCCCCTCCTCCTTTGGTAAGACTGTCACTCACGATGAAGGCAAAAAGTGCCAAAGCTATAATTATAACTAAAAAAATACCTTTTTTACGTATACTGTTTAATATTGCCATCTCTCATTGAAAAATTAATCTTCCTTCACGTACGCATTGACGGACGAGAAGGATTGAATTTGATCCCTTTCTTTCAAACAACTCGAACCGGAAGTTCAAAATCCTGAGATCATTTCTAATAGTGGGCGAAATTACCATTTTCCTACCATTAATAAAAAGGTTATTCTTAAAAAATAGGGGATTTGCATAAAAATTAATCCCGGTTATTCTTTTTAACTTCAACCAATTCGATTTTAGTCTTGGAAACCGATACAATTTTTAGTGTGTAACCCTCAATTTTCACGGTTTCATCTTGACGTGGGATCTCTTCAGTGAAATTTACGATCATTCCACCAAGAGTCTCATAGGCGTCATTTTCGGGAAGGGCGAATTTGTAGGTTTCGTTCAAATAATCTACCTCCAGGCGCGCTGAGAACTGATAGTGATCTTTCCCTAATTCTATCTCGATAAGCGCCACCGAATCGTGTTCATCCTCTATCTCTCCAAAAAGTTCTTCGATAATATCCTCGACGGTAATAATACCCGATGTCCCGCCATACTCATCGACGACCACAGCTATACTTTTCCGTTTCTTACTCAGAACATTCAACACATCTTTTGCCAGCATGGTTTCAGGCACAAATACGAGGGGCATCAATATTTTCTTTAGCGATGTGGGTTTTTTAAACAATTCGAAGGAGCGTACATAGCCCAGGATATCATCGATGTTTTTGTTAAAGACCAATATTTTTGAAAGTCCGGTATCCGTAAATAATCTCCCAAGTTCCTTAGGTGTTGTGTGAATTTCCACCGCTACCACTTCTGTCCGTGGAATCATAACCTCCCGGGCTTTTACTTCGGAAAATTCCAATGCATTCTGAAAAATCTGTATCTCACTATCAATTTCGTCCTTTTCATCTATAGATTCGATCTGCTCGCTGATGTAATTTCCAAGTTCCACTTTACTAAAACTCAATTGCACTGCATCTCCTTCGGTCTTAAAAAATACTTTCAGCACCAGATCAGAGATCCAAATGACAAATTCAGAAATAACAGAAAACAGCAAATAGAAGAAATAAGCCGGAACAGCGAAAAATTTTACTAGTTTGTTCGCGTAGATCTGAAAGAAAACCTTGGGTAAAAATTCTGCAGTTATAAGAATGATTATCGTAGAGATAACCGTATGTACGGCTATTTTAAAAAATCCTTCCAGGGGTAAATAATTCATCAGCAACGCCCCCATAAAAAACCCATAAACCACCAGTGCAATATTATTTCCAACCAGCATCGTTGCGATAAATTTTGAAGGCCTTTTGGTGATTTTTTTCAGAATTCGCGCAAGAAAATTGTTTTGTTTTTTCTCTATCTCGATATGAATCTTATTCGCAGAAACATAAGCGATCTCCATTCCGGAAAAAAATGCGGAAAAGATGAGACAAAGTACGATTATAAGTATTGTAAAATCCAAGGTAGCTGATGTTTCAAACGATAGGTCAATTGCGCCCACCCTTAAATGTACAAATTTGAAAGGAAACTATCTTATTACTGATTTCCTTTGTGTTTTTCAAATTTTTTTCTGAACCGGCGTTTAAAGAAATACATAAAGATGGCAAGTACACAGAAGAAGCTAAAAAGATAGGATTGCCCCCGGTCTGTTTCCCAATTTGTGATCACTATGTATATTGAGAAAACCGCCATAATTATGTAGGCGTATTCAAAAAGTTGGTAGATTTTATTGCCCATCGGTGTTTTCGGGTTTGTTTTTGTCTAATATTTGTATTCCGTCATTTTTACGCGACAAAAATACGGTAAAATCTTCATTTGCATCGAATCCTTCCCCATCATTGTAAGATCCGTCGCTAAAAGTAATACGGTAGGGACGATCTGTGAATACCCATTGGTTTTTTTGATCCCAATACAATTGCTCGGCGCTAAGTGTATTTCCATCTGCGGTAATCAGGACCACGTTCTCTCTCAGGTCTACGATATTGGTTTCAGGATATCGCATGGCATAATCTGAAGTCACTGTGCTTTGTTTGCCATCTTTATAAAAACGAACCTCCACCCCATCAGGAAATTCCTGATAGGCAAACTCAAAATTGGAATAGTCCAATAATTTCGGCGCCAGTAAGTTTGTTACTATCTTCCCCGAATCTGTATAGACCAGATTAATATTGATCCCTTCGGCCACGGGAAGGTCATCTTTCAAGTTTAATTTTTGAATGTTCTTATAATTGCCTTCACAAGCAAAAAGCGTGATGGTTACCAAAATAACCATCACGCTCTTCATCTTATGATATAATGTTATCATTTTATAAAGTTGGAACTCTTACACTTCCGCCTACCCAGCAATTAAATCTAACCGTTTTTCCTGCCATACTTGAGCTGAAGATATCCGTTTTGCTGGGAGCTCGCTGTCTGTAACTGCTTGCAGCTGCTCTTGCGGTAGATGCGATGGAAGGTTCTACCCTTGCCGCTTTGTCGGCCAATTGTGCCGCCAACCAGTTGATAGCTCTTTTTTCAAATACGTTGCTTCCACAATTATTCGAACTCTTGGCATACATCTGTGCGATCTTCAAATAGGCGCGTCCGGAGTTAGGTTTGATCTCCAATACTTTTCTGTAATAAGTTCTCGCTTTTCCATAGATTCCTTTTCTCCGGAAATTTTCAGCAATACTGCTATAATAACCTACTTTCCTGTTTGGATCGTTCTCCAATTCCACAGCCTGGTTATAATAATCCAATGCTTCACTCGCTTTGCCTGCTTTTTCTGCCAATCTGCCTAAATAGAATGCTGAGGCTGCAGACGGTTGTAACGAATGTAATTGTTGTACCATTTGATAGAACAAGGGAGTATCACAATCTTTAGCATTCAATTTACCTGCCGCACTCTTTAACCAACTAACATCATTCTTCTTCTCTTCAAACAATCTTTCGTACAAGGGGATCAAGTTTGTACAATCTGCGATCACACCCAACTTAGCATCCACACTACCTTTGATCTTTCCGTAACTTCCAAGATTTGTTTCGTATCCTTTTAATCGTTTCTTCTCCTTTGAAGAAAGAACAGTTCCTGCTTCTTCTTTATCGATGAGCTGAGATAATTTGCTGGCATATTTACCCTCTTCTTTATCGATCTTTTCCTGAATCACATCATAAAGGTAGAATACCTCCAGGATATCTTTCTGACCTGCTTCGAATAAGTCCTTTGCTAAAGAGAAATAGGTGTACAAACTCTTCGGGCTTGTAAATGTTTCTTCATCCTTCTTATAAGCGGCATCAAAACCATCAAACTGCTCTTTCATGGTTCCTATTTTGTTGTCGTATTTTAATTGTGAGACTTTTGCCATATTCTTACCAACTTTGGTCTTGGCCGGGAAATTAGTCAATTGAAGGTCAAAGTTCTTTTCATAATCTGCAACCCTCGACAAATCGCCTTTCTCTACAAAATATTTGAACATTCTCTCGGCATATTGATAGGTAGCTATATTATATTTTGGACATTCGCTCATCACTTTATTGTAATGAGGCAGAGCCGCTGCATAATTCTTTGCCTTAGCAGGTTCAATAAATAAAGAAGCTGTGGTGACACATTCGTCCATTTGTGCTAGTGCCTTTCCGCTAAATGTAACGGCTAAAACAGCTAGTAATAAAGTAACTTTCGTTTTCATCGTGTTAATTTTTATTCTATTAATCATAATATCTTTTTTCAAACCATCTGTCATTGAGTGACAAACTTATGAAAGTATTAAAAAAAGTTTCTTTAACCAATCCGGCATTTGTTGTTCCTCTTCTTCCGAGTTCAAAACTAAGGTTGATATTTGAGAACAATCTGCCTACCGGCAATCCTACTCCAAAAGATATGCCAAACTCATTGATCGCTTCGCCGTTGATGACTATACCTGTTTCTTCAAAACGGAAACCTCCGCGATAAACCACTCGCTTCCAAAAACTTCCAAGGCTATTGTAATTAGGAATATAAAAACCTCCTATTTTGAATTTATTCCCATCCACGAACGAAACATTTTCCAAATCAAAAGTCCGATTGGTAAAATTACTTGTTTTTCGCGAAGTAAACTCACCTCCAACGAACCATTTTTTTGGTTTCCCGATTCCGCCACCCAGAGATATCTGTGATGGAAAAGTAAAATCTGTGTCCATTACATCAATATCTCTACTATCGATTGGTGTTACCGTACCGGATGGAAGCGTGAGCGTAGTTTCGAGAACTCTTATGTTTTCTGATTTAAACTGAGTTTCGGGAGTAAAAATGACGGACGATATTAATTCGAGGCCCTCAGAGATCATGGTTTTATAGATAGCCCCAAAATTGTAACTAAAACCCGAAATATTGGATTTGTCTGTTTCCCTGGTGCCAAACTGCACACCTTCTTGTTCAGTTGAGGCTATATTTTCGATAGTTCCAAAATTATAATTAGCATCTACGCCCATACTAAAATGGGGTGTTATTTGATAAGCAAGCTGAAAAAATGCTTTATTCAAACCACCCGTACCCTCGTATCGGGTGACGCTGTCTTCATTCTCATTTTGCAATTTATAACCTGAAGACGTATAGGGGATCAATCCAAAACTAGCTCCAAATTTACCCATGGGAATACCTAAAGCCAGATAATCCAATGAAGTGGTAGTGGCATTCTGCGATTCACTTGATGTTGATAGGGTGTTGAACTGATGACTGCCGGCCAGAGAATAGGTCACCAGTTGCAGTCCGGCGACCGCTGCCGGGTTCTGAATATTCAAGTGGATACTATCGCTATAAACACCTATTCCGCCCATCGCTCTATTCTCTATTGTCCCTTTGAACTTGAGGGTACCGATACCAAAAAAAGAATAGGGAGATGTGGTTCCCTGTTGGGCCATAGCCAACCCGGTTATCAACAGCATGAATGCAATAAAAACTCGCTTCAACATCTATCCTTGTTAATTTCTAAAATGTAGTTCAATCCCTCTAACAAAAAATTGGAGTTGGCAAAGGTGTCATTTTTTATGCTATCTCGCAAAAAATGAGCGTCTCCTCCTGTTAAAATCACTGTTAAACTGGAAAAGTTTTTTTTATACTCATCAACAAACCCGTTCAATTCATTTATAACACCTTGTATAACGCCAATATGCATGGAGTTATTTGTGGAATCACCTACGCGGTTTTTAAGGATCTCGGGTTTCAGAAGGGGAAGGTTGGAGGTAAAGGTATGCATTGCTTTATAACGCATTTCTATACCCGGTGAAATCGCTCCTCCCAAGTAGTTATTTTCGGCCGACAAAAAATCATAGGTGATACAACTTCCCGCATCGATGATGAGCACATTCTTTTCAGGGAACTGTGATGCGGCGGCACTTACCACTGAGATTCGATCCATTCCCAGGGTTTC
>SMVA01191769.1_pt1 | contig 10253 bp, 6 predicted proteins | sample 2456451 | NCBI WGS metagenome assembly SMVA01 (sample SAMN11095933, study PRJNA526329) | marine sediment metagenome | biome: Marine sediment; feature: Surficial sediment; material: Deep marine sediment; isolation source: Hadal surficial sediment | place: Pacific Ocean | collected 2014-05 | depth 0-1...
CGATCTGATCGCCCTCTTCTACACCGGAGGTTATCTCGATGTTCAAACCGTCGGACAGGCCGATTTCCACATTGACCCGCCGAGGCTCTTCTTCAGGTGTTTCCGGAGGGAAACGAACATATGTCTTCTGCTCATCCCCCTCACCCTCGAACTGCACCAGCCGCTCCGGCAGCACCAGGATATCGGTTCGCTCCTGGATAATCAGATCGGCGTTGGCCGAATACCCTGCCCGCAGGAATACGGCGCTCTGGGGATTCAGTTCGATCTCCACTTCGAACAGCTTGGCGTTGTCCCGCTCTATGGCCTGAGGGGCGATGCGGGTCAGGCGGCCGGTGATCTCGGCATCCGGCAGGGCCCCGATCTTCAGCCTTGCATCGAGGCCAACCTGAAGCTTGCCGACATCGATCTCGTCCACGGTACCTCGGAAAATGAGGTCCCGCATATCGGCAATGGTGATCAATTCGGTCCCCTCCTGGAAGGTGGTCAAGGGCACTACCGGGTCACCCGGATTCACCAGCCGTCGCAGAACGATCCCTTCCGCCGGCGACCGGATCACCGATTCCATCCTCCGGCCCCTGCCGCTGAGTCGCCCTTCCCGGATCAGCGCCAGGTTGTCCCGAGACCGCTCCAGCTCGATTCCAGTGCGCTCAAATGCTTCCTGCCGGGCGTCCACCACATCCCTCGCAATGATGCCCTGCTCAGACAGGCTGCGGGTCCTGTTCCAGTCCCCCGTGGCCCGCTTGAACGCGGCCTCGGCGATCTGGACCGTTCGTTCTGCCTCCACCAGTTCCATGGGGGTGGGATCCGGCGTGATCTCGAGCAGCGGGTCCCCAGCCTGGACCAGGTCGCCAACCTCCACTACCGCAATCTTGACAATCCCGGAGATCTTCGACTTGACGTGGAATTCCATGCGTGGCTCGATCTGACCTACCGCCACCGCCTTTTCTGTGATTTCCCCGCGGGACACCTCGATGAGTTTGAACAGACTTTCGTTCGTCTCGCGTCCCTGAAGCCAGGCGTATCCACCCGCCCCCACTCCTGAAATAATCGCCAGAATAACGAAAATCTTGATTATCCGGCCCATGATGCACCTCCAGCCTGCGTAAGACGATCGTCGCTGCCCCTCGCAATATATCTTACACAGTTCTCAAACGTCCGGAACCATGGAATGGTTCTCCCCGGGGAAGAAAAACATGGTCTACCAATGCATCACCCTGCAGCGCCATGATTGCTTTGCCGCCGGAGTTGGGGTCAGCGCTGCGCGGTGCCCACCCGGACCAGGAAGCGGCCAGAGATGGTCACCTTCCCGCCGCGGGAAACACGCGATCGGTTCCAGACATCCCTGGCGCCCGAGAACCTACCGGGCCTGACCTGTGGGAGTCTACGCGCGCCGATGAGCGGTGCTCCCGGACGACCCTGGTCAAGAGATGGCGGGACATGTTGTAAAATACAATTCCAATTTCCAGAGGAGGGCTCGTGCCGTTTCATCCATTTCGCCGGTCTTGTTTCAAGCTCATTTTGACCATGACAGCCACCGCCCTGCTATTAACCCTTGCCAACTGCCGCGAGAAGGATTCGGCACCGACCCGGGAGCCCCTGCCAGCCCCTCCGGCCACGGCTGGGGCTGCTGAAACCCCCCAGGTGGAAGCCCTGCGGCGAACCATCGCCGGCAATCCCGATGATGCCCGCGCCCACCAGGCGCTCGGCCGGATTCTCAGCGAAGCCGAGCAGCATCAGGAAGCCATCCAACATTTTGAACGGGCCGTGCAGTTGAGCCCTACCACCAACGGACTCTTCAATCTGGCAATAGCCTTTGAAGCCGCCATGCACCTGAACGAGGCCCAGGCAACCTTCAAGAGGATCCTGGCCACCTCTCCCGATCATGAGCAGACCCTGCGCCGGCTGGGCAATCTGGAACTCGAGATGGGGCACAAGGAAGCGGCCATCGACTACCTCTGGCAGGCGATTCAGACCCGCCCGAGGAATGTCATGGCGTCCTACGACCTGGCTGCCATCTACAAGTTCTACGGCGAATACGAAGAGGCTACCGATCTGTATCAGACCATCGTCCGGATCGAACCCCGAAGTGCCGAGGAGCAGGCCGCGCGTGCCGACAGCCTCTATCAGATTGCGGCCATCGAAGTGGCCAGAGGCAAGAGTGAGCAGGCGGAGCAGGTACTGGCCCGACTTCTGGAACTCGTCCCCGACCACCCTAAAGCCCATTACACACGCGGCCAGGCCCTCATGCAACTGGACCGGACCGAGGAGGCCCAGCGTGAATTTGAACGGCACGCGCTCCTCTTGCGGCAGCGTCCCGTGACCAGCGGGATGGAATGAGCGCCCTCCCGTCCAGACAGAGGACTTCAGGGATCCACGCTGCCGGGCGCACCTTTGCGGCCCTGCTTCTGCTCATGGCCTCGCCCATGCCATGGGCCAGGGGTCAGGACAAACCGGCCGGACACCCGAAGATCATGTTTCGTGATGTTCTCTCCGAGGCAGGCATCACCTATCACAACGTCAGCGGCGGGACAGGGAATGACAAGGCATGGCTCACCGCAACCATCGGCTGCGGCGTCGCCTGGATTGACTATGATCTGGACGGAGATATGGACCTCTATCTCATCAACGGATCCACCCATGACCGGCAGCCCGGGAAGGGCGAGCCCAATCTTCTCTACCGCAACGATGGCGACGGCCGCTTCACCGATGTCACGGCCCAGGCCGGCGTGGGAGACAGGTCCTGGGGATTCGGCGTGGCCGTGGGAGACGTGGACAACGATGGTGATCCTGACCTGTACATCACCAACCTGGAAGCCAACGTCCTCTTCCGCAATAATGGTGATGGGACCTTCTCGGACATCACGGCATCCGCGGGGGTGGCAGGGACCGGCTGGGGGTCATCGTCTGCGTTTTTCGATATGGATGGCGACGGCGACCTCGACCTCTATGTGGGCAACTATATCGACTTCTCCACCCTGAGCGTCCCCAGGAAGGGCACCCCGGAGGCTGACAAACCATACTGCCAGTTCATGGGTATCCCCAGCGTCTGCGGGCCCCGGGGCCTGACACCGGCCCAGGACATCCTCTACCGCAACAATGGCGATGGCACTTTCACCGATGTCACCCGCGAGGCCGGCGTCTTCCTCGAGATTCCAAGGTATGCCCTGGGAGTCGTCGCCACCGACCTCGACATGGATGGGGACATGGACATCTATGTTGCCAATGACAGCGTGAGCAATTCCCTGTGGAAAAACAATGGCGACGGCACCTTCACCGACACCGGGATGATATCCATGACCGCCCTCAGTGCTGACGGCAAGCCCCAGGCGGGTATGGGAACCGACGCGGCCGATTTCGATGGTGATGGGTGGATTGATCTCGTGGTCACCAACTTCTCCCATGACCTGAACACCATTTACAAGAGCGTGGAAGGTCGCTTTTTCCTGGATCAGTCCAGTGTGATCGGCATGGGACCGACCGCCATGTCCCTTTCGTGGGGAGTTTCATTCCAGGATTTTGATCGTGACGGAGACCTGGACCTGTTCATCGCCAACGGGCACACCTATCCCTGGGTCGATGAGTCGGGCATGGGCACCTCCTTCCGCCAGCGAGACCATCTGTTCATCAACCAGGGCGGACGGTTCAAGCTCTTCTCTCCCCCGGTAGACGATGGCCTGGCCCAGGTTAACTCCTCCCGCGGCGCCGCCTTCGCCGACTTCGACAATGACGGCGATGTGGATATCGTGGTGACCACCATGGACGATTCGGCCGTCCTGTTGCGGAATGATTCCACGCTTCCCGGACATTGGCTCATGGTCCAGCTCACCGGAACCGTCTCCAACCGGGATGCCGTCGGCGCACGAGTGATTCTCTCAGCCGGAGGGTCATCTCAACTGAGGGAGCGCAAGGGTGGAGGCTCGTTCGTGTCATCCTCCGACCCCCGTCTCTACTTCGGCCTGGGGGATGCTGTCCAGGTCGACAAACTGGAGATCTTCTGGCCCAGCGGTCAAAAGCAAGTGATCCACGACGTGCCGGTTGACCAGATCCTCAAGGTCACCGAGCCCCGGGACAACCCCGCGGCTCCATCACCATGACCTGGCCGGCATGAGTACGCGACCATCCCCATCGACCCTCACCCTCTGCCTCCTTCTCATCCTGGGCGGAGCATGCTCCCTCGCCTGCTCCGGGCAGGTTGCCGGCGAGAACCGGCCTGACACAAAGGGCGAGACTCCATCCGATTCATCTCCGCGCCTGATCCTGCTGGTGATCATCGACCAGGCCCGCAGCGACTACCTCACTCGGTTTCGCCCCCTCTTCCACGGAGGCCTTGGCCGGTTGCTGGACAACGGCATCTTCTTCACTCAGGCTTATCACGAACATGCCCGCACACTGACGGCGTCAGGGCATGCAACTCTCGTCACCGGCCTGCATCCTGCCCATCACGGCATCATCGGGAACCAGTGGTTCGACCGGGAGCAGAGGGAAGACGTGTACTGCGTCGGCGACACTGTTCACGGCCGCTCTCCCGGCCATCTGCTGGGCTCCACGCTGGGTGACTGGCTCAAGAAAAGTGACCCAGCCAGCCTGGTCTACGCCGCCAGCGGGAAGGATCGCTCCGCCATTCTCATGGGCGGGCATGAGGCCGACGGCGCCTTCTGGTACGACCAGGCCACCGGCCAGTTCACCTCCAGCTCCTATTACGGCGACAGCAGTTCGTCCTGGCTGACAGCGTTCAATGACCGCAAGATTCCCGACCAATCGTTCGCCGCACCCTGGAGCCCGATCCCCCTGGAAGCCGACCTCAATTCCTTTGGCATCGTGAAACTGGATGAGGGCGCCTTTACCACCGGCTTTCCGCGCGCCCTTGGCGGCCCTTCCGCAATCCCCGGACCCGGCTTCTACACCGACTATTACGCCAGCCCTGCGGGAGATCGATATCTGGCGCATCTGGCCCGGGAGATCGTCCAGCGGAAGAGCCTGGGCAAGGATGATCATCTCGATCTTCTGGCTCTGAGTTTCTCTTCTCTGGATTCCGTGGGACATGCGTACGGCCCGGAAAGCCGCGAGGTCCTGGACACCCTGCTGCGCCTGGACCTTGTGCTGGGTGAACTGCTGTCTTTTCTGGATCGGGAAGTTGGAGAGAACCGAACCCTGGTGGCCCTGAGCTCGGATCATGGAGTTCTCCCGCTGCCCGAGCTGCACGCGGGGCTCCCTGAGAAGAGCCGCAGGTTCACCACCGGTGACATTCTCTGCCACCAGGCCGCAGGAGCACGCCTGCGCGAGCGGTTGGGTGATGGCGACTGGCTCCTGGACGATTTCTATCTGAACCCTGCCGCCATCGCCGCCAGAGGACTGGATTTGCACAAGGTAGCACGCCAGCTCGCCGACATCTATGAAGATTGCCCGGCCGTCCGCCGCGCCTGGACAGCCACGGATATGGAAGCAGGAGAGAATCACTCGGACGCGTTCTTTCAACTCTATGTCAACAATTACCAGCCGCAGCGCAGTCCGGACGTCATGCTGCAGATGAAGCCCGGCATCCTGCCCTATGCCCGGCCTGGAACCAGTCATGGCTCGCCCTATTCCTACGATACCCACGTCCCCGTTCTCCTGATGGTGCCCGGTTTCGGTTCAGGCCGGATCGAGGAGAAAATCCACACCGTCGATCTAGCCCCAACCATCGCGGCTCTGGTGGGTCTCAACGTACCCGCAGGGCTGGATGGGCGTTCGCAGGTCGACATGATGCAATCTCTCATGGACCTCTCCACCCGCACAGAAGCAGCGGAGTCCAGGAGCTCGCCAACGAGGTGAAAGACCGGGGCAGATGAACCGCGGCGCCGGGTCAGGAGGAAGACGGCACCAGCCGTTTGTATTTCTCCATGAAGCGGTGGTCGATCCAATCCTTGAGGGAAAACGCCCAGCGACTGTGGACGATGAAGCCTTTGTAATGCAACAGGGCCTTGCCGTCGCCCGTGTTCAGAATGGATAAAAATCCGTCCTGGGGCCGGTAACGCGGCGGCCTGCCGCCAAGAACGGCAGCCCGCAGGCTCTCCCAGAGAACAGGTCCCTGGCGTACGGCATAGACCCCGGCCTTGGGAGTATCAGGATAGTTTTCCAGGGTCACGCAATCACCGGCGCCAAAGACACGCTGGTCCGTGACCGAGCGCAGACCATCATCAACCAGCATGAAGCCCCGTTCATCCACCGCGAGGCCGGACGTGCGAAAAAGAGGATCGCCCACTGCACCAGTCAACCATACCGTGAGGTGAGCTTCAAGCCTTCGGCCGCCGGCAAGAAGAAGCGCCTCCGGCTCAACACCTGCCACCCTTGTGCCGGTCATGACCCTGATGGAACGGTCTGCGAATATCCTGAGGATGAGCCGGCGGAAACCACGAGGATATCCCTCCAGGATCGATTCCCCGGCTTCCACCAGAAACAGGTCCCGGCGGCGGCCCTCATCCCGCAGGAACGCATCCATGGCCAGGACGATCTCAACGCCGGCGGCACCACCTCCCACCACACCTGCATGGTACGCCTTGCCGGCCCCCTCAGACTCGCTCTTTGCGGCCGCCAGCAGGCGGTGGTGCAGTTCCACGACCCGGGACATGGGTTTCACCACGGAAGCATGGCTTGCCACTTCAGCGGACTGGCTGCCGGCGGGCCTTGAGCCCACGCCGAACGAAACCAGGTCGTAAGGAACGCGGGTGCCATCTGTGAGGACAACCGCCTGATCCGCCGGGTGCAGGCTGGCCACACTCCCCTGGCGAAACACTCCCCCCATGGCAGATACCAGGGGCTCCAGCAGGAAGCGAACGGACTCTTCGCGGTACTGCCCGGCCAGAAAACCCGGCACCATGCCCGAGTAGTGGTGCTCCGCGTACGCGGAGATCATGAGCAGCTCCACGTTGGGAAGCGAGCCTCGTCCGAACCGCCGCAGGACTTCGAGGTGAGAGTGGCCCCCGCCGACCAGCAGGAGACGCAGTCTCCTGCCGGGGTCTCTCATGCAGGTTCCGGCGGGGGTACCAGGCGCAGGACAATCTCGACCACGCTGCCGTCGGGAGGCAGGCTGCCGGGTTTCACGCGGAATCTGGTCGTGCCGTCGACCCAGTCCCTGATCGTATAAGCAGCGTTTCCGATCTTGCTCCCTGGACAGGAATAGAGGCATGCCACACAACCGGAATGCCAGATGGAGATATTCTCACGGTTCCCTCCCAGGCGCATTTTGAGACCCAGGCCGCCATCATCCAGCAGAAATGAAGACAATGTCTTCGGGTCGTCCCCACCCGGCAAGATCACGAGAATTTCCACCTGCGGACCACGAATGGCGACTTCCGGCGCAGCGTTTTCGGGTTCATGCCTGGCATCCCACGTTTCCATGGAGAGCCCGGGACCAGGCCGGGCCCCCAGGGACTCCAGCGCATCCAGAACCTGAACATCGGTCACACCCGCGACGAACAGCGACGAACCTGCCGAGCGGCCCCCCTCGAACACGATGGCGTGATAGCCCGGCATGCTGCCCTGCTCGAACCCATGTACGTTGACCACAGCCGGGAATCGGATCTCACCCTCGGAGATCGTCTGGATGCTGCTACCTGCCAGGGAGTCGGTGTTCGGCAAGGACGAACATCCACCTCCGGCAAGCAGGAGGAAACCAACCACCACTTGTGCTGACGGCCGCAAGAGCAGTCTCCTCGATTCACCAGATGACTGATTGAATCATGGAACCGGCTCATCGCCAGGCCCACACACATCATAACAGGCAGGCGAAAGATGACATTCCAGCGCCCATGAGGGGCCAGGCGCCTGTTCCTGAGGGCTCAGTCCACCTGCCTGTTTTCTGCCGCGACAGGCACCTACCGGCCCGTTTGCATCCGTCACAATCAGGAATAGATTTTTTAAGGGGAAAGGGGTCGTCCTTCCAGAGCATGAAGGACTGCAAACCCCGGGATATTGATGCGATCCAATGCACTGAAGAAATGCGGGGCCATCGCGGTCATGGCCGCTACCCTGGTCCTGACTGTGGAAGCCGCCGTGCTGACCACCATCACGGTGGACGGGGATATGAGTGACTGGGGAGCCGTTCTCTCCGATCCGCTCCAGACATCATTTGACGGGCCGGGCGGTACCCTGCCGGACCTGGATGCGCCGGTACAATCCACCGGCAGAGATCTGTCGACCTTCGCATGGACATACGACAGCAGCTATTTCTATCTCTATACCCGCCGCGTGGGCAGTGCCAAGAACAGGCAGATGTTCTGGTATTACCTGGACTTCAACTCCGACGGACTCATGAGCACAGGCGAGTTGGTGTTCCATGTGTCCTGGTGGGGCAAGACCCGCAAGACCGACACCTACCTGTACCAGTACAACGCCGCAGCCCCGGGCGGAGACCCTCTGGCCGATGCCATGGGCAGGGCTGACGGTTGGACCATGCCGGGGCAGATCACCGGCGGTACCCTCCTGGAACAGGTTCGCGGCGGCTCCACCTCAGGTATCGAGATGGAAGCCCGCATCGCCTGGTCCCAGATCGGCGTTTTGCCCGGGACACCTTTCCTGTTTCACACGGCATCTTCCAACAGCTCCAATCTGCCTACCCAGATCGATGACAACATGGGAGGCCCCGGCGGACTCCTAGGTTCGACGTTTCTTGCCGGGGTCATCATCCAGCCGGACAGAAGCCGCACAATCCTCTCCGCCGGCACAGCCTCCCTGGCCCATACCATCATCAACACGGGACAGGGCACGGACATCTTCAACCTGGCCCATGGGTCCAGCGGAGACTTCGCACCGTCCACTGTGAGCTATTACCAGGATCTGGATGGCGATGGCCTGCCGGGCCCAGGCGACATCGCTCTCACCGACACCGACGGTGATGGCAGCGTTGATACAGGCCCCATGGCCACGGGGATTCCCTTCAATCTCCTGGTGGTCATCACCGCCCCCGGCGGACTCAGCCAGAGCGATCAGGCCCTGGTCACCATCACCGCCTCATCTTCCGCGAGCCCACTCACCACCGACAGCGTGCTGGACACCCTCACGGTGTCAACTGCCGATATGACTCTGGTAAAATCGGTCAACACGGCTTCCACCGTGCCCGGGAAGCTGCTCACGTACACCGTGGTCTACACCAGCGCCGGTTCCACCGACGCCTACAACTCCGTCATCATCGATCCTGTGCCTGCGTCCACCGCATACGTGTCCGGCTCAGCGGTGGGGCCCGGAACAATCATCGAATTCAGTCATGATGGGGGAATCTCCTACGACGGACTGGAAACAGCACCGGTCACCCACATCCGCTGGACGATCACAACTCCTCTGGCCCCCGGAGATTCCGGCACTCTTTCCTTCCAGACCCTGGTCCCGTAGCGCGCCAGAACCTTTCCCTTTCGCCGGCCGTTCCTCCCATACGGCCATGGGTCCCGATATGCGAAACTGGGTCCAGGAGGATCGGGTGAATCTGAAAAATTCTCGCCCTGCGGGCTTGCAACGAGCGGCAGCCGTCATGGTGGCAGGCGTTCTGACCCTGCTCCCGACTCCGACCCAGGGGGCCCGGACCCAGCGCCTTGAATTGCGGCCCCTGGAATTGCATCTGGACGGGCCGCCGGTGGCCGTCATCCCGGGAGATCTCGATGGTGATGGCCGCATGGATCTTCTCATCGTCACCGCCTACACCTACTGGGGTGAGACCGGCTCCCACCGCACCGAGATGGTGGACGGTCGCATGTGGGAAATCGTCTCGGTCATTCCCACCCTGAAGGATCGGCGAGAAGTTCAACTCTACCTGGCCCAGGGAAACGGTCACTACATCCCTGCCGCGCCCCCCCAGGCACTGTCCTTCTCCATCCTCGCCTTCGACAGAGGACCATCCGGCCATCCCATCCTCGCTCTGACTCATGACGGGCTGTCGGACGTTCTCTTCGACCCTCGGGCCACCTCGGAGCCGCTTTCTTTTTCGCCTCTGATCCAGCAGGCCCCGGTTTTCTCGGGATCCAAATCGCTGCTTCCCGGCTACCGCTTCACGCAGGATGTGGACGGCGACGGGCAGGTGGATGTTCTATTGCCGGCGAGCGACGGCCTCTCGATCTACCTTTCCCGGGGCCAGGACCTGGTCCCAGCAGGCGAACCTCTCCTGCTCCCCGGCGACCGCACAGGCAGGGACGGTATTGTCTGGCGCAGCTATCCCCTGCCCGAGGTGCAGGATACCAATGGCGACGGCCTGCTCGATCTCGTGATCTACCACCCCCCGGAAGACC
>SMVA01410742.1_pt1 | contig 10253 bp, 8 predicted proteins | sample 2456451 | NCBI WGS metagenome assembly SMVA01 (sample SAMN11095933, study PRJNA526329) | marine sediment metagenome | biome: Marine sediment; feature: Surficial sediment; material: Deep marine sediment; isolation source: Hadal surficial sediment | place: Pacific Ocean | collected 2014-05 | depth 0-1...
GGACGCTTCGCACCCGGGCGCGGGCTGGAGCACGACGTGACCCTGGAGCCGGCCGGCTTCGGCCTCGCCATCGAGCGGGGCGATGGGCCACCGCTCACCCTGCGCGGCACGATCGAGACGCTACGGCTGCAGGGCCAGTCCATGGGCCGCCGTCCCTATGAAGGCACGGCCAGGGTGACGAACGCCCGGTTTCAACTGCCGGAACTGGGTCTGTCGTTGGCGCTGCCATCCACCACCACCAAGTTTACCATGGGCCGACACGGCGAGCCGGATCGAGCCGAAGCACGGTTCGACGACGTGCAACTGGCGCAAGACGGCTCCCCGCCCCTACTCCATCCGCTGTTTCTCTCGGGCGCCATCGAGCGCCGGAGCGACGACCTTCGGCTCACCGGCACACTGGGACCGCTGGGCGCCGAGACGCTGTTTGCGCTCACCGGCCGGCACCACCTGGACCGCGGGGTCGGCGACCTGTCGATCCGCGCCCAGCCATTGGACTTCGCGGCCGGCGCTCCGCAGCCCGCCGCGGTCTTGCCGGCGCTGTCGGAGCTCCGCTTCGTCCATGGCCGGGGTGAAGCCGAGGCGCGCCTGAGCTGGGACAAGGGCGGCCTGAAGAGCGGCGGGCAGATCACCCTGCGCGAGGTCACCCTCGAAAGCGGCGAGCTGACCGTCGTCGGGCTGGATTTAACTCTCGTGTTGGACGATCTCCTGGCGCCGTCCAGTCCCCCTGGACAGTCCTTATCGTTCGAGCGCCTGGACGCCGGCGTTCTGGTGGAGGACCTAGAGGGCTCGTTCCGCTTGCTGCCGGACCAAAAGCTGCAGATCGAGCGCGCCGCCTTCCGCCTGCTGGCCGGCAACTTCCTGGTGCGCGACGCCATCCTCGACCCGCAGAGCACCGGGCAGAAAATCGCCTTCCAGGTCGGTGATTTGGAGTTGGGAAAAGCCTTGGAGACACTGCAGATCGAAGGATTGTCAGGCAGTGGCACCCTCGCCGGCACGATTCCCCTGGTGATCGAAGGAGATAAGCTGCTGGTGGAACAGGCTCGGCTGGAGGCCACCGGCCCCGGGGTGCTGCGCTACGTTTCTGCCGACGCGGCGGTCGCCTTGCAGTCCGGCGGCGCGTCGGTCGACCTCATGCTCCAGGCGCTGGAAGACTTCCGCTATCAAGAACTCACGCTTGACGTCGACATGAACGCCAACGAAGAGGTCAAGCTCCTGCTGTCGATCCTGGGGCACAATCCGCAGGTTCTGGACGGCCATCCCTTCCGCTTCAACATCGCGCTCACCTCCGACTTCAGCCCGATCCTGCAGGCCCTGCGCCAGGGCTATGAGCTCACCGACTCCCTGTTCCGAAGAACCTGGAATCTGGGCCGCTGACGCGGTGTCTATCCCAAGCTGACCGGGCCATAGAGCCAGACCAGCCAGAGGGCGAGCGAGAGGTAGGGGCCGAAGGGAAACTCTTGATGGATCATGGAGCGCCGGGCCAGGGCGGCGTGGACCAGGGCAACCAAGAGCGACGCGCCGGCGGCCAGGACGATGATGCTGGGCAAGCCCTGCCAGGACACCCAGGCACCGGCCGCGGCCAGCAGCTTGGCGTCGCCCATGCCGATGCCTTCGCGGCCGCGCAAGCGTCGGTACGTCTCGGCTAGCACCAGCACCAAGGTGTATCCCGCGACCGCACCCACCCCATGGCCCAGCAGCTTGTCCGGGTCGACCGCCCAGGCCACGGCCAGGCCGGCCGGGATCAAGGGAAGGGTCAAGCGGTTCGGCAGGTAGAGGTGCCGGGCATCGATCAGACTCATGGCCAGCAGCATCCAGCCCAGGCCACAGCTCGCCCAGGCGAGCCAACCCGGCAACACGGCGAAGCTCCACACCGCAATCGCCCCCGCCCCTATCTCGATCAGGGGATAGCGGAATCCGATGGCGCCGCCGCAGAATCGACAACGGCCGCGGTTCGCCAACCAACCGACCACCGGCAGCAGATCGCGGAGCGCCAGAACATGGTCGCAGTCGGGGCACCGGGACCGCTCCCAGTGGAGCGACCGTCCGACCGGAAGCCGATCGACCACCAGGCCGATAAAACTCCCGGTGCAAAGGCCGATCATCGCCACATAAATGAACTCGTACACACTCATGGCCCAAGCCGACTCCCGTTGTCGTCTGCCGGTCCGTTATAACCCGCGGCGGCCAGGAACAATACCGAGTTGCGTCGGGTCTGGCTCGGTACGAATAGTGTGTGCCGATTGGTGAGTTCTGCGCTAGATTGCCCTCATCATGACACCTGCCAAACCGTACTCTTGGCTTGCTGGTCTTCGTGGACGCCGCGGCATCGCGTTGATCTCGGTGCTCTGGGTGTTGGTGCTCCTGAGCCTGATCGCGGCCAGCTTCAGCCGCACCACGCGCACCGAAGTGGAGTTCGCCCGCAACCTGGTCGACAATGCCAAGGCCGAGGCGCTGGCCGACGCCGGCGTTTACCGGGCGATCATCGGAGTCTCCGAGCCCTTGGAGTCGGACAAATGGCTGGCCAACGGCACGCCCTACGTAATCCAGTTTCCGGGCGGCGAGGTGACGGTGACGATCCAGGACGAGGTCGGTAAGATCGATCTGAACGAGACCCAGGACTCCTTGTTGCAGGGCCTCTTCACACTGGCCGGCGTCGAGCCGCTGGTTTCCTGGGGCCTGGTCGACGCCATCGTGGACTTTCGCGACACCGATCACCTTACCAAGGCCAAGGGCGCGGAAGACAAGGAATACGCGGCAGCTGGCTTGCCCCATGACGCCAAGGACGCCCCGTTCGAGAGCGTCGAGGAGTTGCGCCAGGTGATGGGCATGACCTACGACCTCTACGAGAAGGTGGCGCCGCTCCTGACGGTCCATTCCAGGCGTCCGGGTTTCAACCCAAACTTTGCGCCCAGAGAGGTGTTGCTCGCGCTGCCGGGCGTGGGCGATGAAAAAGTGGACGCGTTTCTGGATGAGCGCTCGATCTTCGCGGACAAGAAGAACGAAGCGCAAAGACGGCAGGAAGAGGCGCTTGCCTCGGGCGACGGCGCGCGCTCGGAAGCAGAGGATCAGGAGGGTCAAGAGGAGGCGCTCTTCGAAGGCTCGAACGAAGATCTCTTGAACATCTTGAGCGAGGCCCCGGAAATCAGCCGCTTCTTCACCCTGGGCCGCAGCCGCGGCACCATGACCGTGAGAGCCGAAGCGCGAACGGCCTCGGGCGGGGTTTTCATCCGCGAGGCGCTCCTGCAGATCCGCCGGGGCCGGCTCAAGAGCGTGCGATTCCTCAACTGGCGCCGGGGTGCCGGCGTGGAGCTGTTGCCGGCCGGTGACGAGGCGGAAGTCCTGGAGGAACAATAGGCGCTCACGGCCGTTGTACCGGTCCGCCGTTCCTTCACGGCCTTGATGGTCTGTGTATCGCGCCGGGCGGCTGGCAGGGCTTCAATCGCCTCGAGGCCGACGTCTTCCCCTAGGCACAGGATGGGCGAATGCAAGCGGTGATCCAGGGACCGCGGCTGTAACAGCATCGTGCGAAATTGGGTTGCACCTTGCGGCAATCACGTTATAGGTCGTGTGTCGGGAGGCGACTGACCGGCCGAGGCCGAAGCCGAGGTCGAATAACAAAAAAGCAAGCGTAGTATGGAATATTTCGTCCAACAACTGATCAACGGGGTAACGCTGGGCGCCATCTACGGGCTAATCGCCATCGGCTATACCATGGTCTATGGCATCATCGGGATGATCAATTTCGCCCACGGCGACGTCTTCATGATCGGCTCCTTCATTGCGCTCATTTCGATGTTGCTGCTGGGCATGGCGGGCATCACCTGGGTGCCGCTCGCGCTCTTGCTGGTCCTAGTGATCTCGATGATTCTGACCGCCGCCTATGGCTGGACCGTGGAGCGTTTGGCCTACCGGCCGCTGCGCGGCTCGTTCCGGCTGGCGCCGCTGATCTCTGCGATCGGCATGTCGATCTTCTTGCAGAACTATGTGCAGCTGGCCCAAGGCGCGCGAGTGAAGCCGATGCAGCCCGTGATCCAGGGTGGCTTCATCGTCATGGAAAAGGATCACTTCACGGTCTCGCTCAGTTACCTGCAGATCATGATCGTGGTGGTCACCGTGGTGCTGATGGCCGCCTTCTCCATCTTGATCGCCAGGACCGCGCTCGGTCGGGCCCAGCGGTCCTGCGAGCAGGATCGGGTCATGGCGTCCCTGCTCGGCATCAACGTCGATCGGACCATATCGCTGACCTTCGTGATGGGCGCGTCCCTGGCCGCCGTGGCCGGGGTCATGTTCGTGCTGTACTACGGCGTGATCGATTTTTACATCGGGTTCCTGGCGGGCATCAAGGCCTTCACCGCGGCGGTGCTGGGGGGCATCGGATCCCTGCCCGGCGCCATGTTGGGCGGGCTGCTGATCGGCCTGATCGAGACGTTCTGGTCGGCCTACTTCACCATCGAATACAAGGATGTGGCGGCCTTCTCGATCCTGGTTCTTGTGCTGATCTTCCGGCCCTCCGGACTGCTCGGCAGACCCGAGGTGGAGAAGGTCTGAAACCATGGCCGTCGAGAACCGCGCCGCCGTCGAGACCTTGACCAGCGCCCTGGGCCTGGATCTGCCCAAGATGCTCAAAGATTGCGCTATGGCCTCATTGGTCATGCTGGCCTTGGCGGTCCCGATCATCGGAATGCGCACCGTGCCGGCGCGCCTAGGTCTGGACATCGAGCCCAATTGGACGGGCGTGGCGATCGCGGTCGCAGTGGTCTTCGTCGGCCGCTTCCTGCTCAATATCTGGTGGCTGCGGCGGGCCGCGCACAGGCACAAGGCCGCGGCGCGGCCGGGCCGGGACATCGGCACCCAGGTCATGGCCTTCGCCAAGTATGCCGCCCCGGTAGGCTTGCTCATGGCCATCGTCTTGCCGTGGACGCCCTTCGCCAGCCGTTACGTGCTCGACGTGGCGATCCTGGTGCTCACCTACATCATGCTCGGCTGGGGCCTCAACATCGTGGTCGGGCTGGCCGGGCTGCTGGATCTGGGCTACGTGGCGTTCTACGCGGTCGGCGCCTATTCCTACGCCCTGATCGCGCAGCATTTCGAGTGGTCGTTTTGGGTCTGCCTGCCGCTCGCCGGTCTTTTCGCCGCCTTTTTCGGCGTCTTGCTCGGTTTCCCGGTGCTGCGCCTTCGCGGCGATTATCTGGCCATCGTGACCCTTGGATTCGGCGAGATGGTTCGCATCATCTTACTCAACTGGTACGATCTCACCAATGGGCCGGACGGCATCTCGAAGATCCCCCGGCCGAGCTTCTTCGGCCTACCCTTCATCCGACGACCAGCGGAGGGCGTCGAGACCTTCCACACCTACTTCGACATCGATTTTTCGTCGTTGCACCGAATCATATTCCTCTACTACTTGATTCTGGTACTCGCGCTGATCACCAACTTCTTCACCCTCCGGATCCGCAAGCTGCCGGTGGGCCGGGCTTGGGAGGCCTTGCGCGAGGACGAGATCGCCTGCCGTTCGCTCGGGATCAACCCGACCAGCACCAAGCTCACCGCCTTTGCCATCGGGGCCATGTTCGGCGGGTTCGCCGGCTCCTTCTTCGCCACCCGTCAAGGCTTCATCAGTCCGGAAAGCTTCACCTTCGTGGAATCGGCGGTGATCCTGGCGATCGTGGTGTTGGGCGGCATGGGCAGCCAGATCGGCGTGGTGGTGGCGGCCACGCTGTTGATCGGCGGCACCGAGCTGTTCCGCGATCTCGCGGAGTATCGCATGCTGGCCTTCGGGGCGGCCATGGTGCTGATCATGATCTGGAAGCCGCGCGGCCTTCTGGCCCATCGCGAGCCCACTCTGCGGCTGGATGTGAGCACCGCAAAGGCGCCCGACCCATGAGCGCGGTACCGGAATCGGTCTCGGAATCCGCGCCCGCCGAGGGTGGCCCGCGCGACCTCTTGACGGTCGAGCATCTGACCATGCGTTTTGGCGGGTTGGTGGCGATCGACGATCTCTCGATGGTCGCCAAGGACCGGGAGATCACCGCGATCATCGGGCCTAACGGCGCCGGCAAGACGACGGTGTTCAACTGCTTGACCGGTTTCTACAAGCCGACGGTGGGCCGCCTCACCCTGCACCACCGGGACCGACCCTTCCTGCTGGAGCAGATGGAAGGCTTCCGGATCGCCCAGCAAGCCCATGTGGCCCGAACCTTTCAGAACATCCGCCTGTTCCCGGCCATGTCGGTGCTGGAGAACCTGATCGTCGCCCAGCACAACCGTCTGATGCGCGCCTCCGGGTTCACCTTTGCCGGCCTGCTCGGGATGAACGTCTACCGCCGGGCCGAGCAAGAGGCCGTGGAACTGGCGCACTACTGGCTTCGCCAGGTGGGGCTGGTCGAACGGGCCAATGACAACGCCGGCGATCTCCCCTACGGCGCTCAGCGGCGCCTGGAGATCGCGCGCGCCATGTGCATCAAGCCCGTGCTGCTCTGCCTGGACGAGCCCGCCGCCGGCCTCAACCCGCGGGAGTCGGCCGAGCTCAACAAGCTGCTCATCTACATCCGCGACGAACACGAGATCGGGGTGCTCTTGATCGAACACGACATGAGCGTGGTCATGGGGATCTCCGACCACATCGTGGTGCTGGACTATGGCCGCAAGATCTCCGACGGTTCGCCCGAGATGGTGCGCAACGACCCGACCGTGATCCGCGCCTATCTGGGCGAGGAAGAGGATGAGGAGCTGCCGCCCGAGGTGGTTCAGGATCACGAGCAGGCGAGCGGCGCGGAAGACGTCCCATGAGCGACCTCCTGACCGTCTCTGGGGTGAAGACCTTCTACGGCAACATCCAGGCGCTGCACGGCGTCGACTTGAACGTCGCCAGCGGCGAGATCGTCACCTTGATCGGTGCCAACGGCGCCGGCAAGTCGACCCTGCTGATGACCATCTGCGGCAACCCGCACGCCGCATCCGGGCAAATCCATTTCGACGGCCGGGACATCACCAGTCTGGAGACCTTCCAGATCATCCGGATGGGGGTCGCCCACGCGCCGGAAGGCCGCCGCATCTTTCCGCGCATGACGGTCTTGGAAAACTTGCAGATGGGAGCCACCACCGGCGAGCCCGAGAACTTCGAGGAAGATCTGGACCAGGTCTACCTGCTGTTCCCGCGCCTCAAGGAGCGACAGGTTCAGCGGGGCGGTACGCTTTCCGGCGGCGAGCAGCAGATGCTTGCGATCGGCCGGGCGCTGATGGCCCGGCCCCGCCTCCTCCTGCTGGACGAACCTTCGCTCGGGCTGGCGCCCATCATGGTCAAGCAGATCTTCGGGGCGATCCGGCAGATCAACAAGGAGCGCAAGATGACGATCTTCCTGGTCGAGCAGAACGCCCACCACGCGCTCAACCTGGCCCACCGGGGCTACGTTATGGTGAATGGCGTGATCACCATGACCGGTGAAGGCAAGGAACTGCTCGCCAGGCCGGAAGTGCGCGCCGCCTATCTGGAGGGCGGTCACTAAACATCGACGAGGAGAGTTCGAGGCATGTTAGAGGTATTCGACCTCAGCCCGTGGATCATCTTCATCGTGGTGATCGCCGGCCTGGCGGCCTATCTCATTGGCCAAGCGCTGGCTGCCACCTGGCGGCCCTATTGGCAGGTCGCGCTCTATAGCACCCTGCTAGGCTGCGCCAACCGTTTCTTGGTCTTTGCGCTCTACGAGGGCGAGCTCTTGTCCCTGGGTGGCTATGTACTCGACACGGCCCTACTGATCCTCATTGCCTCGGCGGCCTATCGACTCACCCTGGCGCGCCAGATGGTGATACAATACCCCTGGCTTTACGAGGCTGCCGGGCCGTTCGGGTGGCGCGAAAAGCCGGGAACCGGTTGACGGGTGCAAAAACCATTGCCCCGGAACAAGGCCGAGCATAGGGTTGATTCCACGTCACAAACCCCTTAGGGGGAACGTGGCATACGGTCCTTCCAATGCAGGGAAATGCAATAACCACAGGGAGAGCAGACCAATGTTGAAATTTGGCTCAATCATTCTTGCCGCCGCCGCGGCGACGATGGCGCTCGGCGTCACCACCGCATCGGCGCAAATCCAAATCGCTACCGCCGGTCCCATGACCGGCCAATACGCCAGTTTCGGGGCCCAGATGAAGGCGGGCGCGGAACAGGCGGTCGCCGACATCAATGCCGCCGGCGGCGTGCTCGGTCAGCAACTGGAGCTGCACGTGGGCGACGATGCCTGCGATCCCAAGCAGGCCGTGGCCGTGGCCAACGAGATGGTCGGCAAGGGCGTGGTCTTCATGGCCGGGCACTTCTGCTCAGGTTCGTCGATCCCGGCGTCTTCGGTCTACACCGAGGAAGACATCCTGCAGATTTCGCCGGCTTCGACCAATCCGAAGTTCACCGACGAGGGCGGTCCCAACGTGTTCCGCGTGTGCGGCCGCGACGACCAGCAAGGCTTGGTCGCGGGTACCTTCTTGGCGGAAAATTTTGCCGACAAGAACGTGGCGGTGATCCACGACAAGACCGCCTACGGCAAGGGCCTGGCCGACGAGACCTTGAAGGCGATGAACGCCGCTGGTCTCAAAGAGACGCTCTATGAAGCCTATACCGCGGGTGAGAAAGATTACTCGGCCCTGGTCTCCAAGCTGAAGAAATTCAACATCGGCGCGCTCTATGTGGGCGGCTACCACACCGAGGCCGGTCTGATCGTGCGCCAGATGCGCGACCAAGGCATGGATACGGTGCTGATCTCCGGCGACGCACTGGTCACCAGCGAGTACTGGTCGATCACCGGCGATGCCGGCGAGGGCACGCTCATGACCTTCAGCCCGGACCCGCGCAAGAACCCGGATGCGGCGGACATCGTCGCAAAGTTCCGGGCCAACGACATCGAGCCGGAAGGCTACGTGCTTTACACCTACGCCGCCATCCAGGTCTTCGTCCAGGCGGTCGCGACGGCTGGTTCCACCGACCTCGACAAGCTCCTGCCGGTCATGAACAGCTACAAGTTCGCGACGGTGCTGGGTGAGTTGAGCTTCAACGACGTGGGTGACGTCACCCTGCCCGGCTATGTTTTCTACGAGTGGAAAGACGGCAATTACGACTATCTGAACTAGTCCGTCCCATCGTTTCGACGACCCATGGCCCGGCCGGCAACGGCCGGGCCGCATTTTTATGTGACGTGCCCAATTTTATGTGACGTGCCATGGAACGCGCCGACTTCCTCATCATCGGGGCCGGGATCGCCGGCGCCTCGGCCGCCTATGAACTGTCGGCCCGGGGTCAGGTGATCCTGCTCGAGCGGGAGAGCCAGCCCGGCTACCACACCACCGGCCGCTCGGCGTCCATGTTTCTCGAGACCTATGGCAACGAGACGATCCGGGCCCTGACCACGGGGAGCCGGCGGTTCTTCCTGGATCCGCCCGACGGTTTCGCCGCCCATCGCCTTTTGACGCCGCGCGGCTCACTTTCCGTGGGTCGGCGGGACCAGCTCAGCGAGCTCGATCGGACCGCCGACGCGTTGGGCGCCAAAGCGCGCCGGCTCGACGCCGCCGAGACCCTACGACTGGTTCCGGTACTGCGGCCGGAGGTCGTGGCCGGCGGCATCCTGGAACCGGATGCCATGGATGTCGATGCCCACGGACTGCACCAAGGTTTTCTGCGGGGCCTGCGGGCCCGTGGCGGACGGCTCGTGGTCGATGGCGAGGTCCGGTCCTTGTCGCGGGCCGATGGCGCTTGGTTGGCCGAGACGCCCGCCGGCAGCTTCACCGCGCCGGTGGTCGTGAATGCCGCCGGCGCCTGGAGCGACCAGATCGCGGAGCTGGCCGGCGCCCGAACCGTGGGACTGGTGCCCAAGCGGCGCACGGTGATCACCTTCGACCCACCGGCCGGACAGGCCATCGAGGACTGGCCGCTGGTGGTTGGCATCGCGGAGGAGTTTTACTTCAAACCGGATGCCGGCCGGCTCCTGGGCTCACCGGCGGACGAGACCCCCATGGCGCCCTGCGACGTGCAGCCCGAGGAATTGGACGTGGCGGTCGCCGTCGATCGAATCCAAACCATGGCGGCTTTGGAGATCAAGCGGATCCACAACAAGTGGGCCGGCCTGCGCTCCTTCGTCGCCGACAAGTCGCCGGTGGTGGGCTTCGATCCCGCCTGTGAGGGCTTCTTCTGGCTGGCCGCCCAGGGCGGTTATGGCATGCAGACATCGCCGGCCATGGGCCGGCTCACGGCCGCCTTGGCCACCGGCGCCCCC
>SMVA01280529.1_pt1 | contig 10252 bp, 7 predicted proteins | sample 2456451 | NCBI WGS metagenome assembly SMVA01 (sample SAMN11095933, study PRJNA526329) | marine sediment metagenome | biome: Marine sediment; feature: Surficial sediment; material: Deep marine sediment; isolation source: Hadal surficial sediment | place: Pacific Ocean | collected 2014-05 | depth 0-1...
AGTCCCTGGTCCTCACCAGCAACCGCTTCGGATTCGAACCCGAGGTGGTCGCCCGGCTGTCGCAGGCTAAAGCGCGTATCTGGGAATTGCCAATCACCTACGCCGGGCGCACGTATGAAGAAGGCAAGAAGATTGGCTGGAAGGACGGTGCCGCCGCCGTGATCCACATTATTCGCTACAACCTTTTCCCTCCCCGGCGCCGCTAGCCTCAATGCCGCGTTCGACCGACCGAGCATTCGCCGTACTGGTATCGGCGTTCATCGTGGTGTTCGGGTTTTTCCCCTGGGCCAACTGGATACCCGGAGGTCACGAGGCGGATTGGTATGCCCTCGTCGCTGGCGAATGGGCCAGCGGCAGCATGATCGTGGTGGGCGTTGCGGTTGTGTTGGCCATTCTGTCGCGGCGTGTGCCGGCCTTGTGGCGTCCAGGGGCTATCACGCCGGCGCTCGTGTGGTACGGTCGACATCCCCTGATGAGCACCATCGCGATCGCCGCCCTGAGTTTGGTCATCTACCTCATCTTGGCCATCGCGGTGTTCGATGCCAGGCCGCTCAACATCGACGAGATCTTCCAGGTCTTCCAGGCCCGCACTTTCGTGGCCGGAGCACTCAGTCGCGAGGCCGTTCCTTACCCTGAGTTTTTTTCGGGGATGCATCTCATCGACACAGGCGGCCGGGTCTACGGCCAATTTCCAGCGGGGGGGGCCGCGATGCTTGCCGCCGGAAGCTTGTTCGGCGCCGAATGGGTCGTCGGGCCGGTCAGTGCTGCCCTGACGGTCCTCGCATTCGGGTGGCTGGTCCAACGCCTGGAAGAGTCGGCCGGTGTGCGGCTGGGCGCCACATTACTGATGGCGTTAGCGCCCTTTACCGCGTTCATGGCGGCATCGCACATGAACCATGTTACGGCCCTGCTATGGATTACGGTGGCCATGGGCTGCCTGGCCGTCGTCACCGATTCGGAGTCCCGTGCTGTGGGCCCAGCCCTCGGCCTGGGGCTGGCGCTCGGCGTCGCCGCCACCATTCGTCCGGCGGACGCCCTGGCGTTCGGACTCCCGGCCGGTGCGTGGATGCTATGGAGAACCCTTCGCCAGCCCGGGCGCTGGCGCGAACTCCTCGTTGCGGGAGTAGGCATTCTCCCGCCTCTTGCGGGCCTGCTGTGGGTGAACCTTCACACCACGGGACATCCGCTCCTGTTCGGGTATAACGTCCTGTGGGGCGACGCGCACAACCTCGGCTTTCACAAGGGACCGTGGGGAGACATCCACACGCCACTCCGCGGACTGGAACTGATCAACCTCTATTTCCTGCGGTTGCAGACCTACCTGTTCGAGAGTCCCCTGCCGTCGCTGGTGCCCGCTACGCTGGCGTTGTTGTTGAGTAAGACGCTTCGTCCGTTCGACCGCTACCTCTTGGTGAGTGGAAGCCTTCTGGTTGGCCTCTACTTCGCCTATTGGTACGACGGGTTCTACCTGGGGCCGCGCTTCATGTTACCACTGGTGCCAGTGTTGGTGTTGTGGACAGCCCGGTTACCAGGTCTCGTCCGTAGCAGAACGACTGATGCCCTCCCCTACCGCACGGTGATATACGGCTACGCCGTGGCCGCGACCTTGGCGCTCTTGGTGAATGGGCCTGCTCGGGCCTACGAGTATTCTCGAGGTATGGTGACCGCGCGATGGGATGCGGATGCAGCCGCCGCGCGCGCTGGAGTCCACGACGCCCTCATCCTTGTGCGGGAGAGCTGGGGGGCGCAGATCATCGCCCTGTTGTGGGCGAGGGGTATCGGGCGAAGCGAGACCGAACGGTTATATCGCAATATCGACAGCTGCCTCCTGTACGAGCAGGTGCTGGCGCTCGTGGCGGCTGGCGTCTCTGGCAGAGAGGCGTCGGCCGCCCTCCAACCGCTCCTCGTCGATTCGGCCAAGGTGATCAGGACTCCCCACTCCCCCGACCCTACCGAACGGTACCTTCCGGGGAGTTTCTACTCGGACCGGTGCCAAATCAGGATACGAGACAACTGGAGAGGATTCACTCTCTACTCGCCGCTCATCAACGCGGGCCAGAACGGTAACGTCTTTGCCCGCGACCTTCACGCTCGGGACACGTTGCTCCTGACTGCGTTTCCGGATCGTCCGGTGTTTCTCCTCAAGCCCAAGGACACGCAGATCGGGTCGCCTCTGCAGTTCTACCTCGCCCCGCCCGACTCACTCCGCCGGGCGTGGGGACTGTCGGCTTCTCGCTGAACGTCATCATTCCGCAGCACGGCTCGCAGGTCGAGCAACTGCTTCAGATTGGCCAGGATGGTGCGAGTGTTGTTGACCTTGGACACTCCGGTGGTGCGGGGCCGGATCGTCGTGGGTCGTGACACCACCACGGCGTCGCTCCGCGAAACGCGGATGATGAATTCCATAACCACGCCCCAGCCACGGCCGACCGATGCCAACGGCACGGTATCCAACAGGGCTCGACGGAACATCATGATACCCTGGAAACGCGGCATCGGTCCGAGCAGCGTGCGGTAGAGCAGCCGCTCGATCCACGACAGGGCCTTCCCCAGTAGTGAATCGCGTCGGTCGGGCAGGTAGCCGAGCACCAGATCGGCCGACTCCATTGCGGGGCGGAACGCCGCGATTATCGACGCGGGGAATTGGCCGTCTGCTGGGAAGAAGGTGACGTAGCGGCCCGTCGCCTCGCGGAAGCCCGTCCGGTATACCCCGCCGAGACCGCCGTTCACCTGGTGGTGCACTACCCGGATCCGCTCACCCTTGGCAGCTAGCTCATCGGCCGACGCTCCCGTGCCATCGCGGCTGCCATCATCCACGATGAGGATGTCATACGGCCGGCCGAGCGACGCGAGGACATCTTCGATCTCCTCCGTCACGGCTGGGAGGGTGACAACTTCGTCGAATGCCATGATCACCACGGTGGTGTCGATGGCGTCCCCGGGGTTGGAACTCACTCCGCCGAATGATCCCGGGCCGGGAGGTCGGTCGCGGGGTTGCCGGCGACGACGGCACCGGCGGCGACGTTGCGTATCACCACGCCGCCCATGCCGATGAAGGCACCATCGCCAATGGCGGCATCCTGGATCACCCGGCATCCCATGCCGAGGTAACAGCCGGCGCCCACGGTAACCCGTCCGCCGCAGGCCACGTGACTGGCAAGGATGGTGTAGTCCCCAATGCGGCTGTGGTGATTCACCACCGAGTGAGACAACACGATGACGTGGTTGCCCAGCTGCACTCCCGGTCCGATCATGGTGTGGGGATACACGATGGCGCCGGTCCCGATGACCGCCGAGTTGGCGACCACAGCCGTCGGGTGCACCAGTGTGGCGAACCGGTCTGGGTCGATCTTCAGTCGGGCGACGATTCCGGCCCGGCGGCGATGACTCCGGGGGCTGCCCAGGGTGTCGGCCACCATGGCCTCGGGCCACCGGCCGACGTCCGCCAGCGGGCCGAGGATCTGGTATTCGCCGACCGACTCGCCGTGCAGGTCCGGGTTGTCGTCCAGCAGTCCCAGAACCCGGTAATGAACCCGGTCTGGTCCGGTCGCGTCACCGAACAGCTCGAGCACATCGGCGGCGGTTCCGCCGGCACCCAACACCAGGAGCGGGATCTCGTTGGTCATGATGCCTGGCGGGTAAGATGGTGATGCAGAACGGCGGTCAGGGACTCGGCCACGTGGGCACTCTCGTCGGCCGTCAAGGTGGAGTGCATCGGCAGGGCGATTGCCCGGGACGCCACGGAGTCGGTGACCGGGAAGTCCCCGGCCTGGTATCCACCCTGGTTCGCTGCGAATGTCGTCAGGGGGATGTGATACGTGCCGATGGTGGCCTCGATTTCACGTGAGCCGAGGTCGGCGATGATGGTGTCGCGTTCGGCGGCAAGCTCCTCCGGTACCAGGACCACATAGGATTGGAACACGTGCGCTCCGGGGCTCCGGTCCGCGGGGAGGGTGACGAGGTCTCCGGGGAGCAAGTCGGCGTACCAACCGGCCACCTCGCGGTGTCGTGCCAGGAGCCGATCGAGTTTGGCCAGTTGGGTAACGCCCAGGGCACCCTGGAACTCCGTCAGCCGAAGGTTGAACCCGGCTGCCACGAAGGCCGGCGTCGGTGCCGTCGGGTCGAGGCCGTGGTTACGCAATGTCCGTAACGTCGTTGCCAAGGTGCCGTCGTCGGTGGTAATCATGCCGCCCTCGCCTGTGGTGACGATCTTGCGCGGGTGAAAACTGAATCCGCTGGCGGCCCCCCAACTTCCGGCGCAACGATCACCGAGCCGCGCACCGAGTGCGCAGGCGGCGTCCTCGAGGATGAAAACCTCCCGGCCCGACACGGCGGCGGTGATGGCCGGCATGTCGGCCATGCCTCCGAAGGCGTGCACCGGCATGATCGCCTTGATGCGTGGATTGTACCGCAGTAGATCGTCGACCTGTTGTGGGTCGAGGTTCCAGTCCAGCGGGTCGATGTCGGCGAACATCGGCGTGGCGCCACACAGGGTCACCACGTTGGCCGTAGCCGGCCAGGAATAGGCCGGTACGATCACTTTGTCGCCCGGTCCAACACCCAGGGCGCGGAGCGCCAGAAACAGGGCGGATGTCCCGCTGGATACCGCGACCGCGTGCGCCGTTCCCACCAGGGCGGCCACCGCGTCCTCGAATTGGGCGACGGCCGGGCCCTGGACCAGATAGCCGGTCTCGAGGGTGCGGGCCACTGCGGCCAGATCGTCGGCGTCGATATTCGGGCGGGCCAAGCGAATCATGACTGTTTCTTGGTCCGGTACCAGTCGATCGTTCGGAGGAGGCCCTCCTCGAGGTCGATCTTCGGTTCGAAGCCGATCAGATCACGGGCCTTATCGATGTTGGGGATTCGGAGCTCGACGTCGGTGTTGTTCCACGGTACGAACGTGATCGGCGAGGATGATCCGCTCAGGTTGACGATGTCTCGCGCCAGGTTGTAGATGGTCAGGACGCTGCGCGGATTGCCGATATTGAGTGCCTGACCGACCGCGGCCTCGTGGTCCAGGCAAGCGAGGACGCCGTCAACCATGTCGTCGACGTAGCACCAGGCGCGGATCTGGCTGCCGTCGTTGTGGATGGTGATTGGATCACCGGCCAAGGCTTGCACGATGAATCGGTGTATGGCGCCCTCCCCGACCTGTCCCGGGCCGTAGATGTTGAATGGGCGGATGGAAAGTGCCGGCAGGCCATATTCCTTGTGGTAATTGTGCGCCAGATGTTCCGTCGCCAACTTGCTCACCGCATACGTCCAGCGCGCCTCGCCCACGGCCCCGAGGCTGGTGACGTCCCCCTCACGGACGTTGTAGGCGTACGTACCGAACACCTCGCTGGTGGAGAAGTCGATGAACCGCTCGATCCCGCTGGCCTCCCGGGCGGCTTCCAAAACGTTGTAGGTGCCGATCATGTTCACTTTCATGGTGTGAACCGGCATCGCCAGCACTGTATCTACCCCGGCGATGGCCGCCAGGTGAACGACATGGTCGCACCCCTCCATGGCGCGCCGCACGGCGACGAAATCGAGCACGTCGCCGTCCACACGGTACACGTTGGGGTGCGATAGCAAGCCGGAACCCTCGCGAGCGTCGCGGTGTCCGTTGTCGAACACCACGACACTGTTGGCGTCGGCCAGGCGCCGCACGAGTGCCGAGCCGATGAAGCCGCCGCCGCCGGTGATCAGGATCTGCTTGTCGCGGATCATGGATTACCTTTGTAGGGGTCGGATAGGGAACGCAGCCGAACGCCGGGCACGTCTTCCCAAAGAACGGTAGCGAGGGTCCAGAACACAAGACCAGCGCCCACGGTGACCCCTCTGCCCGGGATAGTATGGCCGATGCCGCAACCGACTCCCATTCCACAACAACGACCATGGACGGCCTGGGCCGCCCTGGCCGCTGTGTTGGCCGGAGCGCTGGTCGTCTACCGCCCGTGGCAGGGCGCACCGTTCGACATCCTCGATTTCTCCGAATTTCTCCCACTCATCCACCGAAGCGACGGCTTCTTGGAGCGATTTCTGGCCCTGGTGGAGTACTACGCTGGCCAACACGGCAGGCTCAACATCCTCAGCTACGCCGCGCTGGCCGCCAAGTGGTCGCTGTTGGGCGACAACCCAGCGCTGTGGCAGTTGGCCCGCTTCGCCCAGATGTCGCTCGTCACCGTCTGTGCCTATTGGTTGCTGCGAAGGCTCCGGATCAGCCCCGGAGGTGCTGTGTGTGGTGCCACGCTGTTCGTGGTTGCCGGCAGCGCCATGAATGCCTGGGTCCGCCTAACCATGGGGGAGCCTCTTGGAACCCTGCTCGTGCTCGCGGCGGCGATCCTGGCAACGTGGTTTCAGGCATCGGGTCGATGGCGCCTGCTCGCCTGGGTCATCGCCGCACTCCTCGCCGGAGCACTCCTGGCCAAGGAAATGCTCGTCGGGTGCGTACCGTTCGTCCTCGTGCTTGGGCTCGCTTTTCACCAGGATGGTTGGCGCAAGCCGGCCTGGAATCCGAAGACCCGGTGGCTGCTCGGCGCCATGGTGTTGCTGGTGGGCGGTACCCTGCTGGCGATCGGCCTGGTGTTGCTGTCCGTCCCCAGGGAAGGCTTCAGCGCGCTGTACGGAGTGGCAGCTCCGACCTGGAGCCGGCTGCTCACGAGCTACCTCCTCATGGCCCTCCCGGCCAGTACGTTTTTTCGGGGGCTCTGGGGACTGATCTTCCCTCCCAACCTCCTGTTCACAATCATATCGCTCGGCGGGCTCGTCACGGCACTTGCCCGGCCCCAGGCTCGACGGGCCGCAGTGGCCGTAGCCGCTACCGCGGCGGCCATGCCACTCATGGGTGCCTTACTTTATCTCCCCTGGCCGCAGTACAATAGCTTTTACGGCCTTCCCTATCTCTTCGGACAGGCCCTCCTGCTGGGGTTCGCGGTCTCAGTGCTGGTTCGGGAAACCCCTCGGCTCCGCTGGGTGGTGTACGGCGCCAGCCTGATGGTTGCCCTCATTACTGGATCCATCGCCCAGCAGCAGGCCCGAAGGGTACGCGCGGGACAGAACCTCAACGCCGCCCTCGCCGAGGCGGTGCTAGAATACTCCGCGGTCGACTCGATCGTGGTGTTGGTGAGCGGTCATGCCCATCAGACGTGGCAGGGCACCGGAGCAACACTGCGACGGTATGCCCTGGCCGGTCGACCGGAGGCGAAGCTTCCCCCCGGCGTCGAAGCAACGTGCCGCGAAGCCGTCGAGGGGTTTGAGGCCGGTGCCGTGTTGATCGTCAATCCCCGAACACATTGTCCGGTGGCCGGCGATCTCGTTTTGACCCTGGTGGAAGGGTACAGCTACGCCTCCTGGTCCGAAGTGCAAGTTGTTGGTGATTCTGTGTGGAGCACCCTCCACCTGCTCCGAATCGAGGAAGATGAGGACACGGCCGACCGCTAGCGAGTTGTGTCAGGCTCTGTCATGAGGCTGTCGATACGCGCGAGCGGTGCGACAGTGTCATAGCCGTTGTTCACATCTTCCGGTCCGACCTCTTTCGGCCCCGCCTACGGAAACCCCATGATCACTGCCGACCACCGATGAAGGCCCCACTCGAGAGCGCAATGCAAGTGGTGCTGGTGGCTGGTCTTACCCTGCTGGGGTTCTTCCCACTAGTGAACTGGCTCCCCGGTGGCCGCCAAGCACCGTGGTTCTCGGCCGTTGCCCTCGATTGGGTGTACGGGAGCTTGATCGCTGTAGGCGGCGGAGTCGTGCTGGCGATACTGGCGCGATCGATCCCCGTCTTGTGGCGGGCGCGACGCCTCGACCCTTTGCTCGAACGCTACGAGCGGGGCCCCATCAGGGCCACAGCGATCGTCGCGCTGTGCTGCTTCGTCATCTATGCCGCTGTGGCATTTCTAGTCCAGGATGGCCGGGCGCTTCACCTCGACGAAATCGTCCAGACCTATCAAGGTCGGATATTTGCCTCGGGCGCGCTCACCCTCGAGGCGTTCCCCTATCCGGAATTCTTCAACCATATGTTGCTTGTCGATGGGGGCGGACGCGTCTTCAGCCAGTTCCCGGCCGGAGGTCCCGCCATGCTGGCGCTGGGGAGTCTGATCGGCTTGGAATGGGTCGTCGTACCGCTGGCGGGTGCGCTGGCGGTCTTGGCGTTTGGATGGGGCCTGCAGCGATTTGACGAGCGGCCAGGGGTCCGGCTGGGGGCCACTCTGCTGTTCGCCCTGGCACCCTTCATGGTGTTCATGTCGGCCTCCCGCATGAATCATGTGGCCGCGATGCTCTGGATCGTCACGGCGGTCGCAGCCCTCGCATGGGTCGTGACCGGCGATCGGTCCCGTCCCCTCCTGGCCTTCGTGTCCGGCATCGCCTTCGGTGCCGCGGCCACGATCCGGCCCGCCGACGCACTGGCCTTTGCCCTGCCGGCGGCCTTGTGGTACCTGGGCCGAACGATCCGGCAGCCTCGGCGGTGGACCGACCTGGCTGCTGCCGGTTTCGGGGTCGCGTTGCCGATGGCAGTCTTGATGTGGGTCAACGCCAATACCACGGGACATCCCCTCGTGTTTGGCTATTCCGTTCTCTGGGGCGAGGCGCACGATTTTGGCTTCCACTCGGCGCCTTGGGGCGTCGCCCACACGCCGGCTCGTGGGCTCGAGCAGATCAATCTCTATTTCTTGGTACTGCAACGCCACCTCTTTGAGACGCCCTTCCCTGGGTTGCTTCCGACCGTTCTGGCGCTGGCGCTGAGTAGAAATTTCCGGTCGCTGGACCGATACCTGATCGTAAGCAGTGGACTCCTGGTTGGGATCTACTTCGCCTACTTCCACAACGGGGTCTATCTCGGCCCACGGTTCATGTTCCCGCTTCTTCCGTTGCTGGCGATCTGGACCGCGCGCTTGCCCGCGCTGTTGAAGGAGCGCTTCGGACCAGGGCTGCCCTACAGGACGGCGGTTTACGCATACGCTATCGGAGCGGTAGTCGCCGTGACCGTGAGCGGACCGCTCCGCGCCCGGGCCCACGCGGCGAACATGGTCACGTCGCGGTGGGTTGCCGGTGCTGCTGGGGTGTCCGATGCCCTCGTCCTGGTGAGGGAGAGCTGGGGGGCCCAGTTGTTCTCGAGGATGTGGGCCTTGGGGGTGACCCGACCGCAAGCGGAGATGCTCTATGCCGCGAGCGATCGCTGCCGCTTGGAACACGCCATCAGTGAAGTGGAGCAGGCGGTGGCGAGAGGCCCCGATGCGTTTGCCGCATTGCTGCCGGCGGTCGAGGATTCGGCCCGGCTTGTGCGAGCGCCGTTTTCGGAGGACCCCACCGCCAGAGTTCTTCCGGGCGCCGTATATTCGACCCTGTGCCGCACGCGCGTCGCAGAAGAGCAAACGGGCTTTACCGTGTTTCTACCGCTCATCCTCACCGAAGATGATGGAAACATCTACGCCAGGGACCTCCATGCGCGCGACACCCTGCTGCTGCAGGCGTTTCCCGATCGCGATGTGTATCTGTTGAAACCGCGATCGACCGCCCTCGGCGAAGAGCCACAGTACTTTAGTGTGTCACGGGATTCCTTGTATCGTGCCTGGGGCCCGCCGAGCCTGGACTAGGGTGGCTCGGTCGGGTGTTGATTCCCCGGGCGGCTCGGCCGGGATGACATTGCCGTGCTTCCAAGTTCTCGGCCTAGCCACGGTTGGCCTTTCCAGGCAGAGCCCAACCCGGAGAGAACGTGGACCCGACCACCCGCTAGCGCTTGGTGTCCGCCTCCGCCATGAGGCTGTCGATGCGCGCCAGCGGTACGGCGTAGGCTGAATATCCCATGGTGAGTCCTGTGACGGCGGCCGCGCGGGCGTTGGCGAGGTCACCGAGACGGATGAGGCAATAGACCAGCCGGCTCCTGGCGGTGGGCCGGGTGCTGTCGATCGCCAGCGCCCGCCGGAGCGGCTCGACGGCGCGGCTGCAGCGGCCCCGTTGCCGCTGCAGCTGCCCCAGGTCTTCGAACACGATCGGATTCTTGGAGTACAGTTCGGTCGACAACAATAGCGCATCGATGGCTTGGTCTATCCGGCCCTCCTTTGTTAGGTGCCGGGACCACAGCCAGTACGCCCGATAGTTGTCAGGCGCGTCGAGTATCGTCTGGCGGAACAGGCGGTCGTTGTCGCGCCACACCTGTTGCCGCTGGCTGCTCCACACCATCCCGCTCGACAACACAGCCAACAGCGCCACCGCCGCGCCAATCCGCGCCGGGGTTGGCAGCCTCTCCAGCCGTGCGGCCCCCGACGCG
>SMVA01205103.1_pt1 | contig 10251 bp, 12 predicted proteins | sample 2456451 | NCBI WGS metagenome assembly SMVA01 (sample SAMN11095933, study PRJNA526329) | marine sediment metagenome | biome: Marine sediment; feature: Surficial sediment; material: Deep marine sediment; isolation source: Hadal surficial sediment | place: Pacific Ocean | collected 2014-05 | depth...
AGATTGTGAGTTAGGTGCCATGCCACCTTTTGGCAACCTTTACAACATGAAGGTTTGGGTTGATGTGGATCTTGCCAAGGACGAAAGGATTGCTTTTAATGCTGGAAACCATCATGAGTTATGTCTAATGTCTTACAGCGATTTTGAACAATTAGTTGACCCCATTAGGGCAGACATCCACCGCCACTAATGGACTTATCTGCGCAAAGAAAAGAAATGGTAAGTGAGCAGCTTAAAAAAAGAGGGATCAGTGACCCCCGTATTCTTGGTGCCTTTTTAAAAATTCCCCGTCATCTATTTATACCCGCCGCTGAAAAAGAGCTGGCCTATTATGATGGGCCGCTACCGATTGGTGAGCACCAGACGATTTCCCAACCCTATGTGGTGGCCTATATGACCCAGGCGCTGGATTTAAATGCCGGTGATAGGGTTTTAGAAGTCGGCACCGGCTCAGGTTATCAAGCAGCGATATTATCTCAGCTAGTGGATGAAGTTTTTTCAGTGGAAATTATCGAGACTCTAGGCCTTAGGGCAAAAAAGGTTTTAAAAGAACTGGAACTTACAAATGTTCATACAAAAATTTCTGATGGATCCCTGGGCATGCCAGAGGAGGCCCCCTTTGATAAGATCATCGTCACCGCCGCACCGGAAAAGCTTCCGGAGGATTTAATCAAGCAATTAAAGATTGGAGGGAAAATGATTATCCCCATGGAACTGGGTACTGCGAGTCAATCCCTTAGAATTTATACCAAAGTGGCGCAAGTAGATCCTCCCGGATACCATCTAGAAATTAATGAGCTATTACCTGTTTTATTTGTGCCTATGACGGGGGAAATTAAGGGCTAGCTCTGGGGCAGATAAATCTCTGGATAATTCGCTGATGGGCAGGCATTGAAAACTTTGGTCACCCCGCTGGTTACAAAGTCATATTTAGTCTCATTTAAAATATATAGCTTTCCTTTTTTAACAAAGCTGCCGGCAAACAGCTCATCGATATCTCTTATAACCAACAAGACCCTAGCTAAATCATCTTTAACCATATAGTAGAGATCTTTATTCTTTAAAAGGTAGGGAAAACAGATAGAGGTTACATTCCGGGTAACAAAAATCCTCTGCTTTCCATCGATCATATAAAGTTCATCTTTTTTCATGATGAAGTATTTCTCGGCCGAGAAGGCAGAAAAAACAAACAGGAGCGAAAAAATGATCATTTTTGACATACCAATTCCTTAGGGGAGAGATCTCTCCTTAATTTTAGGTAAAAAATTCTTAGGCGGCAAATTTGGAAATCTGCAGTGAACTGACTAATTCATTATGGAGTTCATGGGCCTCATCTAGTGCTAAGTTTTGCTCCTCAGATTCTCCCTTGGACAAAAAGTAATTGGCCTCTTCCTCCCAACGTCGGATTTTGGTGTCTAGCTCAAAAAAATCCCTCTCCACTCTTTGGATTTGACTGACAGGCATATCCTGGATAACGGCCTCTAAAATCCATTCATTCAAGGCCTTTTGCCGATGGTAATAGCTAGTCTTTTCCATGTAATACATTATACCATGGTAAACAGTTTATATTTAAGATTAAGGTTTTATTAGATGGATAGAATCAAAGGATTATTTTTCGGCCTAAGCATTGGAGACTGCCTGGGGGCCACACCTGAAGGGGATGAACCCCAAATTCCCGTTGAATTTCAATCAGATATTCCCTCTAAAATCGAGGGCAGTGATGTCACTGCCTTGGGCCTGTGCCTTTTAAAGTCCTTAATTGAGTGCCGGGGTTTAAATGTAGATAATTTAGGCAAAAAATTTGTGGAATTTTTTGACAGTGGCCCAAGCTCCTTGGGCAATACGGAATCGAGCGCCTTTTATAGTATGAAAATAGGTCTTGATCCACGCGAATGTGGGGTCTCAAGCGGTGGTAATGGATCACTTCTAAGATGCTCACCTCTGGCAATTTTTTATTCTGCTAAGGCCTTAAAAGAGGTCTCATACCTACAAACCTCCCTCACCCATTCAAGCGAATTTTGCAAGGCCTGTGATTTTTTATTTTTGATGGCCTTACATATGGCACTTGAGGGACTTGAAAAAGGCCTCATCTATGACAGGGTTTTGGAGGAGGCGAAAAAGCTCAATCTGAAGGTCTATGATGCCCTTAACAAACTGCCTGATCTAACGTGGGAACAGCTAGAAACCAGCTCTTTTGTAGTAGATACATTTTCCTCGGCCTTTTGGGGCCTCCTTAATACTGATAGTTTTGAAGCGGCGCTGGTAAGCATCGCCAGCAAAGGTGATGATTCCCGTGCCTGTAGCGCCTTGACTGGGGCCTTATGTGGCGCCTATTATGGCGCCGATTCCATCCCAGCAAGATGGTTAAATAATATGGATCATAAAGAGGAGTTTGAGAACCTATTAAGTCAGGTTAAATAAAAAAGTCCTTGAAAAATATCCTATAGACGCTAACCTAAAATAGTGGAAGATGTAGAAGAAGAAAAAATTGCAGAAGAAACCGCCCCTGAGGAATCAGCAGAAACTGAGGAAGAGGGGATCTTTGGGGAAGATGATATAAACACTGACGGGATCGTTTCTATGGATGACCTTGATGATGTTCCCCTGAGAATTTCTGTTCAATTAGGCCAGTGCCAACTTAAAATGGAAGATATCCTAAAACTAAGTAAGGGATCTATCATAGGCATTGATAAACTGGCCGGAGAACCACTAGAATTTTACATTGGACATCGCTTGGCCGCTAAAGGCGAAGTGGTTGTCTTAAATGAAAAATATGGCCTTCGTCTTACAGATATTATTGATCCTGAAAATAAAGGTCGGTAGTGCAATTTAAAACAATCATTGAACCCTTTCGTATCAAGATGGTCGAGCCACTTAGAATGACATCCGCCAGAGAGCGCGTGGAAATTTTAAAAAAGGCCCATTACAATCTCTTTTTAATCAGGGCCCGTGATATTCTCATCGATTTGTTAACCGATTCAGGAACTGGTGCCATGTCTGCCCGTCAGTGGGCCAAAATGATCGAGGGTGATGAATCCTACGCCGGTTGCGAATCTTATTATGAATTAGAAGAAGTGGTAAAAGACCTAACCGGAATGAAGCACGTTTTCCCCACCCATCAAGGAAGGGCATCGGAGCGCATCTTATTTCAAATCTTAGGGGGGGAGGGAATTATTATTCCCAATAACACCCACTTTGATACTACTCGCGCCAACATTGAGTTCACAAAAGCTGAAGCGCTAGATTTAGTAATTGAAGAAGGGAAAAAACCCCAGTCCGATCATCCCTTCAAAGGGAACATGGATCTAGATAAGCTGGAAAAACTTTTTAAGGAAAATGAGGGGAAAAATAATATTCCCCTCTGTCTTTTAACCATTACCAACAACTCAGGTGGTGGCCAACCAGTTTCCCTGGAAAATATTAAGGCCACCAGTACTCTTTGCAAGGAATACAATATTCCCTTTTTTTTAGATGCCTGTAGATTTGCCGAAAATGCTTATTTCATTAAACTCCGTGAAAAGGGACAGGGAAATAGAAGTGTAAAAGAAATCTGCCAGGAGGTTTTCTCCTTTGCAGATGGGTTCACTTTTAGTGGTAAAAAAGATGCCATCGTAAATATCGGTGGCCTGCTTGTCGTAAATGATGATGAGTTAGCGGGAAAAATTCAAAACATTGAAATTCTCACTGAAGGCTATCCCACCTATGGTGGACTCGCGGGCAGAGACCTTGCGGCCATGGCCCAGGGACTGCGCGAAGTGGTGGAAGAAGACTATTTAGAATATCGAATTAAATCTACCGCATATCTGGGGAAAAAACTTATCGAAATAGGCGTCCCTCTTTTAACTCCCATTGGCGGCCATGCTGTTTATATCGATGCCAAAAGTTATCTTCCCCATATTCCACCAGAACAATTTCCCGCCCAGGCCTTGGCCTGTGAACTCTATTTAGTGGGTGGCATTCGCTCGGTGGAAATCGGCTCACTGATGTTTGGTAAAACAGAGAATGGGAAATTTATCGCGTCCCCAATGGAGCTTTTAAGATTAGCGATTCCTCGTAGAGTCTACACCCAAAGTCACATTGATTTTGTCATTGAAGTTTTCCAAAGGGTTCATACTCAAAAAGACAAAATCCGCGGAGTAAAGATTGTAGAAGAGCCGCCCTTCCTAAGACACTTCAGCGCCAAGCTGGCACTAATTTGAAATAGATAGACTATTCTACTTATCCTAGCAATCCATCATTACAGTCCCCTCAAGCGCCTGTAACTTCACGGGCCCAACTAATTACCAATAGACTACCTTGACATTGCGTACGTTTAGCCCAGGAGAAAAAATCATGGGACTGCCAAAAACCAAAACCGCCACCACTTTACGAAATGACCTTTATGAGAGTTTAAAAGAAGCTTCAGAAGAAAAAACCCAAATCATCACCCACAAACAGGGAGAACCCGTCGTCCTCATCTCCCAGGAAAGATTTAATAAACTACTCGATGAAAAAGAGGCGCTGAAAAAAATGTCCATAGGCCTTGCCCAAATCAAAGAAGGAAAAGGTACTTCCCACAAAACGGCAATTGCCAGCTTAAAAAAAATGAGTAAAAAGTGGATAAAAATTATTGGAATGAACTGGTTCAAAATCTTGCCATGGATATTTCAAAAGGGAATAGGATTGAGGGGCTGATTAAGGCCATTGAAAAATGCGGAAAAAGCTTGGCCGACTTTTTTCCTATTAAAGAAGATGATACCAATGAAATTTCAGATCAATTGATTACAGATTTAAAAGAAAAATAGGATTTTCAATTTTCGGAGTTTCTGTTGCCAATTTTTTTATTAGGCAAATATCTCCAGGCAGAGATACTTCATAGCAACTGTCCTTCCTATACCTTTAGGGCCAAAAATAAACTTGAAGAGGCCAATATTAATTTTATCTATCATAATGTTGAAAATGACCCGAGTGCACGCGATGAAATATTTGAAAAAGTGAAAGAAATTGTAAGTCCCCACACACCCTTACTGTCCCCCAAATTTGGCCAGACGGGAGTTATATTGGAGGTTCAGATCAATTATCAGAAATTCTTCATCTTAAATCTTTCTAATATGAAAAAAAACTACTCTTTTTTTTGCTTGAACGTTACCATTTGATTTAATGGTAAGAAATGAAAGGGCCGTGTTTTTTGGTAATACGGTAAAAACTGGTTCATTATGAAAATTGTCGCCATTGGTGGCGGAGAAATAGGCCGATTTAAAACCACCGTGAATACCACAATCATTGACCGAGAAATTGTCAGACTTTCTGGGAAAAAGACTCCACGATTATTGTTCGTCCCAACTGCAAGTGCTGGATGCGATGAATATTGCGCTGCAATTTACCGCCAATTCAGTAAGAAATTGGGATGCAAGGTAGATATTCTTCTTCTCGTCAACACTGATCCTGAACAAAAGATCATTAAGGAAAGGATGGCAAAGGCGGATATCATTTATGTTGGCGAGGGAAATACGCTAAAGATGATGAGGTATTGGCAGAAATATGGAGTGGATCAGGTTATTATAGACGCAATGCGCAGAGGTGCTGTTTTGTGTGGATCAAGCGCTGGCTCAATTGCGTGGTTTAACTGGGGAAATAGCGATTCAATGAAAACCAAGAAAAATCCGAAAAAACTGATTCGAGTCACCGGATTAGGCCTTCTTGATGCACTGATTTGTCCCCACTACGACACAGAGAAACATCGCCGAGCATCGCTTAAGGAAATGATGAAAAACACCAAGGGTGTTGCCATTGCCTTAGAGGAATGTTGTGCCTTTGTCGTGGTGGATAAGGAGTATCGGATAGTCGCTTCGATAAAAGACCACAAGGCCTATCGTGTGTATTGGAAAAATGGTGAATTTATAGAAGAAGAAATTGCCCCCTCTGAGAAATTTGCACCACTTCACTCACTGCTAACTAATTAACTTGAAATGGAAAACATTGACTTTTGACGTCATGCTTGATACTCAAGCGAAATGGATAATCATCTAAAAACTGCCATTGTTTATTGTGAAAAGAATTTTGGAAAAATGGACGGTAAAACCGCAAATGGTCTTGTTCGTTACTCTGAGGAATATTCCATCCTTGCAGTGATTGACAGCACCTTGGCCGGTCAGGATGCCGGCGAGATCCTGGAAGGGAAAAATAATGATATTCCCATATTTCAAGATTTATCCCAAGCACTTGAAGAACTAAAGGTCCCGCCCAAATACTTCATCTATGGCATGGCCCCCCTAGAAGGCATGCTTTCACAGCAAGAGCGCGGGGTATTTTTTCATGCTATGGAAAAGGGAATGCACATCATTAACGGCCTCCATGAGTTTTTAACCGATGATGAGGCCTTTATCCAAAAGGCCAAGACCTGTAATGTCAGAATCATTGACATTCGAAAGCCTAAAGAGAAAAAGGAACTCAAACTTTTTTCAGGACGCATTTTTGATGTCAAATGTCCAAAGATTGCAGTACTTGGAACCGATAGTGCAATTGGCAAGCGAACCACTGCAAGAATACTTACTCAGAAATTGTGCAAATCTGGGTTAAAAGCAGTATTGGTGGGAACCGGCCAAACAGCTCTCATTCAAGGCGCACGTTATGGGGTCGCATTGGATGCCATTCCAGAACAGTTTATCTCGGGTGAGATGGAAGCAGCTGTGGTTGAAGCATACGAAACTGAATCACCAGATGTAATTATCATCGAGGGCCAGGGGTCCTTAAGTCATCCGGCCTACCTTAGTTCATGCTTTATTATTCGAGGGAGCCGTCCTGATGCCATCATTATACAACATGCGCCGGCCCGGAAAATGCTGGGTGATTATCCAAATATTCCGATGCCAAGCATAGAAAGCGAAATCGAACTTTTAGAAACATTTTCAAAGAGCAAGGTTATAGCTATTGCCATCAACCATGAAAATATGAGTGAAGATGAGCTAGATCGTACCATCGTGGATTATGAGGAAAAGTTCAAGCTGCCAACAACAGATGTGTTACTGAGAGGATCCGACAAGCTAGTGGGCAGGATTTGTACTCTTTTTCCTGGGCTTGAAGAAAAGTTAAAGCACCACCTATGATGTCAACTCCCAGGTTGGAGATTGACCTAAAAAAAATTCAACAAAATACTCGCTGCCTGATGGAACGACTGAGTTTAAAGGGCATCACCCTCACAGGAGTGACAAAAGTCACACTTGGCAATCCGGAAATTACCAGGACACTGCTTCGCGCTGGAGTAAACACCATTGGTGATTCTAGAATTGAGAATATCCAAAGAATGCGCCAAGCAGGGATCAAGGCCCGGTTCATATTGATTCGAACGCCTTTAATCACTAAAGCTGACCTGGTGGTTGAGCACGCTGACGTCAGCTTTAATACGGAGCTTGCAGTAATAGAAAAACTTTCCCAAGTGGCCGTTAGACAGAACAAAACTCACCAGATTTTGCTGATGATTGAACTCGGCGATTTGAGAGAGGGAATCCCTCCAGAGGAATTGAATGAGACGGTAGAGCAGGTTCTTGGTCTTCCCCGAATAAAACTGATTGGAATTGGAACAAACCTCGCTTGTCTCGGCGGTATCAAACCCGACCACCAAAAGATGAAACAGCTTTCAGATCTGGCCCAACGAGTAGAAAAGAAATTTAATCTAACACTTGAATACGTCTCGGGGGGAAATTCAGCAAATCTGGAATGGCTTTTTGGCCTCGGTGAGTCCGGTGATATAGGCCGAATAAATAATTTGCGGTTAGGCGAATCCATTTTTTTAGGGCTTGAGACCTTGAATCGCGGCCCCATCGAAGGCCTGCATACGGATGCCTTCACACTCGTGACCGAAGTGATAGAATCAAAAACCAAGCCCTCGGTTCCATCGGGTGAAATTTGCCAGGATGCCTTCGGGAAAAGGCCAGACTTCCAAAGTTGGCAAGAAAGAGGCAAAATTCATCACGCTATTTTAGGAATTGGGCGTCAGGATGTCCTGGTTTCAGGGCTCACCTCCTTATTAGATGAACCCAATCAGCTTGAGCTACTAGGTGCTAGTAGTGATCATATGGTTATTGCAACCAAGGGCCCGCTTACAGTAGGAGAGCAGGTGAGATTCCGTCTTAATTATGGAGCGTTGCTTGCTGCAATGACATCACCATTTGTAGAGAAATGTTTCCTTTAAGCTATGATTATGTAGTTATCTGGTTTGAAAAAAATTCTTCGTCGAGATGAATTAAGAACTGAGTCAATGCTTTGGAGCGAGAATCAAGTGAAGTTGTCTTAATATACTCATCTTTACGATGAATATTTCCAGCGATAGGACCTAATCCATCAAAGGCAATTGTATTGCTGTCTGCTAAATAATTTATATCCGCAGCGCCGCCAGATTGTTCTCGCTTGTGGGATATTCCCTCAATGTTTTTTATTAAATTATTATAATAATTTGAAAAATTATTAGTTTTATTACACCGTTCAAATGGTGGGCAATCGTCTTCAATGGAAAATAGTGTACGGCATCTTTCACCAGTATTTTTTTTAACGATGGTAGGAGAATTGAGTATATCAATAATCATTTGATGAATAATATCTCTATTTTTTTTAGTGCTAAACCTTACATCTACTTTTGCAGTAGCTTCGCCACAAATTATATTAAATTTGTCATGATTGGTTTTAATACTCCCTACATTGACACTTACATCAGAAAATAAATTATTAAGTTGGTGTAATTGTGAAATAATTAGTGAAAGCTCATGGGCCGCGTTTAATGCATTTTTGCCAACTCTGCCGGAATGCCCACTTTGGCCGTAAACTGATATTTTGTACCACCGATTCCCTTTTCTAGAAGTAATAATTGATCCTTCATTAAGTGCAGGTTCAAACCCTAGTACTATGTCGGAGGCCCTACCAATTTTTTTGAATGCTTGATGAAAACCTTGTGACCCCAATTCTTCACTCGGTGATATAATTAATTGGATATTGAATTTTGGATATTTCTTATGTTCTAAAAAGTTTCTTAATCCCCTGAGAGCAATCAAAATTCCCGCTTTATTATCGGCTATTCCTGGTCCGAAAAGATAATCTTGTGTGGTAGACCCAGAAAAAGAGTATTTTTCACATGGCCCTGAGACAGTATCACCATGGGCAACTAAAGTAACATTATAATTGCTGTTTCCATTTCTATTTGAGATAAGTAAGTCACCTGTGGCATATTCTTTATTTTCAATGAAATTATTTTTAAATCCAATCTGATTAAGTGATTTTGCAATCATTTTTTGAATATGATTAACTCCACTAACATTATTTGTTTGAGAATCGACATTCACCATTTCTTTTAATAGGTGAACATCATGATCGAGGCTTTGGGATACTTGAATATTTGCCAAGGGAAACTCCTTTTAGGTAATCATTTAAATAATTTTCTATGAACCTAAATTCAAATCATAAGTATCACACATTTAGCATGAGCGTCAAGACCGGCGAAGTACTGAATACCTATGGAAAACATGGCCTCAATTTGAAGGGACGAAGAGGCCATTGAGATTATTAAGAATCAAAAAAATACGGATGATTTGCCAATATTGATCATTGACTTTAAATTGCCTGGAATTCAACCACTACCCTACAGATTATCACAATCCTATTTTTCTTTTAAATCTGTAATCAATTGATCTGAAATTTCATTGGTATCATCTTCTTTAATAGGAAAAAAGTCAGCCAAGCTTTTTCCGCATTTTTCAATGGCCTTAATCAGCCCCTCAACCCTATTCCCTTTTGAAATATCCATGGCAAGATCTTGAACCAATTCATTCCAATAATTTTTATCCACCTTTTCATTTATCCCACAATCCGCCAAAACTTCAACTTTTCTTTCCAGCAGCGAAATAAAAATCATTATGCCTGTGCGATCTCTAGTCATAGAAACTTTATTTTCATAAAAAACTTCTAAGGCCCTTTGATAGACTTCTTCCTGCATCTCAGTAGCTGTCGTTAGAAGTCGCTTTACAAAAGGTATATAGGCCAGAGCATAACCCAATAGCATACCGGGGAATTGTCCCCAAATGAGAACGATAGGATCATCAAAGTCGTAGTTGTAATAGCAGATAATTGAAAACACAATTCCCATAATTAAGGCCAACCTGAAATGGGCAGCAGGATAAAAATCGGATTGACTTAATATGACTGGAACAATTTCACCAGAAGTTTTTGTTTCAACTTCTTTAATCACTTCAGCTATCGATTTTTTTTCTTTCTCAGAAATTTTCA
>SMVA01318645.1_pt1 | contig 10251 bp, 6 predicted proteins | sample 2456451 | NCBI WGS metagenome assembly SMVA01 (sample SAMN11095933, study PRJNA526329) | marine sediment metagenome | biome: Marine sediment; feature: Surficial sediment; material: Deep marine sediment; isolation source: Hadal surficial sediment | place: Pacific Ocean | collected 2014-05 | depth 0-1...
GATCACCTTGGCGCCGCGGTCGTGGCCGTCTTGACCCATCTTTACCACCAGTATCACGGGTTGTCGACCCTCGAACTCGGTGAACACTTTTATCTCTTCTCGAATACGGGCAAATTCCGGATCGTTCTCGTAAGCTTTGGAATAGACTCCGGGGGTTATCACCCCAACGGCCTTGTGCCGGGACCAGACTTTTTCCAGCGCGTCTGAAATCTCGCCGACCGTGGCGCGTTTGCGCGTCGCTTCTACGCTCAAGGCCAGCAGATTGCCAGAACCGTTGGCGGCGGCCTCGGTTAGCGCGTCGAGAGTCGCCTGGGTGCTGGTTTCGTCGCGGTTCGCGCGAATTTCAGCAAGGCGTTTCAACTGGGCGGCGCGCACTTTACTGTTGTCTACCTCGAGAACCTCAAAATCGGGTGTTGTTTCCTCCGTGATGTATTTGTTAACACCGACGAGAACATCTTCTCCCCGTTCGACCCTCGCCTGGCGCCGCGCCGCAGCTTCCTCGATACGTTGTTTGGGCATGCCTGTTCTGACCGCCTCGGTCATCCCCCCGATCGCTTCCACCTCCGCAATCAGCTTGCGTGCCTCCACCACGATGGAATTGGTCAGGCTTTCCACGTAGTAGCTGCCACCCAGCGGATCCACCGTGCGGGTCACCTGGGATTCCTCTGCGATCAGGATCTGGGTGTTGCGTGCGATACGGGCTGAAAAAGGTGTGGGTAGGGCGATCGCCTCGTCGAAGGAATTGGTGTGCAGGCTTTGAGTGCCGCCAAGTACAGCGGCGAGGGCTTCAATGGTGGTACGTACGACGTTGTTGTAGGGATCCTGTTCCTGCAGGGATACCCCCGAGGTCTGGCAGTGAGTACGGAGCATCAACGAAACAGGATTCTTAGGCTCGAACTGGCTCATGATTCCGCTCCAGAGAATTCTTGCCGCTCTGAGTTTGGCAATCTCCATGAAAAAATTCATGCCGATGCAGAAGAAAAACGAAAGTCGCGGGGCGAAGGCATCGATTTCCAGTCCTGCTGCTAACGCGGCACGCACGTACTCGAGCCCGTCGGCGAGCGTGAACGCAACCTCCTGGACGGCATTTGCCCCCGCTTCCTGCATGTGATAACCGGATATGGAGATGGAGTTGAAACGCGGCATATGCTCGGCCGTGTAGCCGATGATATCGGCCACGATCCGCATACTGTTTTCCGGGGGATAGATATAGGTGTTGCGAACCATGAACTCTTTGAGAATGTCGTTCTGTATGGTCCCCGATAACTTTTCGGGCGTGACTCCCTGTTCCTCGGCGGCGACGATGTACCCGGCCATCACCGGGAGTACGGCGCCGTTCATGGTCATCGAAACCGACATCTCATCGAGCGGAATACCATCGAAGAGGATTTTCATGTCCTCGACCGAATCGATGGCGACCCCGGCCATACCAACGTCACCCACTACGCGTGGGTGATCAGAATCAAAACCCCGATGAGTAGCGAGATCGAAAGCAACGGACAATCCTTTCTGGCCACCGGCAAGATTCTCACGATAGAAGGCGTTCGATTCCTCGGCGGTAGAAAAGCCCGCATACTGGCGGATTGTCCAGGGTCGATTGGTGTACATACTCGCGCGGGGTCCGCGCACGAAAGGATCGAACCCCGGCAGCGAATCGAGATGAGCGATGTTTTCCAGATCCTCCTGGGTATACAACGGCTTTATCTGAATTCCTTCGGGGCTCAGCCAGTTCAGGTCGTCCAGAGGTTTACCGCGCAGTTCAGATGTGGCAAGGGCGCGCCAGTCAGCAGTCTGTTCTGGTGGTTTGGACATCGATGACCCTCGAGCGTTGAGCTATGACCACCCTCGTAGTTGAACAGAGGGGGAGGAGGATTATAGCAAGCTCGCTCAACCGGGGTCTGTTAAGAGGAATCTGCATCCAGCTTGATGAGTCGATCGACTTGTTTCAGAGTTTCGCGGCGATGGGCAACGACGATGCGGGTAATGGACAACTTCCGGATGGCTGTCACGATTCGTGCCTCCAGTGCTGCATCGAGATGGCTGCTCGCCTCATCCAGGATCAGCACTCGGGGCTTCTGGTACAGGGCACGGGCGAGCAATACGCGCTGTTTCTGACCACCAGACAGCGCGGCACCCATGTCCCCCACCAGGGTGTGATACTGCATGGGCATGAGCTCAATCTCGGCGCTGATGGCTGCCATCTGTGCACAGGCGACGACGAGTTGGTGGTCCGCTTCCGGATCAAAGAAGGAGATGTTGTCGAACAGACTACCGGCGAATAGTTGATCTTCCTGCATGACGGCCGAGACTTGCGATCGGTAGGATCTGATTGCGTGGCGCTGCAATGGTTTTCCGTCTACGAGTACCTCGCCGCGCGAAGGTGACAACAGCCCCATGATGATTTTGATCAGGGTGGTTTTTCCGTAACCCGAAGGGGCCGTGATCGCTACGTGTTCGCCCGCTTTGATGTGCAGGTTAATTCGCCTCAGCACAAATGGGTCGGTGTCTGCGTAGCGAAACCAGACATTGCGCAGCTCGATATCGCCTCGCAGTGCTCCGGCGGGGTCAGCCTTCAATTGATCTGGTAGAACCTCTGCCTCGGTGTGTACGACATCACCAAGGCGGTCGAGGTGGATTGTCGCCAGACGGAACTCCGCTATCCTGTCGATTAGCGCACTCGAGCGCTGGGTGAACTGGTTTTTATAGGCAAGGAAAGCAAGCAGCATACCGACGGTAAAAGTGCCATCGAGAATAGCCAAAGCACCGATCCAGATTACCGCGACATTCTGCAGGCCGAACAGCAACTGATTTCCCGCAGTAAGCCAGATATCGATTTTTCTTGTTTGGGCAGACGCGTTCAGGGCCTTCGCGTGCTGGGCCCCAAGCCTTGATTCCCGGTGACTTTCCCTGGCGAAGCTTTTGATGCTGAGGATGCCGCGTATCGATTCGAGGAAATAACTTTCCTTGTTAGCCTCCGCCAGGAGCATCTCGTTGGATTTCAGCCGTAGCTGGGGTAGAAAAAGTACCCGCAACAGGGCATAAACGATAAGCGAAACCGCCACAATCAGGGCGAGGGCCTCGTTGTACAGCAGCATGACGGTGAGCGTGGTCGTTGCCATGAGGCCATCGATCAGTGCCGCGACCGCTTGGGTGCTGACGAGTTCCTGCACCGCTCGAAGCGAGCCGAATCTTGATTGAATATCTCCAATGTGACGCTTCTCGAAGTAAGCGAGCGGTAATTGGAGAAGGTGACGGAAGAGGTCTCGAAACCAGGAATATTGCAGTTGGGTACTGAGATAGAGCACAACCCAACCCCGGGCAGCCGAGACGAGCGTATCGACGAAAACAAGTACGGCGAATACCACGCCAATCAGCACCAACAGTTCTCGATCTCCTGAGAGCAATACCTCGTCGATGACGATCTGGGCGTAGAAAGGCGTGATCAGTGCAAATACCTGCAAGGCAATGGAGAACCCGAGTAACTGCGCCAAACCGCGGTACAGACCGGGGCCACCGCGAAAAAATGACAGGAGTTTGAGGCGCCCGGACTCTTTTCGCGTTTCGAAAAGAGTCGTCGGGGAGAGTTCCAGAGCAATGCCGGTAAACGATTGTGAGGCAAGATGACGTGTGATCCGACGCCGGCCGACGGCGGGATCCACAATTTGTAGACCCTTGCGGGTTACCCGCTCGAGTACGACAAAGTGATCCAGTTCCCAGTGCAGGATGCAAGGTAATTTAACCCGGTACAGTTCGCTCATCTCCACCTGCAAAGGACGGCTGAGCAGATTCAGCGCATGAGCGATATCCATCAACTGCGCGAGGGTGATGCCCTTTATCGAGCTTTCATGACGTTGCCGAAGGTGGTGGATGTCGATATCCAGCCCATGGTGTCGGGCGATCATGCATAGACAAGCGAGCCCGCATTCTTGCGTCTCGCTTTGCAATACGGGTTCGACACCACGAGTGCTGAACCGATGCAGACCAAGAACGGAAGTAATCAGATTTTTGTCGTCGCGCTCAGTAACGGGTCAAATATCCATTCGATGATGCGGCGTTTTTCACGTAGTACGTCCGCTTGTAGAGTCATACCCGCTCGCAGTGGCCGCGATTTTCCGTAGGCCGTAATTGCCTGGCGCGGGAGTGCAACTCGTAATAGGTAGGTGGGAACGCGCGGCGCAATAGTGTTTGAGCCTTCGCTGGGATTGGCTACGGTCCGCGCAATCTCCGTCACCCGGCCGCGGTGCATGCCAAACTTCTGATGGGGAAACGCGTCGTAGCGAATCTGGACTTTTGCGTTTAGCTCCACGAATCCAATCGCCCCAGTCGGAACGTAGAGTTCTGCGTAATATTGGTTCACTTCGGGCAGCAGGGTCAAAGCGGGTTCGCCAGGGGTGAGTGTCTGCCCGACTCGAAGGTTGAGACCGCTTACCCGGCCTGCAATCGGCGCAACGATAGTGGTCGATTGTCGCGCCAGGATTTCGGCTACGCGTTGACGCAATTGCTGAAGTGTCACTTCCCGTTCCGCACGACGACGGCGCTCGATGAGCGGGAGTTGCCGTAGTTCCAGCTGCGCTCGACGCAAGGCGCTGTGCTCACGCAAACGTTCGCTGGCGAGGTGACTCAGTTGGAGTTCGACCTTGAGATAGTTTACGCGTGCGGTTTCCTGCGCAGCAACAGGTCCGTGACCGAGATGTTGCGCACGAGCAAATCGATCGGAATTGGCCAGCGCGAGAGTTTTTTGCTCGGCCATGATGAGGTGTTGGTTTTCGATCCTCTCCAGCTGTGCTTGCGCCAGCTTGATGCGCTGTTCGAGCACTCTTCGTTGATCAACCGTCTGTAGCGTGCTTTGCCGTATCTGTTCTTCAACACTTGAAGCTTCGTGGTCGAGTGCCGCGAGAATTTCGTTCTCGGTAGATTCTCCGGCACCGGTAAGTTGGGCGGTGTCCAGGCGGATCAGCGGTTGCTGCCTTATCACCGTTTCGCCTTCCGTTATGAGAATCTCCGCAACGACACCGGTAGTCCGGGTATGAACACGAACGTTGGCCTCGGTTGTCCGAATCACCCCACGGACAGTTTCTCTCGCTCGGTACTCGCCGATCACCAGAAACGTCACGGTGAGGGCAGCCAGAACAAAGGCGCCAATCGAGAGGACACCGAATCCAAACGGCGTGACGATGAGTGGCGGTCCGAAAGGCATCTGTGTTTTCGCGCGAACCGCCTGCGGACGAAAAAGACGACTGATCACGGAGCAGATCGTATGACGTAAGCAGCAGTGAAACCGTAGCGAAAATCCGTCGTTCCTGTAGGAAGATTGAGGGTCGGCAGATGAGCAAGGTCATTGGGCTGTCCAGCCGAGCGTGTTCCTGGCTCCAGGGAGTGAGACTCCTAGTTGATTACGCCCGCTTCCCGCAGCTCGGCGATCTCTTTCGTGGTACGGCCGAGTTCATTGAGGAGCTCCACCGTGTGTTCGCCAAGTTCGGGCGAAGGCCGATGTAAACCCGCTGGCGTCCCGTGAAATTGTCCGGTTGGGCGCGGTTGGCGCATCGCGCCGCCTGTCGGATGTTCGAACTCGACGAGTGCTCCCATGGCTTGAATCTGCGGGTCTTCGATGACCCGTTCGCGGGAGTTGATGAGAGAGTAGGGCACGTCCTGGGCCTCGAGCCGGGCGCAGATTTCATCGGTTGAAAATTCTGCATAGGCTTCGTCGAGCAGTTGTTGCAGAAGTTCGGTATTAGCGAGGCGTAATTCCATCGTGTTGAAGCGCTCGTCCTCCCATAGATCGTCCAGTTTCAGCGCGCGAAAGGTACCCTCCCACTCGGCCGCTTTTACCGGCATGACCGCGACGTAGCCGTCCCGGGTCTGCCGCACGAACCGCCGGTGATCGAGGAACGGTATTTTCTCGACGTCGTCGCCTATAAGCCCGAAATTGCTCATCGCGTCGGGCCAGAGGAAAAACAGACTCGCATCCAGCATGGTAAGTTCCACCCGTTGGCCCACGCCGTTCTTTTCGCGAGCGAAAAGGGCTGCGGAGATGATCTGGGCCGCGTGTAACGAGGTGATTTTGTCGCAGATCAGCGTATTGATCATTTGCGGCCGGCCGGCATCGGGATCCGATTGTAGAGCCGCCATGCCGGACACACCTTGAATGACGGCGTCGTAGACGCGTCGGTTTGCATACGGTCCCTCGCTGCCGACCCCGTTGATGGAGGTGTAGATCAGCCGTGGATTGAGAGTTTTTACGGTTTCGTAATCCAGACCGAGACGCGTCATGACCCCGGGCCGGAAGTTTTCCACCAGCACGTCCGCGGTTTCGATCAGATCGAGTAAAACGCCGCGACCTTCTTCGGTCCGCGCATCAATGACGATGGAGCGTTTGTTGCGATTCATCATGGCAAAACTTGCCGAGGTTCGGTTGCGACGTGGTCTGCCCCGCCGCATCAGGTCTCCTTCGGCAGGCTCGACCTTGATGACATCTGCGCCCTGATCGCCGAGGATTGCCGTAGCGATGGGCCCAGAGTAAATCGTCGTGAAATCGATGATCCTAACCCCTGTCAAGGGACCTGTTGACATGACTGATCTCCCAAACCGCTCTTCAACGACTCGCCATGATAGCTTATGAAAAAGACGTCGGGCTATCTTTGCTCAGAGCGAGTTACCCAGCGATTCAACCTTCCGTGTAGAAACCACAGTGCGCCGCTCAGAACGATCACCAACATGAGCCAGCGCATGGTGGCAGCCAGCAATAACAAATCAAGTGGTGGTAACTGAAACCGGAATTCCCAGAGCGTGGCCAGGCGCTCTGTCAACCAGTGCCAGCTGCTATGCGCGATCAACGCTGAGAGGACGATGATGCCGATTCGCTCAGCCGGCAGGTATCTGAACAAGAGCCATAGAAGTGGCAACGCGATGGCAAGCACTCCCAGTTGTCCGAGTTCGATGCCGATGTTGAAAGCTAACAGTGACGTGACACTGTGAGTTCCAGCAAACTGCAACGATTCACGCAGCAAAAAAGCAAAACCGAACCCGTGTACAAGTCCGAAGACAAAGGTGATCAGCCATCGTCGCTGCAGTTTGGCGCCCAGGATGTTTTCCAGTGCCATGTAAACGATCGACAATGCGATCAATACTTCAACCAACGGCGGGAACCACAACGCACATTGAGTCGTATCCAGTCCGATTGCGATCAAAGTGATCGAGTGTGCAACGGTGAAGGAAGATATCAGCGCAACGAGTTCACGAACTCTTCGAAATGGAATGACCAGGCAGAAGAGAAACAGCAGATGATGCACGCCTGCCAGCAGGCGCTCGAAGCCGAGGCGTACGAAGCTGGTTGCCACCTGGTGCCAGCGGGGATCCAGCCGTACCAGACCTGGATTATCCTGGAACTGGAAAACCCGTTCAGAGCCTGTCGGCGTCACGAAGTGCAGTACCGTAGTCGTTCGGATCCCGAGGTGAGCCAGCGCAGGCTCGATTGAAAACCTGGATTGTTGATCTCCAATCGGATACTCGAAAAACACATCAAGCATAGCCTGCTGCCAGTAGAGTTCGGTGCCGCCGGGAAGTACTGGCCCGGTGATGTGGGCAAGGGCCGTGTCATAGTTCGCGAACGACTGGTTCGAAGGTAACGAAACCCGGACCGCGTTCAACCGTGCTTCGTCGAGCAGTACGTCTTCTTCGTAGAGCCGGATGCCCTGTGCAATCCACAACATCGCAGCATCCCGAAGATCCTGTTCTGCTTGCGCTATGTTCAGATACCCAGGGCCACGGAGGGGAAATTCGATGTCACGCATTGCTTCAAGGGGTACTCGAACCAGGAATGAGAGGTTTTGTCCCTCCGGTTTGACGAATAGTTGAATTGCAACGTCGTTGGGAACTTCGTGAGCAAAAAGCAATCCGCTCTGGATCAAAAAAAACAACGCAAGTAACACTGCAGTCGGTCTTGGCACGAAAGAGTTCACGGTAGAGGATCAACCTCACAGCGATGAAAAAACCGGGAGCTAGTATACTAACGCTCAAATCGACTGGTAACTCGAGTGCGGTTAGGTAAGCCGCGCAACAATCGAAGGGGGATCCATGTACAGACGAAATATATTGGTTGGTGTCGCACTGGCCGGCGTCCTGGTGGTGTTAGGTTACGGACAGGCTGCGCTTCAGAACGCCGCCGTGGCAGAAGGGGTTCAGGCTCCGATTTTTGAAGTAGACCCGCTCTGGCCGAAACCTCTGCCGAATCATTGGGTGCTCGGTTCCGCGATCGGCGTCGGAGTAGATTCGCGAGACCATGTATTCGTCATACATCGACGTAACTCCTTCAACCAGCGCACCGAAACAGGGGCGGCTGCGGATCCGCCGACAAGCGAGTGTTGTATCCCGGCGCCCAACATCCTCGAGTTCGATCCTCTCGGAAATCTCGTTGGCCATTGGGGAGGGCCAGGTGATGGATACGATTGGCCGTCCTCGAATCACGGGCTGACCATCGACCACAAAGACAACTTGTGGATTGGTGGAAATGGCCGCGGTGATGCTCATGTGCTCAAGTTCACGCGAGATGGTAAATTTCTCATGCAGATTGGCAAACCGGGCCAGCCGGTCGACAGCAACAGCACGGATCATTTCGGACGAGTTGCCAAGATATCGTTTGACGCCAGCGCCAACGAAGCTTATCTGGCAGACGGTTACGCAAACAAGCGGGTGGTAGTAATAGATGCGGACAGCGGTGAGTTCAAACGCTACTGGGGCGCATACGGTAACAAGCCGGACGATACCAGCCTGGGGCGGTACGATCCCGACGAACCACGTGCACAACAATTTCGAAATCCCGTGCACTGTGCCGAACCTTCGAACGACGGGTTGGTGTACGTTTGCGACAGGGTCAATGACAGGATTCAGGTTTTCAAGACGGATGGCACCTACGTCGATGAAGTTCTCATCGCACCCCAAACTCTGGGCGACGGCTCCACCTGGGATATCGCTTTTTCCAGGGACCCGGAACAGACCTACATGTACCTAGCCGATGGCAAAAACATGAAGGTTTACATCATGGACCGAAAAGGTCTTGAAATCCTGACCAGCTTCGGGGGTGGCGGGCGGCAACCGGGGCAGTTTTTTGCGGTTCACAGCATTGCGACGGACTCCAAAGGCAACATCTTCACTACCGAAACCTATGAAGGAAAAAGAGTCCAGAAATTCGTCTACAAGGGACTGGGCACCGTGACTGCCAGAGACCAGGGACCGCCCTGGCCGAAGTAGGGTGCCACAGGTCTCGCTGGCCGGTGCCAGCAAATCAAGGAAGGTGGGGAAACCTGACGTTAGACCTGCACCACGTCGATGATCCCTTCGTTCAGCGAACCCGAGCGGAACCCACGAAGATCCATCGCGACAAACTTGTAGCCACACGCCTTTATTGCTGTTTCTATCTGCGAGCCTAATTCGATCGCCTTGTCGAATTCGACCGGCAGCAATTCCAGGCGTGCGATCTCGCCGTGATGGCGAACGCGAAATTGAGTAAAGCCAAGATTCGAAAGCGCGTTTTCCGCCTGCTCGACCTGGGCGAGCAGTTGCTCGTTGATGGCGGTGCCATAGGGAAATCGACTCGACAAACACGCGGCCTGAGGTTTCTGTGCGTTTTCGAGTTGGAGGTGGTCGGCGAGTTGCCTGATATCGTGTTTGGTAAAGCCCGCGTCCACGAGGGGTGATTTGACGCCGTGATCGTCAGCGGCGACCAGTCCGGGTCGGTGGTCGCCCAGATCGTCGCAGTTGGTGCCGTTGAGTATCTCGCTGAACCCATCGCGATCGGCGATCTCCCGCAGTGCCGTGTAGAGCGACGTCTTGCAGTGAAAACAGCGGTTCGTTGGATTCTCCCGATACGCGGCTTTGGTCAGTTCGTCTGTCGTGATGGTTCGGTGCGCCATTCCCCATTTGGCGGCGAGTTCCTGGGTGAGCATGAGATCGCTGCGCTTCAAGCTGGCGGAACCGGAAGTGATGGCCAGCGCTTTATCACCGAGTACTTCGTTTGCGAGGTAAGCGACCAATGAGCTGTCGACGCCACCTGAAAACGCAACGATCACGCTGTCATAGCCGCTCAGTTGCGCTTTGACAGCCTGGTGTTTAAGGATTAGTTCACTGTCCATCATCGGAATAATACTACTTCTAGCCTGGACTATTCATGAAGAAGCGTAGCGAGGTTGGGTCGAGGGCAATTCGCAAGCGAATTGCTAAGCAGTTTGCGAAGCAAACTGCCAGAGTAGTAAAAAC
>SMVA01333050.1_pt1 | contig 10251 bp, 9 predicted proteins | sample 2456451 | NCBI WGS metagenome assembly SMVA01 (sample SAMN11095933, study PRJNA526329) | marine sediment metagenome | biome: Marine sediment; feature: Surficial sediment; material: Deep marine sediment; isolation source: Hadal surficial sediment | place: Pacific Ocean | collected 2014-05 | depth 0-1...
ATCGATGTTTCTGGAGAGAGTGCGGATGCCGTGATCGAGCTCTTCGATGGAGAGAACACGGTTTTTGGGTGCAGATACAGGTCGCATGACACATCCTTGTGGGGGGTGAGGGGACCTGTGATTATTTCCGAAAATACACCAATAATCAATTTATAATCAATAACTTATGGACATTTTCGCGTAGAGAATTTCGGTGGAATCCAGACATTCAACTCGCGTTAATACCATCCTGCAACACATACGCATGATAACCACGTTCCGAGAGAATATAGGCACCTGCTGAACTTCGTCGGCCGGTGTCGCAGCAAACGATGTATTTCGTGTCTCTGTCCAGCGTCTTGATCTTCAATCGAATGAAGTACAAAGGCATATTGATCGCGCCGTCTTTGTGTTGATTTTCGAATTCACTCGGCAACCGTACATCAAGCCACTGGCCACCATTCTTAATAATTTCAGTTGCAGCAGCCTGATCGACCCAATCGAGCATTGGCTCATTGAGCAGCGTGTTGAAATCATCCTTGCCGAGCCGCATGACGGAGCCATCGGAAGTCATGGTCACTGTGGCATTTCTTTTGGCGTCTGAAATCAAGGCTTCTTCGCCAAATGTATCGCCGACCGAAAGCTCGGCGAGCTTGATGCCTTCCTTGTTGAGCGGCGTCTCGCGAGTTACCAAACAGGAACCGCGTGTCAAAACGTAAAAGTAGTCGCCTTCCGAGCCTTGTTTAACGACGACGTCGCCCGTCTTGTAATTGATCTGCTGCATGCGCATGAAGATCGCCTGAATATTGGCAGGCGGTATCTTGTGAAATGCTTTGGCCTGCAACAACATCGTCATCCAGTCGTCGCCGCCTCCATTGTTTTCGCCCTTCAATTCGGAGACTTCATAGGATCCGGTTTGATCCCAGGTCAACATGACGTCGAGAAGATCGCTGTCTATCGAAATGTACTGCACCCGGTCGCGCGCACGCGCCGAGACCCGTCGTGGGAAGAAGGGTGAGACAGGATTACGGGCAGCGTCGGAACTGCCGTCAATGATTTCGTCGACTTTGCCGTCTTCGAGAAGCTCGAGCAGTCCGGAGATGACGTAGACGGTGCGTTTCTCAGAGTCTCCTTCCTTGAACAGGATCTGTCCCGGCGACAGCTCGCGAATTTGCACTTTTTTTGCAAGCGCAGCGAGGTTGTCCCTTTTAAGGCCGTCCAGCGGGGAGTACTTCCTGAGCAGGTCGGTACTTAGCTGCTCATCCGTCATTATTCATCCTGTATCTGCCTGTAAGTATGCCGGGCGTTCAATTCAACGCCGCAGTGGCGTTACATAAGACGGTATTCTACATACAAAACATGGGGTTTCGATAGCACCATTGTGTGTGGGCGTGATGTGGCGCACAGTTTTCCGGTCGAAATCGACAAGCATGTGGCCCGGCCGCTCCTATTTCCGGCCGAAATCGATAAGGATGTGGCCCGGTCGCTCCTAGTGGAAGTCTTTCCAGCCTTCGTGCGGCCGATAGCGGTCACCGAATCGTTGCTGGAAGTCGCTCAATTTTTGCTCAACCTCGGCAATTCCGCGGTCTCTGGCGTATTGCAAAGGGCCGCCACGAAACGGCGCGAAGCCCGTGCCAAAGATGACTCCCGCGTCGAGCAAGTCGGCGTCAGTCACGACGCCCTCACTCAGGCAGGCTACAGCCTCATTGACCATCGGCAGTATCAGCCGGTCTTCGATATCGTCGGGAACCGTTCCCGTGGAGGAATCGGGTTTGATGGCCTTGCCATTTTCCCATTGATAAAAACCCTGGCCCGTTTTGCGCCCCAACTTCTTGTCATTGACCATTTTCGCCAAAGTGTCCGGCACTGGCCGATTGAGTGCCTCGCCAAGCACCTTTGAGACGTTGAGAGCGACATCGATACCGACCGTGTCTACCAGCTCCACAGGGCCCATTGGCATGCCGAAATGTTCGGCGGCACGATCGATCGCGGCAAGAGGGACGCCTTCTTCTGCCAGGTACATTGCCTCACCCATGTAGGGGGCGAGTACGCGATTGACCACAAAACCTGGCGCGCTGGCACAGGCCAGACCGTATTTTCCTATCGCTTTGATGAACGCAAAGCCGGTATTGAGCACTTCCTCGTCAGTGTCTTCACATCGAATCAACTCGATCAGCGGCAACTGGGCCACTGGATTGAAAAAATGCAGTCCAATAAATCGCCGCGGCTTATCCAGCACGGTTCGCAACTCTTCGAGCCGAATGCTGGAAGTATTGCTGGCAATGATGGCATCCGCTTTCATTTTAGTCTGCAAATCACGATACAGTTCTTGTTTCGCCTCTGTGTTCTCGAAAATCGCTTCAATAATTAAATCTGCATCGCTGATTCCGTCGCCAGCGACGTCGGCGCGCAGTCGCTCGCCGGCAGCCTTGCGATCTTTCTCGTTGTAGGTTTTCTTGTCGAACAGTTTCGATGCGCGATCCATCGCAGGCTGCACGTATTCTTCGGCGCGATCCTGCAACGTGACCTGCATGCCTCGTAGTGCACACCAGGCGGCAATGTCGATACCCATCACGCCCGCGCCGACGCCATGTACTTTCTTAATGAGTTTGTCGGTCTTCTTGCCTTGTGCTTTCAATTTATTTTGCAGAAAGAAAACCCGAACCAGGTTTCGCGATGTCTGGCCAACCATTTGCTCGGCGATGGAACGTGCTTCGGCAATGTAGCCGGTCCTGGGCGACGCACCGTGCTTTGCCCAAAGATCGATAATCGCGTAGGGCGCCGGGTAGTGTTCCCTGCGCGCTTTGCGGGCGACCTGTTTGCGCAACATGTTCGCTACCAGCGGCCGCACCAGCCCCATGTTCATCAGTCGATCCGTTAACGGCGCTGTCGCTTTTTCGGGTCTCTCGGTGAGCAATGCGACGGCCTCCGACTTCCAGTCTGCTTCGCTGCATATTCGATCAATCAGGCCGACTCGCCTGGCTTTGCTTGCGGTAATTGATTTCCCCGTGAGCATCAATTCCATCGCCAGTCGCACGCCGCTGATTTGCACGGAGCGAACTGTGCCGCCAAAACCGGGGTGAATGCCGAGTTGAACCTCGGGAAAGCCGAAAATGGGTTTGGGGTTCTCAAGGGCCAAACGATAATCACAGGCAATCGCAAGTTCGAGCCCGCCACCGAGCGCAAATCCATTCAGCACGGCGACGGTTGGACATGGCAACGCTTCAAGTTTGTCCATAACCTGCTGGCCGAGCCTGATCAGGTCAAACGCCTCATCTTTGGTTTTGATGCGGGTGAACTCGTTGATATCGGCGCCCATGATGAAACCGCTTTTCTTTCCCGAGTGAACAACAATGCCTTTTGGGGGAGACGCTTCTGCCGCGTCAAGAAAAGAGGCCAGATCACTTAATACCGGGCCCGACAAAACGTTTGCGCTGCCGTCCGCCTTGTCGATACACAACCAGATGATGTTGTTGTCATCTGTTTCGTAATGCCAGTGGGTCAGATCGGCATTGGATATTGATAATTCTTTAGTCATAGTCCTACACTTCGAAGTCGCATATCAACGGCAGATGATCCGAAAGTCGAATATCCGGGATCTCGAAATTCGAGACGGTGATTCCATCCTGGTACAAAATAAAATCAAGTTCCTTGCGCGGCGAACGTGCGGGATAGGATGGCAGTCCCTCCACGTTTGCGCTGCGTAATCCAGCCGCCTTCATGAACAGATAGATCTCGTCCTCACCCCAGAATGTATTGAAATCACCCATGACGATTACCGGTTTCTCCGTCTCGGCGACCAGGTCATAGAGCTTTCGGAGTTGCAAATGGCGATGTCGATACTTCAGCGACAAATGGACCAGGAAAATCGCGTACTTCTCCATTTCCAGTTCGATAATCAGCCGTTTGATGCCAGTGTCGAAATAGTGAAATTTTTCGCCATGGACACGGGAGGCGGCGAGAAAGGCATTACCTTGCTTGCGAATAATGGGTATCAGCTGATTGAGTGAGCTTTCGCCGTATTTGTTGACCTCATACGACGTGTTGAGACTCAGGTCCTTGGCGATGGCCTCTGCCTGGTTGACCATGCGACTGCGTATCGAGCCCGTATCAACTTCAATCAGGCCGACGATATCGGGATCGGTGGAGCGAATGAAGGAGGTAATATCGGGCAAAACGGACTGATTTCCCAACACATAACCCGCGCCCGGTACCGGCATGTGCATGGAGGCACCGGCGCCAACGGCGTAACGAATGTTGTATAGAAGTAGACGCATTAGCTGCGGTTGTCGGGCCCTTTGAGATCCGCCAAGTGGGCGGCTGCCGCGCTACGATACAGAAAGCGGGTGAGCTTGGGAATAATCGGTGGTCAACCGCTGCCGCCAATAGGTGGGCACAGTCGAATGCAATTCGATAAACTACCGCTATTCAATGCAGCGCAGGGGATAAACGTGTCCGAAAGCAATCCGATCCGGGTATTCGTTACGCATACATTTGCGGAAACCGACGATTATCTGCGGGTATTCGAGTTTCTGGAGGCCAAGGAGCATTTTTTCTATTTAAACGTAAGCAAACCGGAAAATGTGCCGACGTCCGGAGGACTTGACGCGATCAAGGAAGAGTTCATCGCACAGATCAAAGAATCGGAGGCAGTCATTGTTTTGGCGACGCTTTACGAGGAAGAAACCGATCTGGTGAAATTTCAGCTTGATGTCGCTGAAGCCAACGAACTGCCGATAATCGCGGTCCGCCCGTTTGGCGGCATGGCAGAAACCCCGGCAGAGCTGGTCGAGCGCGCAAACGAGCACATCGAGTGGAATGACCGGGAAATGGTGAACGCCCTCAAACGTCAGGCACGGCTCGAGGACACGTCGCGCTGGGACGTGATCGATTTTCCGTGAGCATCGAATCTAAAACGCCACCTGTGGTTATTGCCCATCGGGGTGCTTGCGGCTACTTGCCCGAGCACACGCTGGAAGCGAAAGCGCTGGCCTACGGCATGGGCGCCGACTACCTGGAACAAGACGTTGTAGCGACCCGGGACGACGTGCTGGTGGTGTTGCACGATATACACCTCGATACCGTCACCGATGTCGCTGAGCGTTATGCGGACAGGGCCAGAGCAGACGGGCGGTTTTATGCTCGCGATTTTGATCTTGCTGAGATCAAGACTCTGAACGTGCATGAACGCCGTAACGAAGACGGTGTCACAGCCGTATTTCCCGGACGATTTCCGACCAACGAGGGCCGTTTTTCGATCGCAACGGTGGCCGAAGAAATCACAATGATCCAGGGACTGAACAAAGCAACCGGGCGCAATACCGGTATCTATCCCGAGGTCAAAAGTCCGGCATTTCACGCGGAGGAGGGCGTTGATGTCAGCAGGCTTCTGCTGGCAACGCTTAAACAGTTTGGCTACACCGATAAATCAGCTCCCGTTTATGTGCAGTGCTTCGATGCCAAGGAAGTGGAACGGCTCCGAAACGAGCTCGAGTGCAAGCTGAAGATCGTGCAGCTCATTGGCGAAAATGACTGGGGCGAGTCCGATACGGACTACGATGTACTGAAATCGGCCGATGGCCTGAAAAATATTGCCAAGGTTGCAGACGGCATTGGTCCCTGGGCGCCGCAGCTTTACACGATTGCGGAGATTGACGGACAAGCGGTGTCCACCGGTATGGTTAGCGCGGCTCACGCGGTCGGTTTGGTGGTTCATCCGTACACTTTTCGGGCCGATGCCTTGTTACCGGGCTTCGATACCTACGCCGAAATGGTGGAATGGTTTGCCGGGACATTGTCAATTGACGGGCTTTTTACTGATTTTCCGGACAAAGCGATCGCGGCGCTGGCTTCGTAGATACTTAAGGTATTAAGTAAGGAATGATCTGGATAAGCTTGTTTATAAAGAAGTTTATGTCAATAGAGGCTTTCACTAATCGCTGAGCGGAGGTAACGCGTTAGTCAGATATGGGCAAAAGAGTGAGAACCGCGTCCTGTTCAAGTTCGCGAAAACGCATAACCTAGGCAGTTGCGACTGTAGTCAGGAAAGGCAATGTTTGAGGGGACTCAAGAAATTTTTCTATACATCATCTTCGCTGCATTCATGCTCGGCTGGATGGTGGCGAAATTTGGCGTCTGGGTCAGTAATCGTGCCCGGAAGGAAACCCGGGATCCCCGCGATGATCGAATCCGGTCTTTGGAGGCCGAACACCGGGTTGCCAAGACCGACTCGACCAAGGCAGTAGCGCAGGCTGAGACACTCAAGCAACAGTTTCAGGAAGCTGAAGAGACGATCAAGGAACTCGAGAAGGTCAGATCCGAGCAGGGCAACAAGATCACTCAACTTCGAAAAGATCTCAAAGATTCAGTAAGAAAGACCCGTGAACTTCGTTTGGAACTCACTGATCGCGCGACCGAAAGCGTTCGTTCCGAGGTTAAGCTGCGCGAAGTTGAAACCGAACTCGAAGTCACCCGGGCATCAACCGATCTAATCGCTACCGGCGTGCTGGACTATTCAATGGCACCTGACGACGAAGAAGACGAAGGTGCGAGCAAAGTATCCAAGATAGCGACTTAGTAACTCCTTTATCGACCGGCGAAGCAGACGACTGATATTGCCACTGACTCATTTGTTGAGTCTGGATTGTGATACGAATGTTGTTGGTCGCCACGAAACACAATCATGTCGCCAGTGGCGAGCAACCAATGCTCACCGGACACAATGAGTTCGATTCGTCCTTGCTCACAAGTTAAGTACTCGCGCGTGCCGCTGGTGTGGGGAACGCCAATCATGCGACCGCCTGGGTCCAGTTGCATGCGGATTATCTCAAGACCGGTGATCGGTTCAGGAACCAGCGGTCGTATTGACACGCCTTGCCGTTTGCGCACGCGAATGTCGGCTGCCTTGAAATGCTGGACCTCGGTACGTGGAGCACCGACCAGCTCTTCAATGGATACCTGCAACGCTACCGCGGCTTTGCTGAGGACTGCGAGGGTAGGGTTGGCAGCACCCGACTCGAGACTGGCCCAGGTTGGACGTGGAATGCCGGATAGCTCGGCCATCCGTTGTTGAGACAGGCCATGAGCTTCACGCAATCGCCGAATATTGCCACCGAGGTTCTTCTGCAAGTCGTCCATGGATACCAAACTAACCTTCTGCTTGTAAAATAGCAATTCCGTTGCTGTAGCATCAAAATGAGATCACCCTGAGGTTCAATTTCGAATGGAGTAATTTCAATGACTATCCGACTGGAACACGCGAACCTCATCGTCAGGGATCTTGATGGCATGGTTAAATTTCTGCAGACCGCTTTTCCGGATTTCGAGATTCGCGGTGAAGGCACAAACAATGGTCGCCGCTGGCTGCATGTTGGCACCGAGAGCACGTATTTAGCGCTTAGCGAGTCCAGTAGCGAGCCCGCCGAGCCGTGGCATCCATACAACGGCAAACCGGGCCTGAATCACTTGGGCTACGAGGTAGACGACGCTGACGCGTTACGCGACCGCATGCAAGCCGCAGGCTACCGGGACTCAACGGTGCCAAATGATCACGAATTCCGGAAGCGGGTGTATTTTTATGATCCTGAAGGTAATGACTGGGAGTTTGTGCAGTATTTCTCTGAAAATCCGGCCGAAAGAAACGCCTATTGACAGATGGAGATGTAGCGCTTCCGAAATTCATATAGTGTCGCGTCATTAACCCAGCGACCAGACGTGGAGTGCCTGTGAATATCGAGCCAATAGCAAAATCGGATCGAATCGACGCAATGGATATATTGCGCGGTTTAGCGATCGTTGGCATTTTGCTAATGAATATTGAATGGTTCAGTCGAAGTATATTCACGTTGTCTACCTTCGATGCCGGTCTGACAGGGCTGGACCACGCCACCGGCTGGCTCATTCGGTGCTTCGTGGAAGGTAAGTTTTACAAGCTGTTCGCGTTGCTGTTTGGCATGGGCTTTGCAGTGATGTTGATTCGCGCCAGGGAAGCCGGACGACCGTTCGGCGCGTGGTTTAGTCGGCGAATGGCGGTGTTATTCATAATCGGCGTGTTGCACATGGTGTTTCTGTGGGGAGGCGACATTCTGCATGATTATGCGTTCGCAGGATTTATGCTGCTCGGATGGATCGTGTTACTGCAGCGCAAGCGATTCCAGAAGTTCGATAACCCGAGATCCTTTCTGAAACTTGCATTGATTTGGCTCGCCATCCCAATAATGTTGTCCGCCGCTGCGGGCATCGGTTACGGCGTCAGTTTTGACTCTGCGCGGCTTACCGAACGCTGGCAGAAAGAAGTTACCATTGCTGAGTTGGCCCGGACCGAATGGGATGGAATGTCCGACGAGGAAAAAGTCTCCCCGCCGGACGATGAAAAGGCCGACCCGGAAACGACAATTCCAGATGAGGAGGCCGCAGAACCGGAATTAAGTGACGAGGAGAAAGTCGCAAAGTCGGTGGAAGAAAGGATTGAGCGCAAACAAGAGCTATCAAAAAATGAAAAAGAGGAGATCGACGCATTTACCAATGGTTCGTATTGGGAGGCGACCAAGTTTCGAGCCGGATTTGCAGGCTTCATGCTCCTTGTAACCGTGCCTGTTTCACTGACCGTGTTAATACCGATTTTTTTGCTCGGCTATTGGTTCATTTCCAGTGGCGTGCTCAGGAATCACAGAGAAAATGGCCACATCTTCAAGCCCATGGCATGGATAGGCATGACATTCGGTTTGGTGCTTACAGTAGGGGCTTTATTGCTGCTGCAACATCCTGCGGCCAAAGTATCCGGAATATTTCAAGGAATCGGTCAAATATTGTTCCTGACGGGACAGTACGCCATGGCGGCGGGCTACTTGGGGCTAACAATGCGATTACTTAGCTCTGAGTCCTGGTCCAGGAGACTCAGCAAGTTTGCGCCAATGGGCAGGATGGCATTAACCAACTACATCATGCATTCCGTCATCCTGACCACATTGTTTTACGGTTATGCCGGTGGACTGTACGGCCAAATCTCAAGAGCGCCGCAGATGTTGATCGTTGTCGCGATTATTCTGTTTCAACTGTATTTTTCCGCCTGGTGGCTCAAGCGTTACCGGTTCGGTCCATTGGAGTGGTTATGGCGCAGCTTGACCTACAAGCAGCGACAACCGATGAGAATAGGGTAAGCATAACTTCCGTGCGATTCAGACCAATCTATCCGATTTAACATAATATACATTATACGCATAAGCCTGGGGCTCTGACCTTCCAGTTTCGCTATTCTCGAATACCTGTGAGCTCCCAGCTGCCCAGTGAGATTGGAATGCTGTCGATTGCGTTCAGTTTGTCGAAAAAATCTTTCAGCACAAACTCCTCCTCACGAAGTTCTAGCTGGCGCGCATACTCGGCCAGCGTACGATCAAGCAGATATTTGCCCGTGACATAGCTTGTCCCATAACCCGGCTGTCGCAGGTAAAGGTGTTGCTCAAAAATCAGCAGTTCTTTCTCGGTCTTCATCCAGCCGCGTGGCGTCCACTCCATGTGCACAGCGCCCGCCTCTTCCATCGTCATTTCGTTCGCATGCGCATACAGCGAGCCCAGACCCCGTGCTGCACGCTGCGCCAGCAGTATCCAGACCAGCTCCTTTGAACGCGGACTGTCGTCATACAGGCCTGCGTGCATGAAAATTTCCTCGACTGCCGTCGCAGTCCCTTCACTGCGACTGTCGAAAATGTTGTACAACAACGCACCCTGGCGTATCGGACTCGCGTGTGGATTGCGGTCCATGCGTGCGAGCTCGAACCAGTGATAGAAATGGGTAAACAAGGGCGCAGGATCGTAGTGCGCGGTAATCATGAAAAAATTGCGCGTCTCCGGAGGAACGTACGCCCCCATATGCTCTCGCAATGCCGGCTCCATGTAACCAGTGACGGTTACGATGTCCTTCTCCTCGAGAAAACGCATGATACGTTCGACAGCGGCTTCGGCTTTCGCGTCGTACTCTTGCGGATTACTTGCTGCGACCAATGGCGGCAAATCGCGATTACGGTGCTCTTCAAGTTTCAGCATCGACCAAGCCCGCGCGAGCTCTCGCTCAAGCAAACGCACCTCATCTTCCCAAGTCATCGGCACGAGGTGCACCTTCTGCTGATACCAGGTGTAATTCTCTTTACCGATACCGGATGGGCCCGTCTTTGACGCCGCTTCAGACTCGAGCCAGGCAACCAGATCATCACCAGCCTCAACCGCGGACGCAATCGCAGCCAGCACCTCGGAGCTCGGTGCGTCACTCAACATCTC
>SMVA01288390.1_pt1 | contig 10247 bp, 7 predicted proteins | sample 2456451 | NCBI WGS metagenome assembly SMVA01 (sample SAMN11095933, study PRJNA526329) | marine sediment metagenome | biome: Marine sediment; feature: Surficial sediment; material: Deep marine sediment; isolation source: Hadal surficial sediment | place: Pacific Ocean | collected 2014-05 | depth 0-1...
AGTTCGGAATCACTTCGATGCGGCTCTGAGGGACGGAGAAGTCACGGACCGTCTGGTCTTTCAGATAGTTGGAGACGGCCGTGAGGCCATCGGACTCCAGGATCGAGAAACGCGTGATGGCGTGGAAGGACGGGTGCAGTCCAACGAGCGTGATGTCCGTGCCGTGCAGCGTCGTCACGATCCTGAGCTGCCGCTCCGTCGCCAGCATCTGCTTCGCGAGATACGCGGACACAGCGTGTGGAATCGCGTAGTGCATGTGCACGAGGTCGAGCCCTTCCTTGAGCGCGGTGTCGTGCAGCGCCACAGCGAGCGCCAACGCGTACGGAGGATGCTCGAAGAGCGGGTAATCCTCCATCTCGACTTCGTGGAAGAAGACACGCTCGCGAAACCCTCCCAAGCGGAACGGCTGATCGTACGAGATGAAGTGGACCTCGTGCCCGCGTTCTGCGAGCGCAAGGCCCAGTTCCGTCGCTACCGCCCCTGAGCCTCCATAGGTCGGGTAGCAGGTGATACCGATCTTCACAGGTCAGCCTGGGTTGGTTGGGTGATCGAGGATAGGATCCTGGCTCATGCCGGCTCCGAGGATTCCGGCGAGGGCGGTCTCGACCTGCCTGAAAAGGGGAAGCTCGGCGTCGATCCGTATGGCGGAGTCCGGTAGCTGATTCCGAAACCATGTGAGTTGCCGCCGTGAGTAACGGCGCGTGGTCCTGCGGATCTCGTCCATCGCTTCCTCCAACGTCAGCTCCCCCCTCAGATGTGCCGAGATCTCCCTGTAGCCGGTGCCGCTCATACCCGGATCGGCGTCCACGTATCCCGCGTCGAGCAGCCCGCGAACTTCGTCAACGAGGCCACGCTCCACCATGCGCAGCACCCGATCGTCGATGCGTCGATCCATCTCCGCCCTGGGAAGATCTAGGACAAACACGACACCGGATAGGCCGTCGGCTTCGGTGGGTGCCTCCTGGTACCACCGCGAGAGCGGGACCCCGGAGAGGAGCGCGACCTCGACCGTTCGGCTCATTCGCTGGGGGCCTCCCTGTATGGCCACCGCTGCCCTCGGCGGGTCCAGCTCGGTCCCGAAGCGCGCGAGAACCTCGGTCGGCAACGTCGCCAGATAGGAGCGCAGAGCGGTCCGGCGGTCTTCGTCCAGGGTCGGTTCGGCGAAGATCGGATCGGTGACCACGCGGAGAAAGAACCCGGTCCCACCGACCAGAACCGGAATCGCACCACGGGATGCGATCTCCTCGACCCAGACACGCACGTCCCGCGCGAACTGGCCGGCCGAGTACCGTTCGTCAGGCCTTACCAGGTCGAGCCCGTGGTGCCGGACCGACGCCCGGGCTTCCTGACGCACCTTGTCCGTCCCGATATCCATGCCGACGTACACCTGGCGCGAGTCCATCGAGATGATCTCGACAGGCAGGTGTTCGGCGAGGCCCAGGGAGAGGTCCGTCTTGCCGGATGCGGTCGCCCCGGTGATGGCGACGAAACGGGGTGTCGGCTCGGTCACGAGCGTCCGAATTTTCTTCCCAACTCGGCGGCGGATAGGCGCACGACCGTCGGCCTGCCGTGAACGTCGTGGTGCGGCAACTCTGTGGCGAACAGTTGATCGAACAGTTCTTGCATCTCGGCGTCGGAGAGCTTCTGCCCTGCCTTGATCGCACTCTTGCACGCGAACGTCATCGCGATCCGCTCGTGTTGGTTTCGAGCGGAACGCACCAGTTCAGACCCGTGCGTCAACTCTTGGACCATCTCGCGGAACGCGCGCTCGGCGTCGAAGTATCGGTGCGGATTCGGAACCGCCCGCACGAGCACGGTGTCCCCTCCGAACCCTTCGACCTCGAATCCGGCGCGAGCCAACAAGCCCTTCAAGTCCTCGACGAGCGCAACCTCCGGGGCCGTCAGGCGAAGCGTCAGAGGAAACAGGAGGCGCTGGCTTTCCGCCCCCCCCATTTCGAAGCCGTCCATGAGCCGTTGGAACAGAATTCGCTCATGCGCGGAGTGTTGGTCTATGATGAGGATGCCGTCGCGCGTCTCGGCGAGCACATAGGTGTTCAGAACTTGCCAAAGCCGGGATCGACCGGCGCCGACCTCCGGAAGGGGCAGCAACGTCGATCGATGTGCATCACTCCCTTCGTCGGCGCCACTCATAAAGAGCGCCATCTGGGCTTCCGAAGACGTCCCCGCGCTCGCGGGGCTCGAAGACGTCGGTCCGGGCTCTCGGACCGTGAGAGGTGGGGGAGCCAGCCCTGTCTCGAACGTGGCCGCACTGGCTTCGCCGTCCAGCGCCTCCCGCACGGAGCGCTCGATGAGGTCCTCGACACGGTTGGTGTCGCGGAACCGGACCTCCGCCTTCGCCGGGTGCACGTTGACGTCGACGTGTTCTCCCAGGACGTCGAGATATAGGAAGATCCACGGCTTGGCTCCTTGTGGAATCGTCGTCTTGTAGCCGCGCTCCACCGCACGCACGAGCTCCGGCGACCGGAACGGCCGACCATTGACGAAGAGATGACTCCGGCGGACGCCGGGCTTGGTTGCGTCGGGCCGTTGCACCAACCCCCGGACCTCCATGCCGTCCACCGCGCCTGAGACCCCGATGAGCGTCGCGCCCTGCTCCGGTCCCCATACCTGCGTGACCCGCACGCCGGCGTCTGCCGCGGCGGGAAGGTCCAGGAGGCACCGATCGTCGGACATGAGGACGAAAGAGACCTGCGGGTTCGCGAGCGCGAGCGCCGTCACCACCTCGTTGGTCGCCCTCGTCTCGGCGCTCACAGACTTCAGAAACTTGGCGCGCACTGGAGCGTTGAAGAACAGATTCCTCACCTCGATCGTCGTGCCTTTTCGGCGTGCAAAGTCGGCGACCCCACTGATGCGTCCTCCCGCTACGGTAACCTGAGTGCCGGCCTCACCCTCGCCGTCCCACGTTTCCAGCGTCATACGGGAAACGGCGGCGATAGAAGGGATCGCTTCACCACGAAAGCCGAGCGTCCGCACGCCGGTCAGGTCACTGGCCTGTGAGATCTTGCTGGTGGCATGGCGGTCAAGGCATAGGAGAGCGTCTTCGCGCCCCATGCCGGTGCCGTCGTCGCTCACGCGAATGCGCCGCTTGCCACCCCGCTCGATCGCGATGTCCACGCGGGTTGCTCCCGCGTCGAGGGCGTTTTCGACGAGCTCCTTCACGGCCGACGCCGGACGCTCCACCGCCTCACCCGCCGCAATCTGATTGGCGACCGCGTCGGGAAGGACCTGGATTCGTCGGGTCATGGAAATCCGAATGGCAGCAGACTCTGGCTCCACAGCACGAGAAGGCTGGTGAGGAAGGACCGTGGACCGCGCGCTAGGCTACCCCGTAGAACCGGCAAGCGTTCTCCATGGTTCTGCGGGCGACCTCGACCGCGTCGACACCTAGGTGTCCGGCCACTGCCTCAGCGACGTGCACCACATTCGCCGGTTCGTTGCGGCGGCCGCGCTTCGGTATGGGGGCGAGGTACGGTGCGTCCGTCTCGATCAACAGACGATCGACGGGCACTTCTCGAAGGAGGTCGACGGGCTCGAACGACTTGAATGAAGCGATTCCCGAGAACGAGACATACCAGCCAGCGGACATCGCCGCTGCGAACGCCTTGGCTCCCCCGGTAAAACAATGCAGCACACCGAGCGTCCCCGGCGGCATCTGACGGAGCGCCGCGGCCACATCCTCGTCTGCGTCGCGCGCGTGGACCACCACAGGCACGCCCATGTCCGCCCCGAGTTCGAGATGGGCGTCGAACAGCGCACGCTGCGCCGACCGCGGCGCGGTGTCGTAGAAGTAGTCGAGGCCCGTCTCCCCGACCGCCACGACCTTCTCGTGTGCGGACACCAAGTGGCGAATCTCTTCGATGTCTTCCGGCCCCGCAGATTCCACTTCGTGCGGATGCACTCCGGCCGTCGACCAGACCCCCGTGCGGTCCCGCGACAGCTCCAGCGCCGCGCGGGCGTCAGCCACGTTCGAGGCGATGGATACCATCCGAATGACGCCTGCTTCGTGGCCCCTATGAAAGACCGCCTCCCGGTCGTCCCGGAAGGCGGCGTCTGTCAAGTGACAGTGGCTGTCGAAGTATTCGATCACACCGTCTCAGGCAGGTGCCGTGGCTTCTTTTCACCGGGCGATCCCACCCCGAAGCGCTTCTGAATCTCGATGAGCGCTGGCGATGCGACGAAGATCGACGAGTAGGTGCCAATGATGACCCCGAGAATCAGGACGATCGTGAAGTCACGAAGAACCGGCCCGCCAAGGAATAGGAGTGCACCCAGAACCACCAGCGTCGTGCCGGAGGTGAGAACCGTGCGCGGTAGCGTCTCGTTGATCGACTGATTGACGAGCTCGATGGGATCTCGCTTGCGGGCGCCCTTCATGTGCATGTTCTCACGAATGCGGTCGAATACGACGATCGTGTCGTTGAGGGAATAGCCCAGGATCGTCAGGATCGCGGCGACCGTCGGAAGGGCGATCTCAACTTGGAACGCGGCGAGAAATCCGAGCGTGATGACCACGTCGTGCGCGGTCGCGATCACCGCCGCGAGGCCGAAGCGGAGCTCAAAGCGCATCGCGAGGTACATGAGCGTGAGCACGAAGGAGAACAGAATGGCCAACAGCGCCTTCTGCTGGAGCTCGCCACCGACCTTGGCGCCCACGAGATCCGTCTTCACAACGTCGAACGTCGCGCCAGAGAGATTGCTCGCGATCAGGGCTTCGATGTCGTCGGCCACCTGAGTGATCGATATCTCTTCGTCCAGCGGGGCTCGGATCACGAACTCGTTCTCGCCCTCCTCACCAATTTGCGTGATGGGAGGAGCATCTGCGCCGCCGAGCGCGTCTCGAAGCTCACCGACCGTAATGGGATCGTCGAAACGCACCTGTACGAGCGAGCCGCCGAGGAAGTCGACGCCGTAGTTCTGCCAACTACCGAGCGTCGCGACGTTCCGGCCCATCGCCAGGACGCCCACGAGGAGCACGACCGACGAGAGGATGTACGCTGTCCGGCGCTTCTCGATGAATGGGAACGCCGCGTTGCTGAAGAGTTTCATGCTTTGGAGGTCAGATGCTGATCGGATCCGACGCCTTCTTGCCCGACAGATAGAGCAGGAAGAAGGAGCGGGTCACGAAGAGTGCGGAGAAGAAGGAAGCCACGATCCCGATGGAGAGTGTCACAGCGAAGCCACGAACAGGCCCGGTCCCGAACTGGTAGAGGATCAGCGCCGTAATGAGGGTGGTGATGTTCGCGTCCACAATCGCCGAGAGCGCTTGTTGGAAGCCGGCGTCTACGGCCGTGCGTGTCGCACGTCCTCGCGCGAGCTCCTCTCTTATTCGCTCGAATATCAGGACGTTTGCGTCCACCGCCATGCCGACGGACAGAATGAGCCCGGCGATTCCCGGTACCGTCAGCGTCGCATCCATTCCGGCGAGCCCGCCCATGACGAGAATGCCGTACACGCCGAGCGCCGCCACGGCCAGCACACCGGCCATGCCGTAGTACGTGACCATGATCACGATGACGAGCGCGATCCCCACGAGGCCCGCGAGCTGCCCCTGGTCGATGGCGTCCTGGCCGAGGGACGGACCCACTACGCGCTCCTCGATGATGTTGATGCGGGCGGGAAGTGCGCCGGCACGCAGGACGAGGGCGAGATCGCGCGCTTCCGCGAGCGGAGTTCCCTGTCCCATGTCGATCTGTCCACGCGCCCCGATCTCATCGCGGATCACCGGGGCACTCATCACCTCGCCGTCGAGAACAACGGCGAGATATCGCCCAACGTTGGCCGCGGTGAAACGGCGGAACCGGCGACCCCCGGCTCTCGAGAGTTGGAACTGGACCTGTGACTGATTGAACTGGGGGTCACGTCCGGCTGTAGCGTCCTCCAGCTGATCGCCCGTGAGAAAAGGCTCATCGGTCAGCACATACAGTCGATGATAGTTGCGGGCCGCCTGCGAGATGATCTCCGAACCCCAGTGCAGGGCCTGATCTCTGGGAAGCGCGCGTTGGATTTCAGGCAGACCGAGAAAGTATTCCACGACCGGCCGGTCCTCGACCGCAACGAAGAACGTGCCCTCTACGTCACCGGTAAAGAGCAGAGAAGTCAGTGGGCGGAGCGCATCGGCGAGCGCCTGCGCGGAGTCCGCCTCCTCGGTGGTCTCCGCAGCCGTCGTGTCCGTCCCGAAGAGGAGGTCCTCGAGGCGGTCTCCCCCAATCGTGATGTCGCGGCCCATCGCACGGATGGAGTCCACGCCGAGCGCGGCGACGATGGCCCGGTCGATGCGCGGAAGCGCCACCTGGAGCTCGTTCGTCGTCAAGACCATCTTGAACTCGAGGAAGGCGCTTCGCTGAATGATGCTCTTCGCCTGGTCTTCGTCCTGGACGCCGGCCAACTCTACGATCAGTCGATCCCTGCCGACCTTCTGGACGAGCGGCTCCGCGACACCGAACTCGTCGATACGGGTCCGGATGATCCGATCGACCCTGTCGATCATGTCGGACTTGGCCTCGATGGTCATCGTGCCATCCGGGTCGTCGACCTCGAGAATGAGGTGCATGCCGCCCTGCAAATCGAGACCGAGCTTCAACCACGAACCCGTATCTGATTTGTGCGAGTAGAGCTGCCATCCTGCGATCGCGACCAAGATCGAGATGACGATGAGGCGACCCTGGACAGTCTTGAACATGTAAGCCGTGGGTTTAACGAAAAAACGGCCCCGTGGGGCCAAAAGACCGGACGAGCCGGATCCGTGTACAACAGCCTGTAAAGCTGCCGCACCCCTTCAGGTGTGTCAATCGGAAACCGGACGCGCGCAGAGGTTCCATGGAACTCCGGTCGGGTGTCGCAATCGGTGGGCCGTTCGGGTTCGAATCTTCGAGCCGGCGACGCCGCCCGGCACCTACATGGTGCGCCTCAGCACGGCGTGTACCCGTGCGAGAAATCGGTCGGCGTCGACCGACTTCTCGACATAGTCGTCGGCGCCCGCTTCGAGCAACTCTGCCTCGAGTACATCGCTGCCGGTGGCGGTTCGAATCAGCACCGGGATCGCCGCGGTGTCCACCGAACCCCGGATCTGGTCCAGCACCTGCCGGCCGTCCAGCCCGGGCATCGCCAGATCGAGAACGATGAGCTTGAAGCTCTGATCGGCCTTCAGAAGGTCGAGGGCTTCGTGACCCCCTACCGCCTCCTCGACCTCGTAGCCGTCCTGCTCCAGCAGTGACCTCATGAGCTGACGCGCGTCGTCGTCGTCGTCTACGAGCAGAATCCGAGGAGGCCCCGCGGCCTCATCTCCGTCCAGGGTGTCGAGCGTTTGGCCCAAGACGCGCTCGACCTCGTCCAGTGTCGTCTTGGCCAGAGTAACCCATTCGAGCCCAACCTCATGGAGGGTGCGCATACCCCCCTGGGTGGCGATGCGCATGAGCGTACTCCACCCCTTGCGCTGTTCGATGGCGTGTTGGAGCCGCGGACTTCCCACCAGCACCTCGTTGACAGGCAGGCGTCCCCGGTATCCAGTGAAGCCGCACTCGGTGCAGCCAACCGCCCGCACGACCGGCTCCGTACCGTGACGCTCCGTGAGACGCTGCTCTTCGGGCGTGAGTTGACCCCGCACGGGCTCGGCGCACGCGGGGCATACTCGACGTAGCAGCCGTTGGGCGATCGCGCCGCGCAGTACTTGCGCGATCGTACTGTACTGGAGTCCCAGGTCCGCGAGGCGCGCTATGGAGGAGACGGCGTCGTTCGCGTGTACCGTGGTCAGTACGAGGTGGCCGGTCATCGCCGCCTGAGCGGCCGTCACCGCCGTCTCCTTGTCCCGAATCTCACCCACGAGGATGACGTCCGGATCCTGTCGCAACATGGCCCGAAGCGCGCCCGCGAACGTCATCCCCTGTTTCACATGAACTTGCGTCTGCGTGATCCCCGGTAGCTCATATTCGATGGGATCTTCGACCGTCATGATGTTGACCTTGCCGTCCGCGATCTCCCTGAGGGCGCCATACAGAGTCGTCGTCTTTCCCGACCCCGTCGGCCCGGTCACTACCACCACGCCGTCACGGTACTGCAGAAGAGTACGGAGGCGTTCCAATTCCGGCTTCGGGATTTCGAGATCGTCGAGAGAGAGCGAACTGCTCGAGTCGAGCACCCGGATGACGCACTTCTCCGCCCCACCCGCCGGGATCGTGGAGATCCGGAGATCGTACCCCCGGTTCTGCACCTGGACGCGTGCCTTGCCGTCCTGCGGCCGAAGGCGATCCGCAATGTCGAGCTTCCCGAGGACCTTGATCCGGGAGATGATCCGGTTGAGGGCCGACATCGGCAGGTCCATGTGCTTGCGCAGCACCCCATCGACGCGGTAGCGGACGGCTCCGAGCTTTCGGCCCGGCTCGATGTGGATGTCGCTGGCGCCCTGATTGATCGCATCGCGGATGATGAGGTTGGTGAGCTTCACCACCGGTGCGGCCGCGATCTCGTCCTCGCTGATCGACTCCGGACCGATCTCCTCTACCAGCAGAACCGCGTCCTCGCTCACGTCGTCGGCGAGGCCCCCCAGCAGTGCATCGACTGCCTTTCCTGGCGTGAAGCGCTCGTCCAGCGCCTCCTGGATCGCGCTGGGAGAAGCGACCTCAAAACGCGGAGTCCTGCCCGTACTGAACCCGAGTGCGCGTTCCGCCTCCACATTGGTCGGGTCGCACGTGGCGACTACGAAGTACCGGTCGTCCTCGAAGAGCGGGAAGACCTGGTGTTTCCGCGCCATCGTCTCGGGAATGAGCAACGCCGCATTCGGGTCGGCCCGTGACATGTCGGCGACGCCGAGACGAAAGTACTCGGCGACGAGCGTGGACATGTCCGAGTCGGAGAGGCTGTAGGCTTTCATGACGCCACTCCAGGCATCCGCGGCGCCGGTGCTCGCAGGAATCTCGGGACGGTCCTTGTCCCCGTGTCCGGCGCGCTCGGCAATACGTACGAGCCAGTGCACCGCACCGCCCCCATTTCCGCCGCTCATTCGTCCCTCGGAGTCATGGCCCGTTTGCCACGCTTTTCCAGATACATGGCCGCGTCGGCCTGGCTCACCATATCGTCGAGGCGAATGCCGGGGTCGTCGTCTTGGTGGGCCATGCCGATGCTCACAGAAAGCTGGTAGGGCTCCGGGCTCGACTCGTTGAAATCCGCCACATGCTCGCGAAGGCGGGCGACGAGAAGCTCGGCACTTTCGTCTGCCGCCTCGAGGGCGAGAACCCCGAACTCGTCGCCTCCGAGCCGAGCGATGATGTCAGAACGGCGGAAGGCCGCCCGCAGGATGTCGGCAAGCTTGATCAGCGCTCGATCGCCGATGTGATGGCCGAGGGAATCGTTGATGGTCTTGAAACGATCGAGGTCGATGTACACCATCGTCACACCTCGTCCCGACCGACGAGCGAGCGTGAGATATTGCTCCCCCAGACTCGCGAATCCCCTCCGGTTGTACAGGCCCGTGAGATCGTCGATCAGAGACAGGCTGCGAAGCGCGGAGAAGAGGCGATGTCGCTCGATCGCGTGACGTACGGAGCGCACGAGCATCGCCGACCCGACCTCCTTCTTCACGAGATAGTCCTGGGATCCGGCCTGGATCGTGGAGACTGCGGCGTTCTCGTCCACCTCGTCCGCGATCACGATGATCGGTACGTCAGGAGCGAACGCGTAGGCGCGGTCGAAGGTGACCATGCCTTGACTGTCCTCGAGTCCGAGCGAGAGGAGCAGCACGTCGATCCCCCCTTGCGTGAGCCGGGCGAGCGCTTGGCTCAGCTCACTGACCCACTCCAACTCCAGCAGTCCAGAATGCTCTGCTCTCAGCCCTTCTCGCAGCTGGTCGATGTAATCTTCATCGGAGTCGACCAGCAGAATCTTGATGGGCCGGCGCTGCAAAGAGGAACACTCCGTGAAAAGGCCATCACATAAGAACTGATTAGAAGGGGCGCCACACTCGCCGCGCTCTCTGACGCCGGGGACAAGGTAACGCTCGACCCCACCGAATGACCACAGGAACGTGAAAAAAGCGGACCCAATGGCTCGGGCCCATCCCCTTCTTCGAAGCCTGCTAAGGGAACCTCTGAACAAGTGGGGTGCACCGCCACCCAAGGGGTGCCCGGACGCCACAGCTCCAGGCCCTAGGCGGAGCGTCGACGCCATAGCCGTCGCTACGGCTAGACGATCCAACTACGGGAGCACCCGCGCCGGAGGCGTGGGTCGGGGCTGTG